>Ga0272442_10000360_pt1 | contig 75874 bp, 46 predicted proteins | sample SSMForm2O_FD_200262 | JGI IMG/M metagenome (GOLD analysis project Ga0272442, IMG submission 200262) | Marine sediment archaeal communities from Little Sippewissett salt marsh, Falmouth, MA, United States - SSM-Form-2O | ecosystem: Environmental > Aquatic > Marine > Wetlands > Sediment ...
TCTGACCGGTGGGTTGGCGGTCAGTATGGAATATAACTGGGATAATAAACTGCGCTATGCGCAGGCAGGGGATAATTCTATCGCGCTGAAGTATGATCCAGAGGGGAATCGAATTTGGAAGCGGACATGTAACAGCACAAATGTTAGGTATCGAAAATATATTATTGCGGAAATTGATAATCTTGCAAATATTTTGCTCGAAATTGACCCTTGTGAGGGGACTATCAAGAAGGCGTACGTTTACGCAGGCGATCAGTTGATTATGCAGCATGACGGGGATATGTCAGCAAATCGTTATTTTTATCTGCATGACCGGCTGGGTAGTGTACGTCAGGTAATCGATGTCAATGCCAGCGTAAAGCATCTATACACTTACGGTCCCTTTGGTAAAAAATTGGAGTCGGACAGCGACCCGGATAATTTAGAAAACTCCTTCCAGTTTACCGGGCTGTTTTATGATGAGGAAATAGAACAATCCTACGCCCGGGCCCGCCAATATAAACCCCAAATCTACCGCTTTACTTCATATGATCCTGTCATAGGTGATTTTACCAATCCGGCAACCTTGCATCCCTATCTCTATTGCCTGAATGACCCGATTAATAACACCGATCCGACCGGGGAAACAACCAAAGAAGAAGTCACTGTAACAACTACCGTTGGCTCAGGAATGGCGGCAGCAGGGAGTCCGCAAGCTCTCAGTATCCTAAATAGAGTTAAAGATTTCGCAAATACGATGAGCCAGCGAAATTGGATCTATGGCGAAACCATCACCAAAGCGGGAGATAGAATAAATCTATGGGCTCGCCAAATGAATCGCTTGGGGATGGAAATCCATCACATAGTTGGCAGAGGTTGGGGGAATCTTAGCAGATTTGGCTCAGAAACGATCAACAGCGCAAAAAATCTGATCGCGTTGGATCCGGCCAGCCACGGCCAAATAACCGCATTTTTCAACAGCGGATACCGGGTACATAATTTTATGCTTCAAAATCCGGATAAATTCGAAAAATTCAGAACTTTGCAGCAGTATGTATCATCCCTTAGTTTCAATGAACAGTTTATCTGGGGCCAGACGGTAGCAGTACATCTGGCTACCTATGGTACTTTAAGTAATTTTGCCCCTGTGCTTTATGGGCTAATTCCCAAATAACAACTAAACAATTGACAAACATAAAAATAATGCCAATATGAATATAAAGATAATGTATCCTAAATGTCGATAAACGGAGTCAATCATGCGTTTTGAAACAGTTACGTACTCACCCGGGGAATCTCTGGATGAGATAAAAAGGCAACTACCGGACTGGGTAAACGAACAACTTATGGATTACCCCAGATGTATTTACGTTACGGTTGAAACTCATAAAAAAGATGTAATCGAATACCTTGACAAATTTTTCAAGATAGGGAAATCGTATGATTGTGTAAAAAGATATTTTTTGGAAATCGACAAGAGTGAGATACCCAATTTTGAATATTTTCATATTATCCCCGACGTCCTGATATTGGGTAAACATATATTCGGTAATATTATCCGGCCGACCTGTTCACAAGAGGCCTGCTCATTTGGATCGAAGTTACTCTCTCCGCTCAGAATAACCTCGAAAAAAGCCAAAAGGGTCGGCATAGCTCAATTGCACAGACCCTGGGGGCAAACGTATGAATTTATAATATCCTCACAATTAAAGAATATTTTTGACTCAGAAGGCATTACCGGCTTGGAATACGAACAATGTGTCATCGATGATGGCCCGTTACGGGAAGAACTTGAGGTCCCGCCTCCTTATCTTGCCCGAATTTCGCATAAAATCAGCAGACATGCAGAGCATATTATACCCGGTAATTATATCTGTAAAAAACACTCGGTCATGTCATCTTTTAGTCTTATAAATTCCTGGTTATCCAGGGAGGAAATGAATGAAGACGATTTTCAGGCTATTGATAAAATGATAGTAAAGGGCAAGGTATATAATTTACATGGAGAACAATTTAGAACATCCCGCAAGGCACTTGAGCTTTTATTGAAACATAAAATTCGGGGACTTGTCCCGATAGGATTTTTCCTGGGGCATAAGTTTCTCCCGGAAACAACCATTTCTGATAAAGTTGCTTGTATCCCTAAAGTTGAACCGGTCGGAACACCTACTAAAGGTAGAGTATTAAATTCGTGATAACTGTTCTTTGGCTACTGAAGAACGGGGACAGGAACTAACAGTAATATTTTCGATCTAAGGCAATTTAACAACCATAAATAATCGGAATAAATTACTTGCCGCAGAAAGTGAAGTAGGATTGTTAAACAACCAAAATATAAGCACAATTGCTTAAATAAAGAATAGTCCTGCTTGCTCGGTGCGGAAAGTTTTAATAGCTCTTTGACAAGTGAAATATACATTTGGCGGTCTTCCGTCAGACAGTTGGTCCGTGCGCTTATGAATATGATGGGGACTTGATGACCAAGGCCGAAGGGCAGGAGCTGGATTGGGATTTGAATGGTAATCTGACCGGTGGGTTGGCGGTCAGTATGGAATATAACTGGGATAATAAACTGCGCTATGCGCAGGCAGGGGATAATTCTATCGCGCTGAAGTATGATCCGGAGGGGAATTTTGGGTCAGTTGCATTAAGGCATTTAAAACAGGCAGCATCCATCGTTTGTCCCAGCGGTGAGGGATGTTTAATTGGTCGTTGTAGATGTGCTTGATGCCATTATCGATAAGAAGTTTGTGCATAGCGGTGGTATGGCCGGCACCGGTGGGAGTGGGAATAGATTTGCCCCAATCCTTTTCGCCAGAGAGGACCAAGCGAGGGGTTTTGGTAAAATATCGTTTCTTCTTAGGAACGAGCAGATCGGGGCGAAATTTATTAAGCTGCTGCAAGGCGCCAAAGATCGGTTCCATTTTGAAATAAAACTTGTCCAGGAACATAGGGGCGTCCCAGGAGGCGGCAAAGCCGAAAAAGTCGGGGTAGGTGAGGATGAGACTAAAGGCGCCGAAGCCGCTCTTACTAAAGCCAAACAAGAGCCGGCCCTTGGGGGTTTTCATGGTGGAATAGTGCTTTTCGATGAAAGGGACAACGAACTCTTTAAGGTAACTTGCCTGGCGAGTATGGGGGTCGGTGGCGTGATCGGCGTACCAGGGCTCTTTCTCGAAGCCCATCTGGACAATGATTATATCATAAATATTATGGGCGTTCATATCCGTGAGTACGCCAAGGGCGAAACCGTACTTTTGATCGAATCCCTTTTCAACAGGGAGGACATATAGAACGCGGTATTGTTTATCCGTGTGATAATCGTCGGGGAGTAAGACGCGAATTTCCTGGGTGCCGTTTTGATATTCGGTTTCGACGAAATGGGTCTTGATCTGGTCGGCTAAGGTGAATGAATATAAAAAATGAGATAAAAAAGCAAAATAAACTAAAACTGATTTGAATATATATTTCTGCATGGCAAAAGGCATTTTAACAAAAATTGAGCATATTGCAATATACTGACAGGCGAAGCGTAAGAAAGTGTTGACATAATTTAGGCCAGTGGATATATTATAGAATATTGGAATTCGGTTAACGTGCCGGTTTTTTGGTTTATAGTGGATTGTGAGTGTTGTCATGCGGGAATCGGGAATGTATCGATGCGTCATGTGTAATATGAAGTGGGTCTTAATTTTCATTGTTTTCCTATCGTCAGGATGCGGCATTCGCTCAAATCTAGAGAGGGATGCCACTTTCCAGACAGGTGAGGGATATTCCATTCTCGTTTTAGGGATGAGGTCGCCATACCGCGTGGTTATATGTGAAGGTTGGGACACTGGGGACTTTTGGAGAGGAAACTTCGAATGGAATGTAGCTAATGTTCGGCCCAAGGATAATTACATCGTGTTGAAGGTAAAACCAAGGACGGGGAAAAAGATTTACGGCATAGCCAGCATTGATCCTGAGGGCAGAGACGGGATGAACTTCTTTAGGGTGTGCAAAGGGCGACGATCAATGACATTTGAGGTACCACCCGATGAAGTTGTTTACGTAGGAGATCTTGTGCGCCGGCAAATTTCAAAAGACGAAAGCATAATCAACATCGAATATTACTTCGATGATGCGAAGGCCTTTATGGAAGAATATTATCCCAATATCAAGCAGCCCTTGACCCGAGGTAGACACTCACTCAAAAAGCTCATCAATTACCCCTGTCATCAACAACAGACCATGATAATACCCGTTGTTATACCGATGTAATACACAAGTTGACCACAAATGAGGGAACTCAATGGATAACAGAAAACAATATTTGATCCTTTTTTTACTGTTATTATTGCCGATATTGCTGCAAAGCGGATGCGAGGTAATATACCGCAAGAACCTGATACCGTTAACAGAACCATTCAGTGAACGTCCATCTGTAAACAAGGATTTTTCGCTAAGTTTCAATCTTATCTGTAACTACATGATGGTCCACGGAGATAAAGCCCCCTTATATGGGTATAAGTGTAACGAAATATATCATGAGATCGAGGATGTATTTATCCAATCGGGGTATTTTAAGAAGATCATCCTCAGCAAAACAATGAGCGATTTTCATATGGACTTAGAAATTGTATCTTTAGGAGATCTGCAACCACTTGAATTGGCGTCTGCTTTTATATGTGGGTTCACCCTGGGAATTGTACCTTATGTGTCAACAACAGGATACGAACTAAACTGCCACATCACACGTAAAGACGGCATAAAAAAGAGCTATAAGATTACAGATAAGGCAATTGCGGTGCGGGGTGGGCTCGCCGGCCTGGCGGACAAGGATAATAAAAATGTTACAACAATTGAAGAGCTAAGAGTAAACATGTATAGGTATCTCATACTGCAAATGGAAAAAGACGGGCTGTTTAGCGGGAAAAATTGGCTTTGATTGATTTTGTTCGTATTCCAACCAGAAACGGGAAGTACATACAGGACAGGGTATTGGTTATCAACTTGATAATCGTCGGGGAGTAAGACGCGAATTTCCTGGGTGCCGTTTTGATATTCGGTTTCGACGAAATGGGTCTTGATCTGGTCGGCTAAGGTGAATGAATATAAAAAATGAGATAAAAAAGCAAAATATACTAAAACTGATTTGAATATATATTTCTTCATGGCAAAAGGCATTTTAACAAAAATTGAGCATGTTGCAATATGAAGACAGTTCAACAGGTTAGCGTCAATGAAACTTGAATTATAGTATAAGTTGCATATAATCAAGATAATCAACAACTATTCAATTATACAATAACCACGTAAGTCTCAATTGGTAATATTACTAAGACGAAAGGAGACTAGAAATGAGCAACATCGACTGGAACAGCGTGATCAACTATCTTATCAAATCCGTAGTGCCGGCGGTGGTGGTGCTGATCGTCGCCTGCGTGGTGATCGCGGTGGTAAAACGAGCACTGAAGAGCATTTTGACAAACAAAAAAGTGGATGAGTCGGTTATCTCGGGGATTATCCTTATGGTACGCTGGTGCTTGTGGATAACGGCGTTATTGGCGGCGGTAACTATTTTAAAAATTGGGGTAGGTTCGCTGTGGACGTTTTTGTCGGCGGTGCTGGCCATGGCCGCTATCGGATTTTTTGCCGGCTGGAGTTTGATAAGTTCCAGTCTGGCAATGCTCATTATTGTAATCTGGCGTCCCTATAAGGTAGGTGATATGATTGAACTGGTGCCGGATGGTATCAGCGGGCATCTCACTCAAATCAACTTGATGTTCTGCAAAATCACCGAAGAAAAAGGCAATGTCGTTATGGTGCCAAATTCACAAATGCTGCAAAAAGTGGTGCGTCGAATTTTGGCAAAGGCTTAGGAAAGGCAGTCAGGTACGGGAGTAAAAAAGACTGGTGTAAGTCGGCAATCTTAAAAAAGTTTGGACATATTCACATCATCGGAGGCGGAATCTCCCTGAATGCTGAGGATCGAGTCGTCAATCTTTTCGGTGAGGCTGCCGGCGGTGCGATACATGGTGAGGATATTGTCCAGAGGTGAGCCGACCTGGACGGCGTGGGAGGGGCCGAGGAATAGACCGCCGGTGGGGAATAAGTCGAGGCGGCGCTGAACTTCATGGTGGACGTTTTGGGCGGTGCCCCAGGCGAGGGTGGTCTGGACGCAGAGGGAGCCGCAAAAGGTGAGCTTTGAGCTGAAGTTTTTCTGCAGATTGGCGATATCCATTTCGGGAGTAGTCGGCTGGACGACATCATAGACGTCGAGGCCGATTTCAATGAGACGGGGCAGGAACTGAAAGACGCAGCCACACATGTGCATCATGGTGCGGGCGCCGTAGCTGTGGACCATGGAGAAATATTTTTCAAATTTGGGGGCGAAGTGTTTTTCAAAAATGGCGGGGCTGATCATAGGGCCGTTCTGATTGCCCAGGTCTTCGCCGGTATGGGTAAAGTCTATCAGGCCGTCGGCAGCCTGGAGCATGCGTTCGTGCATATCATAATAAAATTTGAATCTGGCGGCCATGATCTCAAGATAGACAGGGTTATCATCAGCCAGGTCCATGAGTACCTGTTCGGTGCCGCGGGCGCGGGCAATACTATTAATAAAATCCATATCGCCAGCGGTGCCGCAACAAACCGCGAAGCCGCGCTGGCGGAGTTTTTGGGCCTGGGGTTTGATGGTGGAATAGTCGAAGCGGTCGGCGGTGGGGAAAAGCGAGCGGTCGAGCTGGTCTAAAGTCATGATGCCGGCGAAGGGCTGATAGGAGGATTCGAGATATTTGCCGCCATCAAACTGGGCGTATTTGTAGCGTTCGCCAAAGTAACCTTCGATACTGCCGTCGGGGAATTTTCTGAGCTCCGGGCCGATATAAACCGGTTCGACATAGCGGAAATCGTCGCCCAGGACGCAGAGTAATTGTTCCATATTCTGTAAGCCAAAATGGGTCATGAGCATCTGGTTGATTTCGGGGGCGCCCTCGTGTTTGACGGGGATACGGTCGTAGCCTTTCTTTTCAAAGGCGCTTAAGACCCTTTGACGGGAAGTCATTGGAGGAGTTTTGGAAGTATTCATTTTAAATCCATATCAAAAATGAACACGTGGGGCAAAGCCCCACCCTACAATTAAGCTATATGCACGGCCAAGATGGCCGTGGCACAAACAGATAACAATGACTTACGGGCGGCCGGCGCCTTTGACACGCATGCGGAGGCTATAAAGAGATGTCTGGGCGGTGATATAAAGAGTTTTATAATCAGGGTCACCAAAGCAGACATTGGCGGGCACTTCGGGCAGTTCGATCGTGTCGATTTTTGTGCCGGCGGAATTATATATCTGAACGCTGCGAGTAGTAAGATAGAGATTACCTTCGTTATCCAAAGTCATACCGTCGGAACCTACGGGAGCAAAGAGTTTTTTATTAGAGAGAGTTCCGTCGGGATTGATCGTATAAGAATAGGTCTTGGTATCACCCCGGTCGGTGACGTACAAGGTTTTGCCGTCGGGAGTACCGATAAGGCCGTTGGGGCGGACATAATCGTCGATCACCCTGATAATCTTTTTACGGTTGGGGGTGATATAATAGACGTGTTGGCCGTCCTGCTCCTGATCAACTTTACCATAAATGGGATCGCTGAAATAGACGCCGCCTTTGGGATCTATCCAGAGGTCGTTGGGCTTGTTCAATTTTTTACCATCATATTTATCGGCCAGGACGGTTACCTTCTGTTGGGGGTCGAGAGAAACAACGCGGCGGTTGTTACCCTCGCAGGCAAGCAGGTTACCAGCTTTGTCAAAATATAGGCCGTTGGCGCCGCCGGAATTTTCGCGGTAAGTAGTTAGTTTGCCGGCAGTGGAGAATTTCAGAATGCTGTTATTGGGGATGTCGGTAAAAAACACATTCCCTTTGGCGTCGGCGGCAGGGCCTTCAGTAAATTTGAAGCCGTCAGCCTTTTTGATTACCTGGGCACCCGGGGCTATGACACTATCGAGGCCGGTATAATCCTTAAATACCTTCTCCATCTGCCGTAAGTCGCGCGTGCCTTCATAAACATAGATACGATACAGGGACAAGAAGCTTTGGCCCTTCTGGATGGTGTAATTGAGGGGCTGGGGATTTTTAAGTTTTCTTTGTTTCTGAAAGATAAATTGGCCCATAGGATTGGCGGCAAAGCAGCCATAAGCGCGGGCGTGCCAATAGGTGGGGTAATTGACACTGCCGGGATGAGTTAAGATGGCTATGCCATAGTTTTTGCCGTCCTTTTCACCCTGGAGGCGCATCCAGCGAGCCCGTTTGCCCCAAACATTGGCTTCGGTTTCTTCGCCTTCGGAATTCAAATATCGCCCGGAATGCTTTTCATTCAGCCAGTGTGCTACTCGGATCGAGAACATGCCTTCCTTGTTGTCCTCGAAGACGACCGTTTTATCCAGGGCTTCAAGACTGATAATAAAATCAATCGAGTAGTGGTCTGAGTCTGGGTAGGAACGAAAGACCATCGTCCTGCTCTCAGCTAACAAGGGTTTGCCGTCCAGAGCAATCCAGTGCAACAAGACGGAAAGGATTCCCTGCCCCGGACCACCTTCCATACGCGTGGTTTTTATGTGTTTGATTACGGGCAGATCGTGTTTGCTATTGCCCCAGAATTCATCTTTGCCGATATCAAGAGTAAAATACATACCCATGTGATGGGGGTGATCCTGTCTTTCGCCTTCGACGTCGGCAAAAGGGTAGCCGCGAGTGAGGATTTCACCCGAAGGAGAACAAAGGGGATAAAGGATGGGCTTGGCGAGCACGATGCCCTGTTTAAGCGGTTTGAGAGGAGGATGGGCAGGGTCGTTGGCATAAATATAGGTGGTTATCTTTTTGTCAGCGATAAATACATCAATTTTCTCTTTACCTTCGACAAATTTCACCTGAGGAGCAGAAGCATTGGCAGAGGTTAGCTGAGCAGTGGAGCTGCAGCTCATATTAATCAGTAAAAGAGAAACCAATATAAACTGTGTGAACCAACGCCATTTTTTCATTGTCTTGTCCTTTCCTTATACGCTCAAATAAAATTATCCATTCCAGAGAACCGCATGGGCTAAAGCACAGCGCTAAGTTTCTATAGGCACGGCCAAGATGGCCGTGGCACAGTTAAAGGAAACGGTGGGGCAAGCCCCACCCTACAAGAGAACACTATCCTTTCCTTTATTGACGCGCCATTTCCAGCGCATCAGTAGTAGTGTTATATTTGGTAATCATATTGGGGACTTCCCAATCCGGGAGCCTGCCCTCCACGAGATATTTAAGGTAATGCTGGGTGACCTGGCCAAAGTGGGCTTCGTGGCCGAGGCGATAGGAATCGGGAATTTGTATATGCCATGAATCCCCGTTGGGGTTGAGCTGGATGCCGGGATACTTTTTCTGTAAGCCGGGGATTGCAGCTTTGAGGGCCTTTTCCAATTCAGCGGGTGAGGCCTGGGGGGCAGTTTCAACATAAAGCTCAGGCCGGTAATTTTGCTCCTTACCCTGGCGAATAATCACATTTGCCTGTGAGCCGCACATTATGGAATAATGAGTGTCACCGGCACCGGGTGGGGCCTGGTAATCCCAGGTTACTTTTACGCGGGCATGGATGCCACGCAAGGTATAGGTCATTTCGCCATTACAATAGCAAGGCAAGATACCCTGGGAATCCAAATGCGTTTGTAAATAATCGGGAAATTCAGCCAGCTTGGTGACCTGCTCAAATTGCTGACGGGTTACCATGGTGGGCCACCTTTTTGACTGGATCAATTTAATGTCCTTTTGGTAGTCAATAGTCTGTTCAGGGAAGCATTCCCACATAGCCATATCGACCAGGTGAGTGGAGACATCGACAATGCCCTCACCCTGCTGAGTAGTGTCAAAATACCAAGGGGGACGTTTGAGAAAATTGCCGGCGACAACCTTGCAAAGATGATGAACGCTTTCCTTGACGACAGCGGGCTCATCAGGGGAACCGGTCAGCAAAGAGCCAAAGACTTCGGGAATATTGGCCAATTCTTTCTGGAGGATCGTGGTGATCTCAAAGCGTTCGGTCATAATGTCGTACAACAAGACATCATTGGAGGCAGCAGTGTCGAAGGCCTGGCAGATTAACTGGAAACCTTCTTTATCAATACACATGGGTTTGTCGGCGAGCACGTTGAGGCCGGCGTCGATGCACTGCTTAATATATTGGGCTTTTTTGCGGTTATTGCCGGCCAGTACGACTACGTTGCCGGGTTTTTGTTTGAGCATCTGCTCGAGATAATCATCACCGACATATAACTGGGTCTGCCAGGAGGTGGGGTCCTGGGAGCGTTGGTTAAACCCCTTAATTTTCTCTAGGTGGTCGGTAACGTCAGGTCCGTCCGGGCCGAATACGTTTACCGTTACACCTACCTGTTCGTACATGTTTTTCTGGACCAGGGCGGCATGGAAATGGCCCGGATCAAGAGTTATTAAATTCACTTCACCTTTCGCACCTGAAAATTTCATAATTCGTTATAATCCTTTCCTATAAAGCAGCCAAGACTCCCTTAACATATCCGACCGACTCGGCCAGGCCGGGGAGCGGATCCTCGGGATCCGGTTCGTATTCAAAGGCAACAACGCCGTCATACTTGATTTTTTGCAGAGCACGTAAAACCGCAGGGATATCGATGATGCCTCTGCCCACTATAACAGCATGTCCGGCGGGTGAAGCCTGGTTGACATCTTTCATATGCACATCAAACAAGCGATCGGCAAATTCAATAATTGACTGAGCCGGGTCCTTACCAGCCCTACAAGTATGGCCGATGTCGTTACAAATACCGATTCTGGGGTCCAGGTTTTTGACTTTTTCGTAAACAGAAGCCGGGGTGGGATAGACCTTATCCTTAGGGCCATGATTGTGGATAGCGACCTTGATATCGTATTGTTTGACTTTTTGCTGGACTAAATCAAGCAGTTCCGGTAGCGGGACTCCAATAATAACCTTCATGCCGGCGGCACGGGCGTAATCGAAGGCCTGATTAACTTCGTGTTCATCCTTCATGTATATCACGCCGCCGCCATACAGATTCAAACCTGCCTGTTTTACCTTTTGAGCAGCCTGTTTAATCTGTTCGGTTGAACTATCCAGGGGCAGATGAAAACTCTTTAAGGCAATATTTTCAAGACCAACGCGTTTGGTCATGGTCAAGGCCTGGGCCAAGTCAAACTTTCTGAGCGTATATGAAGCCATACCCAGTTTTATTTTGGGTTTGCAAGAAGAACCGCATGGGCTAAAGCCCATCCTACAATGTTTAGCTTTATTTGAATTGGTTTGGCCCATACCACAGGCAGTTGCAGAGACAGAAGCTGCGGCCGCCAAAGACACTGATTTCAGAAAATTCCTGCGATTGTCTTTATTCATTTTATATTCCTTACAAAATAATATTCAAAGGAAATTATGGGTTAAACGAACAGATTTGTCAACAATTGATTTGTATGAGTATATGAGTGGATGAGGATATGGGTATATGAGTAAATGGTTGGATGAACGGATCAGAGAAAGAGAAAAAAGAGCAGAAAAAAAGCCCCTGATGGGACATCAGAGGCTAGTTGTTTTTAATTATGTGCGGGGGCTTAAAATTTGCGAACGCGGAAGTAATCCCAAGGTGAGAAATCTTCAGTTACCAAAGTGGCTCCCACACGTACACTACCAATAGTACCATAGGCAGCTACGCCAAAAGTGGGAGCGGTGTCATCAACAGAACCAAAGCGTACCATCCCCATGGAACCAGAACGCATAGTTGAGAGAGACGGGGGATTATCAAAGACATTGAAATCACCGGCGTCAAGGGGCACGATACCACCTAATACATAACTGTCTGAAACCAGACCGGAAACCAGCATGTTGCCCAAGTGCCAACCAGCAAGGGCATAGTCGTCACCTCCACCAATCTCGCGGTCAGCACCGAGATTGTAGCCCAACAACACAGCAGTATCGCTCATCCTGCCGGAGCAGTTAAGGAATCCCAGTGTGTTTTCGACCACAATTTCAGCACCATCCAAGCCACCAACATTCAACATTTGAATATTATCAGCATGAATTTTCCCAGTCATAGTGGTGCCAAGGGCACTTAAAAAGCCCAAATTACCACCAATGTCAAGCGTGCCCGCCAACGAGCCGCCGTTTATAATAACCATGCCCACATCCTGATCGGTTTGGAACTTTCCGTTGCCGCCGTATCCGGCCGACATGAAGCTGGTTACTTTGCCGTGAGCGGTTATATTACTGTCCATACCAATACGCCCGGTTCGGATCATAGCACCAGGGGCGGGAATATCCCCTATAGATATATCAGCACCACCATCAAGATTGCCAACCATCAGCATACCAGTGAGCACACCGAGGTCTATCTCATTACCACTTATATCGTCTTCCAATCCATCATCGTTCATATCACCGTCAACGGTGACATTCTGGAGCAATATTCCTCTGAGAACACCACCGGATATACCACCGATTCTGGTACCAGCAATCGGGCCGAGCACAATCAGCATCGAATTTGTACTGGTGCCCGAGAGCTCAATCAGGCCAATGTCACTATTGAAACCAACAGCTTCATTTTCCGCCGGATAGACCGTGGCCTGTCCGCCACCAACGAGCAGGACACGAACCAATTGATTATTCGCGTCAGTCCAACTGATCATAGAGCCCGACTTCTGAGAGGTTGCTTGTGAATTAGTAGCAGCAGCCAACAACCTAACCGTACTGACAGTGCTGTTGTCATCACTGAGATTGTCTGTAGTGATGGTGATCTGAGGTGCTACCGTACCAGAGGTTTGGCTGTCAAAGAAATTAATCGCATAGAACGTTACCGAAAGTGCATATTCATCTCCCGGAGCGACCAGAACATCATCAGCGGGATTATTAATACTCAAAATCTGACTTACGCCAAAGGGTCCCTGGTCCAGAGAAATGGCTTCGACGAGCAGGTTGCTATCACCGATATTTTTTATACTTAAGGTCTCAGTGATCTTCGCATAGGGTCCTACGACAATAGGAGAACCGAAGTCCAGCTCATAAGTGTTTTGCGGCTGCGCCAACTTAGTCAGATTTTCACCTGTCAACAATACCGCACCAGGGTTGGCTCCGTCACCGGCAAGATCAATGTACCAGGGAGAATTATTGGGATCGTCACTGGTAATGACAATCGAACCATCGAATTGTGCCAACTGATCAGGATTAAAATCTACAGCAATCTGATAGGTTTCATCGTGACCAAGGACAACCACTTCATCAGGGAATTCCGCCAGAGAAAATACATCGTCAGAATTTTCGGCAAGGGCCCAATTGGTAATCCGCAGATCACTGTTGCCAATGTTTTCCAAGGTAATAAAAGCCTGGGCGGTCTGATTGACACCAACAGGACCAAAGTCAATCATCTGATCGTCCGGATCGCCGTTAGAATCAGTAACCTGAATTTGTTGGCCGATCCCGCTGGCCACAAGCTGAATAACACTATTGAGCGAACTATAAGTAGCCTGGCCGGTATAGTCATAATAGTAAACACGTAGGTAACTCGAGCTGGCAACGGCGGCATCAGGGGTAAACGTTACTGTAATCGTATAAGGATCGTCACCATAAGGAATGGTTATATCGCCGATGGTACCGGCAGGATTGGGAGGACTGACATCAAAGACATCCAGGCCGGTAGTAATAAGAAATCTTTCCAGCACCAGATCCGTACCACCGATATTTTTCACCTGGAACGTCTTCTGAATCGGCTGTCCAATATAAGTAGTACCCAGGTTCAGGCGATTAACAGGTTCGTGGGTATCAGTATCGATCAATTGAATCAGGGGAATAGTGGGCACACCCAGACCCACAACCTGGATTTCATAACTGGTGTTTAACAGGTCGTGATCATCACTAACAATGCGCAAGATGGTATCCAGCTCGAGCACATCCAGCTCTTCACCAACATCAGAAGCCTCAGGAGAATAAGTCAGGGTCACAATCGTCGATTCACCCGGAGCCAGGATTAACTCCTCAATATTGGGCATAATCTGAATAGATTGAATTGCACTAAATTCCTTGGCACTTCCAATGGTCAGATCCGTACTACCGTCATTGGTGAGTGTTACTACAACATTTTTAGTTTGTCCGCGTATGACACTGCCAAAATCAATTTTTCCGTATTCATCCAACAAGGGATCATAATCGGGAATTGCCATACCATCTACTTCGACCAGTAGATTGGCGCCACCTATGCCAGTGCCAGCCAAGCGTACAATTACCAGTTCGCTACCAAGAACATCACTGGTTATATACAAAGGCACATCAAAATTACCGGCGTAGGTAGGCTCAAAAACAATCTGGAAAGTAAGATAGTCACCCGGATTCAAGGTTACATCGTCAGCATCATCCACAAGGTTTTGCGAAGATACAATTTCCTCTACGAAAGTTCCGTTTAACTGCAAACGGTTGACCACGGCTCCGGCAATCTGGTCGGTATTAATATCAAGTACACGATAGGCATTGCTGGCAAAATACCACTCGTGCAAAGTAAGGGGAGATTGTCCGGAATTTCGTATTACCAACTCCTCAATTTCAAGGGGATAGCCCAGAACCATCTCCATAGCGCCATCAGGTATATTTTGATCAGGATCGGCATTTGGACCGGCGTAAGGGTCCCATAGGCCACTAGTGGCCTGGGGATATTCCGTATCGGCGAGGAAGGACCAGACATTCTGGCCCGGATTTACAATAAAATCATAATTGGCACCGGCGATAGCAATATTATCCAGACGGATTATGCCGGTTCCCTGCCCCCATCCCAAACTCGAAGACAGTTCTGCTGCAAAGGCCAGAGAATGGTTACCTGCAGTAAGATCTTCCAGGGTCAAAACGGCATGCAGATAGCCGCTGTCCTGAGTAAGGCCACCAATGATTTGATACTGTCCTGATGAAGTTACCGGCTGGCCATCGACGCTGACTATCAAATCGAGCGTTTGAGAGTCCTGCAACTTCTGACCGAGCATCATTTGGTAGTCGAAGGCCAACTGGACGTCTCCGGCAGCATTGACCAAAAATTCCTGCCGGAAGCTGCCTGTGAGGTCTCTCAATCCCCCTCCGTTAATAATAGAATCATCAAAAGACAAATAAAGCTGATCTTCATCGATATCCAACTCGGCCTGACTGACCACTTCAACGTGTATATTTACTTCATAAAAATGGGCAAAGGGATGTTTTCGGTTGGGATGGCCTGACTGCTGGGCATCATTACTGTAAATAAGCAGCACTCCATCATAGATCCCAGCGGGAACACCCGTCGGATCGAAACGAACGATAAAATCGACGCTCTCGGCGGCTTGAGGGTCAATTCTAACCGCAGTGCCGGGGAAACCTTCAGGAGGATTGAACAAGGAGAAGGGATTGGCGTTCAAATCTCCATAACCACCCATTTGTATATCATAAATGAGCAGCTCACCCAAACCGGAGTTGGAAATTGTTATAACCTGATCCACGGGATTTATTGAGCCCAAGTTGATTTGCCCGAAATCAATCTTATCATCGTCGGAGAGGCCCGATTCCTCGGATACTTCTATGATGGGCAGTTCAGTCTGGGTGCGGAATTCCCGCAGGCCAATGCTGTACAATTGTCCCATAACAAAACTCGCAATGGGGTCTCCATCGGGGGTCGCAATCATGTCCCTAAGCCATATAGCACTCCATCTATCACCATTTTGTATGCTCTCGGAGGGCCCCAAAATGCCCCAAACATCATTGCTGGCCTGTATGCCTTCCCAGCGTACGGCAGAAGAGCCTTCAACAGTTATACCAGAATGCATTCTGTTCCAGGCTAAAATCGGGGCCTGGCCACCGCTACTGACCAGCTGCAAATCGGTATAAGTATGGAACTGAACCTGAGGAACATATCCTACAAAATTATCATTATCCAGGGACAAGGCCACGTCCCAATAAGCCTGCCCACCAACACCTCCTTCGGTATTCACCCAGCGCCAGACCTGGGGGTATAATTTTGTATGTGTCACGTTCCAGTAAATTGGTATTGAGTCTTCATCTGCCCTCCAGTCCCAGGGATGAATCTCGAAGTTATCCAGTTGACCATCGCCATTGGTGTCGGTCCATTCAGTCTCGGCCACCATAAGTGCTACCCATTGCACCTGGTTGGGGCCGGTGACCATGTCTTCCAGGAGCAAAACGGTATCAGAGGGCATAAGCTGCATGGAGGCGGATTCAGAGGATCCTACTCCTAAGAAATCTACAGATTGTCGGTAACTGAGCAGATCGCCGCCGTATTTTTCCCATTGGTCACCCACTAATTGGAATATACTAGCCGTAGTGTAGCCATCATCTAAAAAAGCAGGATAAAGAACTTTGTGGTCATCGTCATCTAAGTTGGTGTAATAAATCCGACCGTCCGGCCAGGGGCTGTTGGGATCGACCGTATCGCGCTGGGAATTGGCGTAAACCCTTAAATCAGGAGAGCTGTTCATTACTCCCACGGTAAAAGACCGGGGCTGATCCGGTCGGCCGGTGGGGGCTAGGGTGGCAATCGGACGGTAGGCATTGGTCAGCTCGCTGGCCACAATGGTAAGATTGTCAATCCACATCTCGGCATGGGGCCCCTCAGTATCTTCGAGTTCGATCTTTACCGAATAATATCCCGGGGCGACATCTTCAACTACAAACTGGGCCCAGGAATATTGGGGATCATTTACATCCCAGTTCCACCAGCCAAAATTGTTGGAGAAAGACAGGGGCAGAGGCTGAGATGATTCTAACTCCTCATAAACGCCATCGTGGCCAAGCAGGACACTGATATCACCAAAATGCATGATTTCACTATTAACATGATATCTGAAGCTTATAATCATCTGTCCGTAATCATTCTGGGCAATATCTTCAATAAGATAGGCCTGGGCCCCCGTCGTTGCCAGTTCCATGTGTAAATCGGCCTGGAATCCGGTGTCATTGGCATCATCGAAAAGGTAATAAGGACCAATATATGGTCCGACGGTATTGTTACCACCGGTATCGCCGCCGGCAGCGATCATTTCCCAATCGCCATAACTACCTTTGGTTACGATATTGACGTTATCGATGGTTACCGAGGCGGTGCTGAGTGACTTTTCATAAATATAAACGTTATCAATGTTGACCTTTCCCCAATCATTGCTATTGAAACTTGCGTCGGTCATAACGCTTTTGAATACAATATTATACAGTCCCGCTTCCAGGAGGTGATGGAGATTGGCGACCTGGCTGGTATCGATAATGCAGCCTCTCTGGCCGCTAGTTTTAGCTCCGTCCACCACAATACCGCTGTCGATGGTATCCAGAAGTACTTCGAGGGTATCCGGGTTTCCATCGGTATCGAGCCATACTTCCAGGGCGAGGGTCTCGTCGGGATTGCTTCCTAAAGTTGCCCCACTACCGGTCGCAAAATCATAATCAAATATAAATATCAAGTCCTCAAGGTGATCCAGCGTATAGCCATGGGAGACCTGGGCTTCCAAATCACCGCCCCGGAGGTCATCGTTCAAGTACATTTGCAACTTCTTATTGACAACTTGTCGAGCTGTGCCATCATCGCCCGAATCGGCCCAGGTGCCATTGCCGGAGAAAAGTACCTCACCAGAATTAAAGCTTTCGGAATAAGTGGGCCTCCCCAAGGCGGAACTCGGCATGACCGCCCCGACCTGCAGGGTATGTTCTCCTTCATCTGAAACATACAGGTTTTCTAATTTTATTGTTTGCCAACCGCTGTTCATGGCAACATCGTTACCGGTAGGTGTTAGCTCATAGTCGTCAATATCCGTGATGTGCACACCGTCAACCATAATATATAATGCCACAGGCTTTATATTTAACAGAGAGGCAGGGTCGGAAGGATCTATAAGTTCCGGCAGATTATTGCCGGCCTGGATATAGTACATCAAATCGACATCGAGATAACCCGATTGATCCGTGTTAAAGGTGTAAACAAATTGCCCCTCCAATGCCGGTCCTATACCTTCTTCCTGATCGTAACCGCTAATTGACAAGCCATCGCCCAGGTATATCTTCAAGGCGCCATCACCGGTTTGGCCGGAGACCCCTATATTATCCTGCCAAATTCCGAGCTCATCCCCCTCGGGGTCCGGAAAATTATTTTCAGCTTCCACAAACTGTTTGGTGTTTTCAAAGTTCCATTCCCAGGTGTAAACATCATCGTAAAACCAGTTAACGCCCCCCAAAGGATCAGAAACGAAGTCGAAGTTTGTGGAGACTTCATCCGAGACCGGCACAACCCGCTGATAGACAGCAAAATTGTCGATCCGAGTGAAACTTTGCTGGATTCCGGTTATATTAAGATTATCCACACGAATCTGTCCGGAGCCCTGTTCGCTGAAGTTATTTGTTAATGTTCCTTCCAAGCGCAAGGTATGGGGCCCGGGAATCAACTCCGGGAAATAGTCACCACCCAGGAGAATGGTAAAAGTCTGCCAATTGCTATTGTTATATTCTCCGATGGTAAAATCCTGATCCGGCCAAAAAATCGGATTGTTAGGATCGTTTATAAGGACTTGGTCCAGATATACATCCAATAATAAGGTTTCAGCAGCATCGAAATATTGATCCAGAACCAACTCATAATCGAAGGATATCTGTACCAATCCACCCATATTGAAATCATAGTCCAAGAATCCTTTTAATTGCTGCGGATCGGCATTGTTAAGGTCGAAGAGCATAATCAGACCACCGCTGTCGAGTTCTTCGTTGGGACCGTCATTGGGATTATTTCCGGCAGCAACGACGGCGGCATAAGCGGAGGCACTATCCTGGCTATCGGCGTCCTCACCGTAACCACCTATGGTATTACCTCTTGAATTTGTGGAAAAGGACCAGCCGGTAAGGGCAGGATCGGTATCAAACGTAGCGTCGGTGGTACCTACATTGACGTTATCAAAGACAAGAGTCGCTATCCTGTCGGGATTTTCACTGGGGGAATCAATAACCAATTTCCCAGAAATAGTCAAAGTGTGATAACCCGGATCAAAACTGGCGAGTGTATCTAACAGGTTTTCGTCAACAGTACCGTAATTATACGATTGCCCCCCCGACAAGGAATACATCAAATTTTCCTGGATAACGGGAACGGTATCCACATAAACTTCCAAATATAATGAATCATCACCATTAATACCAGCGCCAGTGGAGAAATAATAATCAAACTGTAAGTAGGGTGATCCGGATTCTGCCACATAAAAAAGATGATCGTATTGGGCAGTCAAATCTCTCGATACGGCATCATCGCCCAGGGTAATCACCATAGCCTCGTCGCTGGCTCCGGGAACGATGGTGGCATTGGCATCCCAGGCGCCGAAGGTGGCATAGGGGGCGTCAGCATCGGGAATGAAGGTCCACCAGTTGTTAGGACCAGGCTCCGCCGGAAAAGTATCATTGATATCAGGAGAGGTGACGTGGGAAAGGGAGCGTAAGCCCACAGTATGTAAACCCTCGTTAAGCTTTTCCAAGCCCAGGGCCTTAGAGTCGAAGGTAACTTCGGTGTTTTGATTATAACCTACAAGCTCGCCGGAGTAGGCGGTGCGAATCGGATTCAGACCGGGCAGGTCGGGATCAGCATCTATCAACTGTCCGTCCAGGGTCAAATATAAATCAGTGGTCATATTCAGAGGTTTGAGCTGATACATCATTTCTATAATGACGTGACCATCATTAATCAACTCGAACTGCAGGTCCACCTCCCCGGCTATCACGGTGTCGGGAATAATGCCGGTATCATCGCTATTATCATCAGCATCATCTATTGAAATTTCAATATTATCTCCAAAGGGACTATCCAAATTATTTGTAATACTACCATCGATACGATTATCCGAATTGGACAACTCGCCGTCACTGGAAATATCCCAGTAATACCACTGACCCAATTCATAGATGCGTCTGCCAAAATCATCGTAGGTGCCGTCGATAAGGTCGCTCGACTGTTCGAAATCATACCCGGTGAACTCGCTATAATAGGCCGGTTCCAGACCGCTGAATTTATCCAAGATTCCAGGGCCGGCGTCGGTCCAACTACCCAGAGCCGGGTCCCACAAACGAGTTAATATGTCATAGCTGTGGCCATTGTATCGTGTATAGGCAAGAAATATCTGGCCATCGGGACCTGCTTGTACCGAAATACCCTTATATACCATAGATCCCGGTTCTCCGGCGGCTCCACCGTTTATACTGGGATTGCCCACAAGGGACCAATCAGTACCAATCCACTCATATACATAAGGATCGCCGGATGCTTCGTCTATATAGGCTAACAGGGGCGGTCCTTCGACCTGGTATTCATATTCCGGTTCACCCCTGAGGTCATAGACATAACCGAAAGAAATGTCCGCATCAAGGGTCCACTGGCCCGTTTCCCGGTTGTAGAGATACATATGTCCCTGGTTAGGGGGATCGAAAAGACCTCGATGTGGTGCCTTGGCTAGTAAGACATCCGGTTCAGTGAGCGGATCATTGTCGTAATCTATCAGACCCATTTGGGTCTCATAGTTGGAACCAGCATTAAAACCGGCGATGACATCGTTGCCATTACTGTCGGAGCCACGTCCCAGGGGGCCCCATTGTTCTGCCTGCGGATCCCAGACTTGGACAAATATCTCATCATCATAATGCGGCGAATTATCCAATACATCGTGCCAAGTGTAGGCTGAAATAAGTTCGTCATTCCGGCCAACTACCGAAGTGGGCATAAAGGCTTCGAATTCGCCGTCATTGACAGAGTAACGAAATTCATATTCGTTGTAGAGCAAATTAAATTGGCCATCTTCGAAATGGCTGGCAAAGACAGCCATTTCCCCTCCTTGTTCCCATTGGCCCAGTCCCTGCCAGACGATATAGGGATGGCTTTGGCTGTCAACTTCGATCTTGGGCTGATAATACCAACCGGCCCCCGGTCGGCCAGAGGATATATCCTCATCTTGGGCAATTCCCGCACCGTCGGCGCTGCCGGGAGCATATTCTTCCCAGATAGAGGAATTAGGGCTTAGCACTTTAACAAAAATGCCGGCGCCGCTGTAGTCCTGATAACCGGCCCAATACTGCCAATTGACCCAGGTTACAATGACGTCGCCATTGGGGGCCACAGCGATGTCGGGCTGCATGGATATGGTCGAATCGTTACTTATGCCGGAATTGCCGTCACCATCAAGGTCGGAGGCAGAGCCGGAATCCTGATACAGTCCCAATTCTTCCCAACTGTCACCGTCCCAGCGCTTGGCGTATATCTCCGTATTCGCTTCCCAAGTAGCGTCCACCCAAGCGACAATGGGCTTGCCTTCCAAATCGACAGTGATGACTGAATCGAAAGAATTACCTGCATCATCACTAACCCCGCCGGTGCCGGTTCCGTCAAAATTACCAACACCTTCATTGGCCAATTCAACCCAAGTCTGATCGGTTTGCTGGGGCGGACCTGCCTGACTATCTCCGAAATCATAGCCATATTTTTTGACGATGATCTCTCGCTGTCCAACGGTGGGCATATAGGAGGTATAAGAAACAAATACCTCCCCGGCATCAGATATCGCCACGCTGGGTTTTTCGTTATATATTCCCTCTTCGGTACTGACGAGCCCCCCTCCCAAAGGCTGCCACTGCTGACCATTCCATTCCTGGGCGTAAATGTCATTATTGCTGACATAAACCAATACGATATTTCCCGTCGGACCTGTGGCAGCGTCGAGCTCTTTGCCCGAGGCAATTGGTGTATCATCAGCACTGCCTTGATTAAGATCCCACCAACCCAGATCATCACCACTGAATTGCCGGGCGTAAATGGGTCCGTCCAGTTCAAAGTGATAGGGCATACGCCCCGAACCATCATTGCCCCCCACATATTGCGACAAGGTTCCCTCGGTCCAGATGATGATCGGATCACCGTCCACACTCAAGGCCAATTCAGCCTCGGCATTGTCAGAGTGTTGATCCCAAGTAACTCCGCCTCCGGAGGCTCCGCGCCAACCGAGCTCGTCCCACCAGCCGGCCGTGTCCAGCAGGATACGCTGTTCTAAACTCTCCAGTCTCAGTTCTCTTTTAATACTTCCGAGAGTCTTCTTCCGCGAGGATACCCTTTCCCGTTGACGACGTATTTTACGCAACATCGCATTAACTCCTTGGGTTATACGTCAGTGGCTTTTTTGCGCTGCAGCAGTTCACATGCGAACTACTAATGAGGTAGGATATAATGGCTTGTGGGTCATTTTTCTGAAGCTACTTATATCTCAATGACCCAGCTCATGTGTGGGTTCTCTTACCGAGTTTTCATACACTCGTTCTCCATATCTGAGTGTACTAAAATCCCTATCGTTAGTCAAGACAAATATTTACCCCTAACTTTGCCCTTAAATAGCTAACAAGTCTTCCCAGCTTACCAGTTGGGCAGCTGCTTTGACCTGATCGGCCAACACCCCCCTTTCGACACAACTGTCTGTATCGTAAGGAATTACAGCAAGGACCGGCACTCCGCTGATATCTTGAATTACCTGAGGATTGCTCTGTTGAGCTGTATCATCACAGTCAGCCCGATAACCATTGATCACTATCCCGGCGATCTGTAATTTCCTTTGACGGCAGGCATGGATGGTTAACATGGTATGATTGATTGTGCCCAACTGGCTCCGGGCCACAATCACAACCGGTAGATTCATATCCGCCATCATATCGAGCACCAGGTAATCTCTGGTAATGGGCACCATCAATCCACCTATGCCCTCCACGATAACAACCTCGCTGCAGTCGACGATATTGTTGTATGCCAACTCCAAGGTCTCCCAATCAATCTGTCTGCCCGTCTGCTCCACTGCCACCATTGGTGCTAGTGGTTCCTGATAGCGAATGGGATTAATCTGATCCAGAGAGAAGGGACTATCCACACAATGAGCCAGGAACTCGGCATCAGTACTTACTAGTCCCTCCCGTGTCATTCGACAACCAGTGGCTATGGGCTTAAATACCCCTACCTGCCGCCCCCGTTCAGCCAGTTGCTGCGCTATCGCGCCAGCCACCATTGTTTTACCAACTCCGGTATCCGTACCAGTGATAAACAATCCGTTTCCTTTTACAAATTGTTTTTGTATATGATTATCACCTGACAACATTTAGCTTTTGTATGCCTCATTTATGTAATAACTTGTAGATTAATCGTCGCTGGAGAACTAACTTCCGCTTGGTTAATATAACTTTGATAATACACAAAAATGGCAAGTATTTTTGGGGCCAATGATATTGCTTTGGCTATCAATCTTTTTCGATGATTACAACATGTGAGCGACCGGGTTTTTTGCGGTCGCCTACGCCGGTGGCAAGGACGACCTCAATCCGACCGTCATTATCTGCATCGCCTACGGCGGGCCAGAGGGCGTCGGCTTTGCCATCATGAAAGTCTGCAATTAGTGTTTTAGTAATTTTGTCGGGGTTATCAATTTCAAACATAAAGGCGTGTCCCAGCCCACCACCGCCCCAACGCGGCTCGCCGCGAGTGGTTACAAACAATTCATTTTTACCGTCATTGTCGGCATCGGCAATGCACATCATCTTTTCCGCGTAGCCCAAATCAAGTGATTTGTCATCTCGGGTTAATGTATATACGGGCTGAGCGCTGCGGGCCTGGACACGATAGACCAGGATAGTTCCCGAGTTGATATTGGATTTTTGTTTCCAAGATACAATCAGATCGTTGTTACCGTCATTATCAATATCACCTATTTCCAGTGAGCAATTAAAGCATTTTTGGCCATTAAAACCGTCGATCGTGATTCGGGGAGGCAGAATCAAATTGCCCTCATCGTCAAAATCAAATATGTGGACCTTGGCCTGATCCACGCGGTAGCAATCGCAGGTAAGGTACTCGACCCGGCCGTCATTGTCGATATCGGCAATGAAGGAATCTTCCCCGGAACCTTTACAATGGTATAGCACTCTCGAGTTAATTTTGGATAGTTCCTGATTGATGTCATAACGAGTCACTTCACCAGTACCACAATAAGCGGAAATCACTTCCTGAAGGCCGTCACCATCTATATCGTAAACGCCGAAGTTATGGGTGTAATTACTATTTCTCATATGAGCCTGGACGGATTTGCTATGGGTGATCTTATGGCCATCAGTGGTGATTACATAGAAGAAAGCGGGCCCTACAGTCGAATCTTCCTGACCGGTACCCAGGATTATCTCGTTTTTACCATCTTTATTCAGGTCCACGACTCTAACGGCAAGTCCCATACCGGGAATAGAGTTCTTTTTTTGGGCCAGGTTCTGTGCAAGCAGGCGGGTTTGCCACCGGTTATCAATTTTTTTAAAAAGATATAGCCGGCTGTTAGGGCAGCCTGTTACCAGAATTTCATTTTTTCCATCGTTGTCGGCATCGCCAATCTCGACATCCCAGCCCACGTAACTCTGATCCAATTCCGCAATAATTTGCCCTGTCCAACCAGGAGCAAGAGAGGCCAGATCTTGCAATTGATTGGCCAAGGCAGGCGCAGATTCTTTTTCTTCAATAGCCGCCTGACAGGAAGGGTTATTACAATAACCAAAGAAGACCAAGGGCATTAATACAAAGAAAATTTGTTCACATTTGTGCTTTAACATTGTCACGGTAATATCCTCTATTATTTATGCTGTACTCTTTCGCACTACTGTTCTTATCGTCCGGGATGGGAATGGTGAGTTTGAGCAAATTCCCAATATTGTCAGTTTCAAATGGATAAGCCAGCGTTTGTAAAACGTAAATCTTTCTTCTAAAGTTAATATACAAAAGATACAAGAAAAAACTATGACATTTTTCTGGAAAAGTTTTCAGGACAGCGCTAAGATTAAGACGTGAATACCGAGCAGAAGCTTGATATCCTGGCCCAGGCCAGCCGGTTTGATCTGGCGTGTGCCTGCAAATTCAAGGATGAGCCCGGCCGGATAAGAGGTCCCGAGGGACGGTGGATCTATCCGGCTGTGCTGGGATCAAAGGGGAAGGTCTTTCTATTAAAAACACTGCAAAGCAACGCCTGCGTTAATGATTGTTCTTACTGTCCGTTCAACAACCGGCAGGACATACCCCGCTGTACAATCGCGCCGGATGATTTGGCTGGTATATTCATGCAATTGAGGGAGGCTGGGCGTGTGAGCGGCTTGTTCCTCTCCTCCGGGGTTAATGTCAATTCTGATAGTACCATGGAACGGATGTTGGCAACCGTGGAGCTGCTGCGCAGGAAGCATCAGTTTCGTGGTTATGTTCATTTAAAGATATTACCGGGAGCCAGTAGAAATGCTATCGAACAGGCAATGCGACTGGCTACCCGGGTTTCAGTGAATATCGAGGCACCCAGCGCCGAACGGCTCGGTAAGTTGTCTCACCGTAAGCGTTTTCACGAAGACATCATCGCCACCATGAAAGCCATCAAACAATACCGCGACAACCATAAAACCAATTGCAGCCAAACCACACAGTTCGTAGTGGGGGCTGCGGGTGAAACCGACCGGGAGATTGTCCGGGCTACGGACAGGTTATATCAAAAACTAGACCTTAATCGTGTCTATTTCAGCGCCTACCAGGAATCTGCAGGGCAAGAAAATAAACAACTAAGTCTTTTTCCGGATCTGTCAATGGCCGAAAAGCCCCAACCAAACGACAAATTTGTACGGGAACACCGTCTTTATCAGGTCGATTTCCTCTTGCGGAAATACAAGTTCAACCTGGACGAAATTTACTTTGACAAAACAGACAATTTATCTTTAAAAACTGACCCAAAAAGTCTCTGGGCTCAGCACCATCCGGAATTCTTCCCGGTCGATGTGAACCGGGCCGACTATGAACAACTCCTAAGGATTCCCGGTGTTGGTCCGGTTGGGGCACGGCGGATTATAAAAGCCCGTAGAGAAAGCCGCATTCATTCGCTTGAGAACCTGGCAGCTCTGGGAGTTCGGGTACGAACGGCCGATGATTTTATAAAATTACCCCCTGGGAAAAATTACACTACCTTGCAGTCAGATATGCTGGAATTATTTTCGGCTTAGTCCAATTAAAATCAGATTCAAATTATCGCATATTCAGGTGGGGTAAAACCAAGTCAAAATGTCTTATTATTGTTGATTTTGTGCAAGGTCAGATGAGGAACGATTATCTACAGGCACTATGTATCATCTTGTTAATCAAGATGTTATCAACGAACCGAGCCAAAAGGGCAAGTTCATGTTTCCAAAATGCAACATCTAACAGGTACTTAGTGAGAATTGGGCAGTAAAATCAGATGAATTTGATGAAGTATAACCTTTTTCTGCTGATGAAGTTGCGTTATTAAATCCGTCATGGAGGATTCTTAAGCACTTTGACGGTATGCAATTTGCTCTTTTTAATTAGTTCTGAATTCAATAAATTTCGTGGTCCAAAAAGATTCTTTAATACAAACCACGGTACCGGAAATTCTTAGAAACTAAATTAGCTATAAAGTTAAGGCTGAGATCGTTAGACAAATCAATTTGATATGTAAATCAGCCCCTTAACTTGTGAGAGACCGCCGGAGGGGCGGCCTCTTTTTTTTTGCGCACATTATGTACCAGCACTTAAAATTTGCTTCTAAGTTGCCATTTTACATGTGGATGGGGAATTGACGGCAGAGCTCAGCGGTTGCGTTACGGACCATGGACACTACCTTTTCTTCGCCTTTGGCTTTGAGGACCTTATCTATCCACTCGGCTATCTGCTTCATGTGAGATTCCTTCAAACCACGGGTGGTCAAAGCGGGGGTACCAATACGGATACCGCTGGTTTCCACAGATTTGCGGGGATCGTAGGGAATAAGGTTTTTATTAACGACCATACCCGCTTCGTGCATTAAAGTCTCAGCCTGGGCACCAGTGAGGCTCTCATCATAACTACGCAGGTCCAGAAGGATAAGGTGATTGTCCGTACCACCTGTACACAAACGAAAACCTTTACTCATAAGAGCCTCGGCCAGGGCCTGAGAGTTTTTGATTATCTGCTGGGCGTAGGCCTTAAACTCCGGTTTCATGGCCTCGGCAAAGGCGACGGCCTTGGCGGCAATTACGTGACAGAGGGGACCACCCTGCATACCGGGGAAGACGGCCGAGTTGATCGCCTTGGCATATTCCTGTTTGCACATTACCGTGCCGGCCCGGGGTCCGCGGAGAGTCTTATGGGTGGTACTGGTAACAAAGTCACAAACCGGGATGGGATCAGGATGCAGCTTGGTACAGACCAGACCGGCAATATGGGCAATGTCCGCCAGGAGCAGAGCACCGTTGTCATGGGCGATCTGGGCGAAACGGCTAAAATCGATTTCGCGCGGATAGGCGCTGGCACCGCAGACGATCATTTTGGGCTTATGTTCCTTGGCAAGGGCGCTTAACTGATCGTAGTCGATGATCTCAGTGTCGCGAGTAACGCCGTAATGGATGAAATTGTAGAGGCTGCCGCTGAAGTTCAACTTGAAACCGTGGCTCAAATGACCGCCATGGGAGAGGTTCATCGCCAGGACGGTATCGCCGGGCTGCAACTGGGATAAATAGACCGCCATATTGGCCTGGGTACCAGAATGGGGCTGGACGTTGGCATGCTCACAGCCGAAAAGCTCTTTGCACCGCTCGATAGCAAGCGATTCGGCTTCGTCCACGTGCTCGCAACCACCGTAATAACGCTTGCCTGGGAGTCCCTCGGCGTATTTATTGGTGAGGCAACTACCCGCAACGACCAAAACGGCCGGCGAGGCGTGATTTTCCGAGGCGATCATCTCCAGCATCGACTGCTGCCGTTGCTCTTCCCGCTGAATAATACCATAAATTTCGGGGTCACTATTTTCCAGATACTTCCAATATCCCAGCACTACAGTTCCCTTTCAAAAATTCACTAAAATCTGTCAACATTTCAATTTTATGAGTGAAACAAATAAAGGCAAGCGGATTATTTTGAACAACGTAAATATGGGAGAATAAGAGGCTTAAAGAGGAAATAGTCGGTTCAGTGGTGAAAAGTAATAATCATTCTTATAATATTTGGATATATATGTGTAAAATCTCACTTTCCAGGCATATTATATATAAACAAGGAGATAAAATGAACAAGTTGTTATATATCAAGGCTTCACCCCGGACGGGCAGGTCACACTCCGTGGCCGTAGCTGATGCATTTATAGATTCCTACAGAAAAGCAAATCCGGAAGATGAAATAATAACCATCGATATTTTTCAGAAAGACTTGCCCAACTTCGCCCTGGAGGCTGTGACAGCTAAATATAAATTTATGCACGGCGAGGAACACAGTGAGCAAGACCTAAAGGTATGGGCAAAAGTGGAAGCGATTATCGATGAGTTCAAAGCGGCGGACAAATATGTGCTGGCGGTGCCGATGTGGAACTTCTCCATCCCCTACCGGCTGAAACAATACATAGATATTATTGTTCAGCCCGGCTATACATTTACGGTAGATGAGGAAGGTAAATATCAGGGATTGATAAAAGGCAAGCCGGTATTGATTGCCTATTCCAGCGGCGGGGAATATACCAAAGATGGCGGCTCTTCATCATATGATATGCAGAAAAACTATCTGGAACTTATATTGGGATTTATGGGATTGACTGATATCTGTAAGGTCATAGTTGAGCCAACCTTAGGCGCCGGGGCGGAAGTAGCCCGGCAAAAAGAAGCACAAGCCATCGAAAAAGCAAAAGTAATGGCAGGGAGCTTTTAGCAGCTATTATCTAGTCAGCTTGACAAACAAGTCAGAATAAACTACCCCTCTGTATGCAAAGTTATTATCTTTGTTTTATATTCCTGATTAATCGTCGCTTTCGATTTTTTTGAGGATTTCCTCGGGGATGTCGAAGTTGGCATAGACGTTCTGGACGTCGTCCTGGTCCTCCAGAGCCTCCATCAGGCCTAAGATTTTGCGTGAGCTATCCTCGTCGAGGATTATGGTGTTGGCAGGTACCTGGGAGATTTCCGCAACCTGCGTGGGTATTTCCTTTTCCTGCAGAGACTGTTTAACAGCCTCGTAGTTATCCAGTGAACAGGTAATTTCATAGCAATCATCAGCCCGAACCAGGTCGTCGGCGCCGGCTTCCAGGGCAATTTCCATAAGGGTATCCTCATCGAATTGGTCAGCATCGACAGTGAACAATCCCTTCTTGGTGAACATCCAGGCCACGCAGCCGGTGGCGCCCAGAGAGCCGTTGCGGTGTTCGAATATCTTGCGCAACTCGGCCGCGGTGCGGTTGCGATTATCAGTGAGCACCTCGCACATAATCGCCACCCCGTTGGTACCGTATCCTTCGTAGAGCACCTCTTCATAGGTCACATCGTCTAACTGGCCGGAACCTTTCTTGATGGCCTTTTCGATGGTGTCCTTGGGCATGTTGGCCTCTTTGGCTTTATCGATGGCGTAGCGAAGGGCCAGGTTGGCAGCCGGATCGCCCCCACCGTTTTTGGCCGCTACGATGATACCCCGGGCTAGCTTACTCCATAATTTACCCCGCTTGGCATCCACGGCCGCTTTTTTATGCTTAATGCCTGCCCAATGTGAATGTCCTGCCATAAAAAGAACTCCTCATAATACTTATTTGACGTTAGGGTTGTTTTTCCTGTCTGGTTTTTTCCTGTCTTTAAGTAGCGGCGTTACTGCAACCTCGCCGCCCTGTTTAAGCTGTTGTATCTTATTTTTAATATTTTCAATATTTTTTTGCAGAAACCGCTCGGACTGCAGTCTCCTTTGTAACTGTTCCAGAGCCCATTGCCAATAGGCAAGGGCCTTGTCCCTTTGTCCCAGCCTAAAGACCACATCGCCCAGATGATCCAAAATCTCCGGGTCCGGGAGGACCATAAGGGCGGCGGCCTGGACAATATAATCCAGGGCGGTCTTAAAATCCCCCTTTTTATAATATAACCAGCCGAAACTATCAAGTGTCGCCCCGGAATCAGGATCAATCTTGAGAGAATCCAGGAGCAGGTTTTCAGCTCGATCTATATGCTGATCAGCCTGAATCCAGAGGTAGGCCAGATTGTTCATAATGCCGGAATCCCGGGGGAGTTTTTTATGTATAAATTCCAATTGCCCAGCGGCTTTTTGGGTCTGGCCGAGCCTATCCAGATAGAGACTGTACTGCAGACGGGCCTCGATATCGCAGGGATCCTGTTCGATGATCCGTTCCTGCCGCTGGGCGGCTTTGTCTGTCTGGCCGCACATGTCTAAAATCCGGGCCTTGAACTGGCGGGAATAAATCGCATCGGAATCTGTACCGACAAATTGACTTATGCGGTTCAGGGCCTGGATGCAATCCTGACGCATGATATCCAGCTTAATCCAGGCATCCATCCAGGGAGAGTCCTTATATATATCCTCCAGCTTGTGACCGCTGATCATTTTTTCGGCTCGGTCATATTCACCGGCTTTCAATAATGCATTAATCAACTGTAACTGGAGGCCTTCATCCTGCGGGGTAATGGAAAGGGCCTTGTCCAAAAGAGCGACCGCCTCTTTATATTCATCCAGACGGCTCATTACCGAGGCTACCATAATAATTCTCTTTTTGTCGTCGGGTTTTTCAGCCAGCCATTTACGAGCGTCAGTAAGGGCCTGGGCTTTCTTTCCCTGGCGTAACAAAACCAGATACCGGGCAATTCGAAAAGCCGCCTCCTCCGGTTGCAGATATATTAACTCGTCAAGAAGAGAAACACTTAGATCAAATTCCAGAAGTGCGTTATACGTATGGACCAGCCCCAGGATGGGATAAATAATTTTAGAATCATATTCCCGGCAGAAAGCCGGGGCATATAACCGGGCTCTTTGATAATAACCGGCCCGGACCAGACTCCAGAGAAGATCATCAGCGGTCTGGCGTAAAATATCGGATTCTTTAGGCAGCCGTCCCTCTTGGGCGGCGGTCAGCACCAGATAATACCATTTCTCAAACAATTTGACAGCGTCACCATAACGGCGCGTAACCATAAACAGCCGCAGGGCCTGCCCATGTAAAACCTTAACCACATCAGGATCGTTGTGCCACGTCTCCTGCTGCGCAGCTTCCAGGAGCAGTGTCAGAGCGGTTTGTGGCTCGCCGGCCTTGTCCCAGGTTTGTAAACACCAAAGCAGCAATTGCGGTTCCTGGGGATGATTGCGCCATAATTTTTCCCGCAAGCGGGCCGCCTGATTCCAATCACTCTTTTTTTCATACAGGGAGGCCGCCAGCAACAGCACCTCTCTATCTTCGGGGTACCCCTCCAGCAGTTGCTCAATTTGCTGGAAAGCTTCCTTCATCCGTGCTTGAGACTCGTACATTTGGGTAATCGACAGGCCGACCGTCCGGCTGCTCGGATATTCCCGGTCAAGATTAAGCAATTCCTGCAGTAATAAGTTATTTTGCACTGTCACTTCCTGCTTCAGGGCCGGTGAAGCAGGCTTAAATTTAAGCCAGCCCCGCAGCATATATTGAGAACGGTTTTGGGCGGCTTCCAACAGCTGTTCATTTAAGCCCGGCTGAACGCTCCAGCGAATGTATAACAACAGGAGCCGACGATATACGTCTCTACGGTCCGGCCACTGATCCAATACCTGCAGAAGGATCTCTTCCGCGCGGGCAAAGGCATTCTGCTTATACAAAACCTCTGACAGTGACAGGTAGGCCTGGACATCATTCTTTTGTAGTTCGATAAGCTCATGGAAAAACTTGCCGGCCTGTTCAAGGTTGCCCAGCCCCAGGTTAGCCCGTCCGGCAAAACGAAGCTTTTCCGGTCCGTCATTCATTTTCTCTAGAAAAGTCAGCACTTCCCGGTATCGATTATGATCAAGCAGCAATTCTGTCAGCCGATTACGAGCATTGGTAAAATCGGGCTGGATAGCTAAACAGCTACGGAAGTACTTTTCCGCCAAATCATCTTTTTTCTGCAAGCGAGCAAGGTACCCTAATAAAAAACAAGAACCAGCAGAACTGTTTATAGTTTCGTCGTGCTGCCATTGTTTTAACTGATCGGTCAGATCTTGAATTTGAATGCTACTCTCATCCAGTTCCTGCAGGGCCAAGTCGATATTGTGCGGAGTTAATTGTGCATATGCTCCCAAGGATTTAATCATTTTCAACCATTGGTGCGTTTTGGCGTATAACCGAGCGAGATCCCGTTGCACAAGTCCGCTCTTGTCTTTAGCCTGAATGTCGATAAGAATTTTCTCGGCCTGGGCGTTGAGGTCGGCCCGCGAAAGACCATACGCATACAAACGGGGTGACAATAGTGGGGTGCCCTGGAATTTGTTTTCACGCCATTTTTCCAGCTCCTTCAGATAACTTTTATACATGGCCATCTCGGCACAGGCTGTGAAAAATATCGCCACACTTCTTTCCTGGTCAACTTGTGTTGACAGTAAATACCGGCACAAAACCATCACCTGCTGATAGCGCTGCTGCAGAGGAATTTTCCGTTTGGCTAGAGTCAGGGTAAATAGCTCTACAAGGTCCTGTCCGTCGGTCAGGTAAGATTGAGCCTGATTCAGGGCAGCTATCGCTTGATCGATATACCCCATCTTTAATTGCAATCCAGCCAAAGCCAACAGGGGTATATGGGGCTGAGTGATTAAACGAGAGGTCGCCAAACTGGATTGAGCGTAATGGCGATGGTTAACAAACAGTCTCCAGGCTTTTCTATATTCTTCTGAAGCCGCCGCGAAGTAGCCCAATTCCTCCAGCGAGCGGGACCAGAGCAGATGCGTCAGAGCCGTAGCTGGATTATTTTCCACAGCTTGGCTGCATTGCAGAGCCCGTTTCAGCGCGGCAGCTGACTGCATATATTCCCCCTGGTTATAGCGTATGACGGCCAGAATATAATAGGAATCCATGTTATCCGGATTTAAGCGCAGGGCCCGGCTGCAGGAGGTTAAAGCCTCATCTTCCTTACCCGTAACAAAATACGCCTGAGCTAAAAGATGCTCCAGGGGCGCACAATTCGGATCAGCACCAAGTCCATTGTGTATTTCTTCAAGGGCCTGCCGGGAAAAGTCATTATGATTCAGGTGTTCGGCCTTTTTTAATAACCAACGCGCCCGTAAATATGCTTTCTCCTCTGTAAGGGCATCCGGAGTCGGGTTTTGATCTTTTTGTTGCTGCGGATCTGCAATTGCCGAGCTCTCTTCCAGTCTCAATGCCTCAAAGGGCACCTTGTCCAAACTAACAAACATTTTTTCCAATTGTTCGTCGGTAAGGTTCTTGTCAAGTTCGCGTGGAGATACCCGAGCAAATGGATTTTTCGGGGCAGCGGTGTCACCGATTTCTTGCTGTTTCTTTTCCGAAACCGACCGGCAGCCGATGTTAAGAAGACACAATATAAAAATTATGCCAACTTTTAAATTTTTTGTCTTTAGATTCAAGGTGATGTTTTGTCCTTTAATAATTACCCAGATCAATAACCACACCTTCGGGTGTAAGATAATCGGCATTGAATAAATCTTCGCCCAAACAGGTAAAAATCACCACGGGGCAATTGACCCAGGCTGCATAGCGTAAATCATCGCTACCGGGGCCGGCCAGCTCTTTGCTTAACCAACTGTCGATATGACAGTGCCAGCGAGCCAGGCACAAAGCCCCTTCCAGGAGCATATGCTCAGATTCCACATATTGATTATCGCCCAATACTTCACCGGGCTGATACTTTTTAAATATTATACTATCACTAGCGATGATAAAGCATAGTCCCCCAATCTCAGTTGCAATATCGGTTAAATCCTGCTTCAGGAATTCCTTAATCTGCCGGGAGATAACAGCTTTATCCAGGGAGCACAATAACAAATCAATCTTCAATAAGTCAATATAACTCAAGCGGTTACATTGGTCAATAAAAGTTTCCTTATAGTCATCCCGTGCCCCCCCATAGCTTGCCGGACGCTTGGTATGGTCCAGCCGGGACAGCCTTGGTGCAATTTTGCTTTTGAGTTCTTCGCAACTCTTATCCAACACCCGATTATCTATACTGAGAAGTACATAGGTGTCGCGGATGTCAAACCGGTATCCCTCCCGTTCGGCAAGCTGACTTACCCGTCGTTGGAGTAGATTGATTTGTTCAGCGGTTAAGCTGTTATGGAGTAGTTGGCAGAGGAAAAATCTCATCTGGTTCGAAGGAATATATGCAAAACGATCCGCCCAAAATTGTAACTCCTGTAAAAATGGATCAGACCCCGGTAGAACTTTTAGCTGAGCACAAAGACTATCCGGTTTCATTCGCCTTTGCAGACAGTCCAGCGCTGCCATTCTGGATTTTATCCTGTCACCCTCGTTTAGCTCTTTCCATAATATCCTCTCAAGCGGCTCAGAAGTTAGCGTTTCCAGTGCCTCTCCCATAGCAAGAGCATCTGCGTAGTCGTTCTTTTCCGCCCTGTCCAAGGTGATAATCAAATAGGGTACGCTTTTTCTGTCCTGTAGTTTAATTAGAGCCTCAATTATCCCACTTCGAATTTCACTTTCCGAAGAATTGAGCAGGGCCCGGCCCAACCATTCGGAGGCCTGGTTACGATAATCAGTCGATATAATTTGTATAACATCCTGGCGAATCAAAGGTGAGTGCAAAGGCGAACCGACTACTGTGGAAAAAACCTCCCCCAGTCTTTGATATTGATTCGGATCAAGTTCCCGCTGCTTGAGCTCCTCAAAGACCTGCAGGCGTAGCCGATCGGCAAGCTCTCGATTACCGGCCGACTCGATTAACCCCGGCGTACTCCATTGAGGCACCCGTGTCTGCAAGCAACCTGATATACAAGTTACTATTATCAGTAGTAGATATTCTCTTTTCATAAACATGTGTAAGTAATATTAGAATAGTTCGCCCCAGAGCTCACTACGAATGGACTTTTTTTGGGTTCTTATAACGAGAGCGTTTGAGTTTATATTTGAATCGGTTCCATGCCAAAGCCGGCCAGTTTCTCTCCGCAGCTTGAGCAGGCGCCGCCTAGCACATTGAATTGCCCCATCTGGTAGCCGATCCGTTCGATAAGTAGTTGGCCGCAATCGTGACAGTACGTACTTTCCCAGCCCGTGCCCGGCAGATTACCCACATACACGTAGCGCAGGTCCGCTTCTTTACCAAGATTGTAGGCCTTCTCCAGGGTTTCTTTCGGGGTGGCCAGGCCTTGGGTGCGTTCGAAATCCGGATGGTAGCGACTGATATGCCAGGGCACCTGCGGGCCCAGTTCATTAGCAATAAATTCTGCAATCTTTTTTAACTCATCATTACTATCATTAAGTTCAGGCACGATAAGGGTGGTTATCTCCAGCCAAATTTCAGTCTTTTGGGCTATATGCCTTAAGGTATCCAGCACCGGCTGCAGCTTTGCCTTGCAAACATCGCGATAAAAATCCTCGCTGAAGGATTTAAGATCCACATTTATCCCGTCCAGAAAATCGCGGGCGTATTCCAGCGCCTCGATCGTCATAAAACCGTTACTGACGAACACATTGGCCAGTCCCTTTTGCCTAGCCAACCGACCGCAATCGGCGGCCAGCTCCATAAAAATCGTCGGCTCGGTATAAGTATAAGAGATACTGCTGCAGCGTTGATTCAAAGCGGCATTTACGATCGCTTCCGGACTGTATTCATTGCCCAACAGCCCGTCGTGCATCCGTGGATATTGGCTGATCTGCCAGTTCTGACAGAAATCGCAGCGAAAATTACAGCCCGGCGTGGCGATGGAAAAACTCCGCCGGCCCGGCTGAAAATGAAACAGCGGTTTCTTTTCTATCGGATCCACTCCCGCCGAGCAGACGGCAGAATAGTTAAGGCTATACAGGGTGCCGGCATCATTTTGGCGCACGCGGCAGATACCCATTTTACCCTCCGCAATCCGGCAGCGGTGGTTACACAAATTACACTGCACAGAATTATCTTCAAGCTGCTCCCACAAAACCGCCTTATGTTTTTTCTCGTTCATTATGTTTCGCTTCTAAGCTATTGGGTAATATTCAATAATCCATACGCCGCGGCCAATACCTTTATCGGGTGCAAGGTTTTTCTGCCCGCCCCCAGTTCCATCTGCATCTTGCAGGTCCCGCACTCGGTTAAGCCAAAGTCAGCATCACTTTCCCGCAGCGGTGTGAGCATCGGCTCGCCGGCCCGCATGGAAAGATCGAAGTTTTTCTTTTGAAATCCGAACGTCCCGGCGATTCCGCAGCAGCTCTTGGGCAATTCCGTCAACTCAATCCCTTCTATCAGGGACATCAGGTATCTGGTGCCCTCGTCTATCTTGAGGGCCTCATAGTGACAGGGCATATGATAGGCGAGCGTCATGTGTACCGGCTTAAAATCATCCTGCAACTTCCCATCTTGACGCAACCGGGCCAGATAATCGGTAAGCTCCCAGGTGTTTTCACTCACCAGGTGCGCATCGTCGCTATCCACCAGGTCGAGATATTCCTCCTTCAGACATAGCGCCGCCGTCGGCTCAGTACAAATAATTTTATAACCTTGGCGCACGGCCTGGGCCAGATTACGCAGATTATATTCCACCGTCTGCCGCGCATATTCAACCGCCCCGTAACTTATCGCCGGCATACTCACTCCCAACTGCTCCGGGATAATCACGTCAATATTGTTATGTCTTAAGACATCCACCGCCGCCCGGCCCAGCTCATGGTCGTTATACGAGGCATACAGATCCACAAAATAGGCCACCTTATCCTGGGGATTTTCGAGAGGTCCCAATTGTTGCAGATAACGTCGTAATTTCTTTATATTGGATCGCCACGCAAATCTCGGCATGGGCCGACGCTGATCCAGCCCAAATAGTCCCTGCAATATCCAGCGAAACCAGCCCGCCTGCAAAAAGATGTTAGCCACCGGTCCAAACGTCGCTCCCATCCGGCTCATAAATTCACTGCGGGTTAGAATAAACTGGGCTCGAGTCAATCCATGCGCCTTTACATAAGCAGCCCGGGCCTCCATCATCAACTTGGGAATATTCACCAGCGACGGACATTCCAGGGAACACATCTTGCAATTCACACACAGATCAGCGATTCGTTTAAAATCGTCCGACTGTAAAATATCCTCATCCAAAAGACCCGTCAGCCAGTGGCGCATCAGATTTCCTTTTGCTCGCGGGCTGGCATCTTCATCACCGGTAGCCCGAAAGATCGGACACATCGAAAGCGTCGGATCGCTCGAACGGCACAAGCCATTACCATTGCACTGCTCGATCTCTCGTACCAGCTCGTCATCCCGAAATACCAGGTTGGTTTTACCATCGGTTGGCTTATTAACATGCGAAAATCGCAGGTGTTTCGTCATCACCTCCTGATCGTCGTTAATAATCTTGCCGGGATTAAGAATCCCTTTGGGATCGAAAAGTTGTTTTATCTGGCGAAACAGGTTATAGACTTCCGGACCGTACTGTTTGGGGATAAACGATACCCGCACCAGACCTTCACCGTGTTCGGAACTGATCGTGCCCCCCAACTTCCAGGCCAGATTGAACACCTCATCCGCTAACTGGCGCAATTTTTTCACATTCTCTTTTTCATGTAAATCCAGATACGGCCGCGGATGCATTGCCCCATGACCTGCATGGGCATAATACGCCATGGGCACACCCAAGCGTTTGGTAATCTCCTCCATGCCGTCCAGGTATTGGGCCAATTGCTCCGGAGGGACCCCCACGTCCTCCACAACCGGGATCGGCTGAGTCGCGGTTTTATTGCGAAACAATAGCGGCACCCCCGCCTTACGCGCTTTCCAGATCAGCGCCTGCACTTTAGGATCCATGATCTCTTTGGTTCCTAAACAGGCGGCATTGGGTGGCAATTGTTCTGCAATCAAGCGCCCTTGGCTGAGCTTGTGTTCCACCTCACTTTGAGTATCACCGTAAAATTCGATTATCAGCGAGGCCGCCACTGATCCCGGCAACACCTCGTGATACTGCGGATACGCCTGCCGGGCCAGGCCCAGCAAGGTTCCGTCCATTAATTCACACGCCGAGGGCTCGGCTTTGAGTAAATGCGGCACCGCCCTCGCCATTTTGCCCAGGGAATCGAAATTCACCTGCAAGAGCCCCTTGACCTTGGGCAGATCCACAAATCCCAGTGTTGCTTGCGTTACCAATCCCAGCGTTCCTTCTGAACCGGCGATCAATCCGCCCAGATTTACCCCATCTGTTCCCGAACCTAAATCATCCAGGACCGGATACACATTGTAACCGCTGCGATTTCGATCGGTTCGCGGTCGTACCCGCTCCAATTGCTCTCGATGGGACCTTAACAACTGTTTGACCTGATCGGCCCATTTCTCGATGGTACCGTCGTTGTTGCCACCTCCGACGGTGAAAGGAATTGCCAGCTTCTGAGCCCCCGCGGTCACTATATGCAGATTACGTATATAGTTTGAAATGTAACCATACCGGATTGAATGCGCACCTGTTGAGTTGTTACCGATTATTCCGCCAATCGTTGCCCGATTTCCACTGGCCGGATCGGGTCCGATTTGTTTGCCGTAACGAGCCAACTCCCGATTTAATTGCTCCAGGACAACCCCAGCTTGCGCAGTAACTTCATCCGATTCGGGATCAATTTTAATAATTTGATTCATGAACCGGCTGAAATCTATTACGATCCCCCACCCCAGAGACTCACCTGCCAAACCGCTGCCGCCGCCGCGGGCGATTACCGATATTCCCTTCCCGGCTGCATAGGCCACCACCTGCGCGACGTCATCCTCATCGTGCGGCAGTACTACACAGAGAGGCTCGATTTGATAAATGCTCGCATCAGTGCTGTACATCGCCCGACTGAGCCGATCAGAGCGTACCTGGCCCTTTACTATCCGCCTTAAATCAGCGGCAGTTTGTTTTCGCTTCGATTCATCTATCTCTTTCATACAGCAGATTTTAGACATAATCCCCCCTTAAGACAAGCATCATTAAAATGGAGATGAGCCGATTAGAACTATAAGCTGAAGCAGCCTGCTTAATTAACCGCGTCGAACATAGCCACGATATTTTCCGGCGGCACATTGGCCATGATATTGTGCACCTGCTGAAAAACAAAACCTCCACCGGGATTGAGAATTTTTATCTGTTCGGCAACATGTTCGGATACTTCCTGGTCTGTGGCATTGGGTAAAATATCACGCGTGTCACAGCCACCGCCCCAAAGGGTGATATCCCGTCCGAAATCGGCTTTTAATTGGGCAGCTTCCATGCCGGCACAACTTATCTGCACCGGATTAATGGCATCCAGTCCCGCCTCGATAAGATCGCCCAGAAGCTCACGGACACCACCACAGCAGTGCAGCATAACCTTGACATCGGCCAACTGCTTGGCCCGGTTCCAGAGCACCTGATGACGGGGTTTGAAAAATTCGCGATACATCTGCGGCGACATGATCGGCCCGGACTGCATACCCAGGTCATCGCCGAAAAGAATAACATCAATATACTCCCCCACACTTGCCAGGAATTTCTCCAGGTTGGCTAAATGTATCTCCACCAGTTTGTCCAGGAACCGGTGCGCCTGCTGGGGATCGGCGGCCAGGAGCATCATGAAATTATCATTACGATATAAAAAGGTACCGATTTCAAATAGATTACCACCGAACAAACCTATAATGGCGCGGTCGGATTTTTGACGTAATTGTTTGGCCCCTTCCCTAAGGGCCTCACTGTCCACAGGACCCGGAGGACAGGCAACGCCGGTCCACATCGATTCACTAAAAATATCCGCCAAGGCGGTCAGATCGTCTTTTTCAGCAAAGGGATAATACGTTTGCTCAAAATAGAGGGAACCGTCCGGCATATGACCAAGTTCGCGGCCGCTCTCAGAAAGAATTACCCAGCGATTTCCCTGTCGCTCCAGTTTGGTCCAGGCCGGCACCAGAGCCGGCGTGCCATCCGGCAGCGGCCACTCCTGCCAGTCATCTTCTTCCAGAGCGAATCCCCGTCCCATTTCGATGGTATCCACCTGGAATCTTTCCAACACATCTTCATCGACTATGGCCAATTGTTGAATGAGGTCATAAACCCGAATCGGTTTTGCGGGTAATTGTAAATGTTTACGCAGTTTATTATAAGCTATAGCCGCAATACCTGATGAGCGGTGGCCGGAAAGATCGACAGGAACTCGATCGGGTTGACTGTGGTTCAGGGCCGTCATTACTCTTTCACGTGAATTCATTTTGCTTTCCTAATCTTGGGGGTGAGTTATATATAAAGTAACAATTTCATAAGGTGCCATGGTAAGCGGCCCTTGCATTTTTTCAATTTTTGCCTGGAACGGATTACTCAGCCAAACCTGCTCAGCCGCCACGTTATTCCACTTCAAATCGACTTGCTCCGTTTTTTCTGAAGCATTGTATAAACGGGCTATCCAGGATTTTCCGTCCCGGCCGGGCCTCAGTGAAGTCAAAACCACATCTACGGGCACAATTTGCAGCGGCGCCGAAGGAACGGCAGTATCCGGGGAAACAGGAACGCAAATCAGAGGTTGGCTGCAATCGGTACCAAAGCGGGCCGCACTCCCCGCATCAAAGCGGTTGTGAGGCAACAAAGAATACCTAAACGTCGTAGGTCCCTCCTGATAGGCCTTGTAATTGGTTTCCCAGTAGTTATTCATCACATATGAATAGAAGGTGGCAGAGGGATCGATTTTTTTGAACCATCCCACCGATTTGTCCCGCGCATCACAGGTAATAGCGCCTATCTCGATCAAAGGTGCATCCACCGTCGCCCAGGTAAGCCCCACATCCTGATTGGAGATGTCCACCCATCTCTGCACAGTAAAATAATTCTTACAGGCACCGTCAAGCTGGTCAACTTCCGGACGAACTACCGCCCAGGGAGTTTGCATACGTAAAACTCCGTTGGGAACATTACATGCAAAACCCACGTGTACAGCTTCCTGTTTATAAACCCTTTCCTTATCGATAATATTAATGATATCCACACGCTCAAGTCCGGCTGTTATTCTAATTTCACGAATGAGCTTGCGACAGCCGGGAGCATCAGATTCTATTAAAAGTGACGCCACCAGCGGACCGTTTTCTTTAACCCTGATTTTAACCGGGCCGTTGCGTTTTGGATCTTTCGGGTCGCGTCCCTGCACATAGAAATAATCATTCAAACCGAGTCCATTTTTATTATCCACAAAGTTCAAGTCTATTCCTTTACGCCTTAAACTTTGAATTGCTCCTGTCTTTTCATCTATTACCACTTGCAGGGTGTCATTGAATAATTTTGATCCTTCCGCCCGGGCAACCCCCTTTACTTTAGGCTTATCTGCCGAAGGCACTTCGAGAGTGAACCGCCCCGCCCCCAGCGGGGGTACATCACCCGCCAGAAATGCCAATTCACCTGTGGAAAGTTTTTGCGAGGGTATCCATTTGCCCTGCGCATCTTTAACACCATCACCTGCCAACTCCCAATCACCCGACAGAATTATCAGGTCCGTACGCGGCCACGAACAAGTGTTAAACACCTGGACCGCTTTAACTTTTTCTGTCAAACAACTATTTCCCTCAAGAGCACGATTGAGCAACTCTTGCGACTGCTTATCGGCTTCCACGGCAAAGGCCTGTTTGGTTGCCCACTGCCCCTTGGTGAAATCGCAATCGGGATCACTGATACTGTTCCAGGAGCCCCAGGTATGTTCATCGTACAGCAGAATATTGCGCCAGGCTTCGTAAAAATCGTCCTGGGGATATGGCTCCGGATTAAGCAGGGCCCACAAGGTTTCAGCCTGTACCATCCGTTCCGCGGCAGCGCGATTGATCGCAGTCTCCTGAGCGGATGAGCCGGCACCATCTTCCCAGTAGGGAGTGAAATCCCCCCGCACAACGGGAAGTTTATCGCCGTAGCACTTTTCGAATTCGTGAAACATTTCGCTGGTGGTGGCGATAATCAATTTGGGATATTCGTATTTCTCATTCCAGGCCTTGACGATATCGGCTAAATGGGGATCCGGCGGCCCGTTGTCTGAACCGATGTTATAGCGCACCTGCACCATATCATAGGGATATCCCGATTCCTCCAGTCGCTTGAGGTAACCGAACACCCGATCTGTGGTGAGTTTGTTTTTGACCGTTTTCCAATTCAGCCCGGTATGAAACCAGGAATACCCTTTGCCGGCCATCCAGCAGAGCACTTTCTCTTTACCTGAGGGCGAAATCCAGTAAAAGGGTATATCGCCCCAGGTAGTCAGAGTGTAGCCAATACGATGGGCAAAGTTAGGACCTATGGAAAGATATTTCACCCCACTTTGTGCCAAAACTGGAATCAGACCCCAGGTATAACCGGGAACATCGGTTATCATTGCCGAATCAATGGTAAGGTTATATTTCTCAGATAGCTGCCTTGCATATGCGGTAAGCTCAAACAATTCTTCCGGCCTGCACAAGGCGGTCAGTTCATTTCCAAATAGTGCGTCAAGCCCGACCCAGCCCTTCCGTACCGCTTCAATGAACCTTTCTTTTTCCGCCGGCGAAGCTTTTTTCATATACCCTTCTACCCCCCAGAGTCCTTCCGGCAGCCATTTGAATCGGCTTCCAGGGGGATAATCAGCCGATTGTTTTGCAAGCTTTAACGCCTCCTCCAGGTGTTGCCCCTGCAGCGCCAAGACCTCCGACTGTATATGGGTATATCCGATATCCAGATGGGTATGATGCAGGAGGTAAACATTCCATTTTTTAACGGGCTTGAGGATCATGGTCGATTTTGCCAGCCCTTTATCGGCTGTTTCAATCTGAACTTCTACTGAAGTCTCCGTTTTAACCGCCGGAGCCAGCCCTTCTATGGTTTGGAAACCCGGGGATATTGTTTGTCGGGCGGATTTATGACCATCTATCGTTATATTAGCTTCAATTGGATCTCCCACCCTGAAAACCGTAGCTAAAATTGGTTGATAGAGTCGCCCATCATCCTTCCTAACCAGATATGGTTCATCATGGAGTCTTAAAATCTGAGTCGAAGCTGTTGATTCGGCAAGGGTATATCCCGGTGGCGTCCTCAGTACGATTTGATCATAGATAATCCAGCTTCCTGTCTCGGTCGTAATAGAAATGCTGTTATTGCCCTTCTTTAAAGTGTTTGCCGGCAAGGGAATTTCAAGTTTGTATTGCCGTCCATTTGCCGGCCTACTCATAGAGGCATCGCCGGCTCCGGGAGGTAATTGATATTTAAAAGTTTGCTCGTTCACCCGGACAAATAATAGGGGGGGCATAGTGCTGTGAGTATCAACAGTATCTAAAGTAAGTGTACACGTTCCCGATTTCGCCAGATTTTCCAGGCCGAAGAGGATAGTAAAGGTATAACTGCGTCTGCTGCCCCAGTGATCGATCGGACCCGGTTGAATAAAGGGCCAATCCTTTTTCGGATCCGATTTGCCCACCAGATACATGGCGCCTTGGCCAAATCGATCTAAGTATTGTTTGAGCTCGTGAACATTCAGGGCAAACTCAGCGGCACTGTTGTCTGCCTTACCTATCTGCCAGAGAATTTCACCTTGCCCCTCAGTTCCCTCAGCCGCCCATAGCGACACCTGCATCGAAGCCAACCAGAAAATAAGCATAGAAATCACGAAGCAGGTAATCTTTTTACATCTCATAGTCATCTTCCTTTCCAATTATCATTTTATCATACAACAGTTAACTGCGCCCGGCAGGACTCGAACCTGCGACCCCCGGTTTAGGAAACCGGTGCTCTATCCTGGCTGAGCTACGGGCGCTTAAGCATATGCATCGAATTAAGACAAATGCCACGATTTGGCATTTTATAATTATAGAACTGTATTGTAAACTGTGACTATTAACCTCAGATCAAAAGCTGCTCATTAATATCTACCAATATACAGCACAGCATAACTTTTTAACACAACTATTTAATATTGCCACACTTACAAGAGACACTACTTTCAACTGACAACATTTTGGTCATTTTCTCTTCAGTGCACCTCATTCTATTTTTGATACTTGATTAAAACCATAATACCCGGCCAGTTAACCTCCATACCATGCACGGTTTTCCCATCTACTTTTCCCGTCATACCGGTTTGCAAGATATTGACCCCCTGCTTAAAACATTTTACCTCCTGCAGGTTTACCCGGTGGGCATAATATTCATATTTTGGGCCTTCATTATCGAATACCTTTTTCTCGTTAATATAAATACCGTTCATGTAGCCCGGGCTCCAGCTCGACCATACCAACTGAGCGGCCATCGCCCGGCTCACATCACCTCTGACATCAAAACGTTCTGTTATTTTCCCGTTGCGTGTCACCCATCTGGGGGGAACATTATACGGCTTGCACAATTCCACGGAGAAATCCCGACGCTCCAGTACTAAATTACCGACTGGTTCCGGCATATAAATCAGACCGATTCTATCGGTAATCCGGGCGGAAATCTGCATAGAATCCAACTGATCGGGTATCCAGCTGGTATCCCAGGTAAAATCAAACGGTGCTTCGGTAACCGTGCCTATATGATGCACAAGCTCGCCGTGCAGGTAATGATAATGCCACTGCCGATAATTGCCGTCCCCTTCAAAATTAACATCTTCATAAAATCCGATATAGTCAACCCGCTTAATCTTTCCGTTGGGACTTTTTGCTTCCAACTGAATATCAACATTCTGGCCTATCGTACCGTTGGACTCGGGGGTAATAAACCGGCCCTGGGGGTGAGGCTTTTTTACAGGATCATAATATATCCTGAAGTGCACACCATTGATTAGGTTCTGAGGCCATTTCCAGGAGTGTTCCTGAGATACCCGCACACGAAACTGATTGCCGACACCATTTTTCAGAAATGACAGGGGAATCTGAACAATAGGATAAAAATGATGTTGATAGTCCCACTGGGGATAAGGGATCAGCGGCGCCTCGGGCACCTCCAGCCATTCATGACCATTGATTTCTAGCGCCAACCCGCGCGTATTGTCATGACAGAGAATCTTTTCAATTACCACCTCGGCTTTGATAGCGTAATCAAGATCTATATCTTGCTCCAATACTATGGGGGCATTGATATAGTCGTGAGCCCAGCCTCGATCTGGATATTTCTGGCCGTATCCGCCCCCCACTCGCAGAGCATAACCGGCATCGCCCTTTTCGTTATACCAGGTATATTCCCTAAACACATCACCCGGAACCGGCTGAGCCCCCACCTGCAAATAGAACCCCCCTATCAAAACCAACACAACCACTAAAACAGACCGGTTTATTCTTCTCATTGAAGCCTTTCTTTTAGAAAATAGTTCTTCAAAAAGGCACCTGGCAATTTTCACAATAAACAACCCCGGAATATTACCAGAGACCACAAATACTTACAAACATTTAACTGAAAACCTACCTGTAAAAACCTCGAAAAGGGCCCGGATGGGGCTCGAAATGACACTTGCATTTCAGAAAACAATGATTAAAATGGTGTTTTTATTGTCGCAACAACATAGGCAATTTATCTAACGGCAATAATTGGATTCAAGGTAATACCTTAATTCAAAACCAACCAAAAGGAGAACATAAGCCGTGAATAAAACCAGCGAAAACGCTTCATCGAGGCGCCAATTCTTAAAAAACACTACCAGGATCGCTGCCGCCTCGGCCGTCATGGCCCAGGTTGCCCCGCGCATCTATGCCGCCTCTGATAATACCATCAAGGTGGCACTGGTGGGTTGCGGAGGACGCGGTACAGGCGCTGTCGTCAATGCTCTGGCGGTGAAAAACGGTCCCATTAAACTCGTGGCCATGGCAGACGTATTCGAGGACCAACTCAAAAACAGTTACCAAAATCTCAAAAAACTATTCCCCGACACTGTGGATGTCCCTGAAGATCAAAAATTTATCGGCTTCGATGCCTACCAAAAGGCAATGGACTGCCTAAACCCCGGTGATGTGGTAATTTTTACTACCCCTCCGGCTTTTCGCTGGGTGCATTTCCCCTACGCCATCAAGAAGGGTCTCAATGTCTTCATGGAAAAACCCGTCACTGTGGACGGCCCCACTTCCAAGCGCATGTTCAAACTCGCCCAGGAATCAGCCGCCAAAAACCTTAAAGTGGGTGTCGGATTGATGTCCCGCCACAACCGCTCCCTTCAGCAACTATTTAAACGCATTCAGGACGGTGAAATCGGCGACCTCATCTTGCAGCGTTGCTATCGCATGCACGGACCGATAGCATTCTTCTGTTCTCTCCCCAAACCGCCTGGCATCAGCGATTTGCTTTACCAAATCAAGCGCTTTCACAGTTTTATCTGGGCCAGCGGCGGCTGCTACAGCGACTTTTATATTCACATCATAGACCTTCAGTGCTGGATGAAGAACTCCTGGCCGGTCAAGGCCCAGGCCCTGGGCGGACGCCATTATAAAAAGAGTCCCGAAGGCATTGAATACGTTGACCAGAATTTTGACACTTATTCTGTTGAATATACTTTTGCCGATGGTGCCAAACTAATTATGGATGGACGCTGTATAAACGGTTGTCTGGAAAAGTTTACCAGTATCGCCCAAGGCAGCAAGGGTATGGCTATAGTTTCAAAAAGAGGTGACTGTGGACCACCCTCCAGCACCTACAGCAGCCAAACTCCGGACAAGTCAAAGTTGATCTGGACTTCGAAACTCAAACCCCAGGAGATGAATCACTATCAGAATGAATGGGACGATCTTATTGACGCTATTCGCAACGACAAACCTTACAATGAAACCGAATATGGTATCCAGGCCAGTTTAGCCTCGAGTATGGGGCGTATGGCTGCTCATACCGGCCGGGAAATAACCTATGAGCAGATTCTCAACAGCGACCATGAGATGGCGCCCGGCCTGGACAAATTGACCATGGATTCCCCCGCCCCCCTACCGGCCGACAGTAACGGCAGATATCCCATCCCCCAACCGGGTATTATTACAGATCGGGAGTACTGAAAATAAGCAAACTGCCCTATTGGAGCTATGAACAACACCAACTTAAACAACGTAATACAAAATAAATGTGATTTTATGAGAACTATGTGGGCACCCTTTAACTAAAACCTTTATATCGTCAAATAAAAACATTCAAAAGGAGCTTCCCGTAATGAATGAAATCAATGAAAAAACTACCTCACGTCGTGAATTTTTGCAAAGCACTACCCGGCTTGCAGCAGCCTCGGCCGTTATGGCCCAGGTTGCCCCGCGCATTTATGCCGCCTCTGATAATACCATCAAGGTAGCCTTTGTGGGCTGTGGCGGCAGGGGCACCGGTGCTGCTGTGAATGCCATAAAAGTAAAGCAATGCCCGATCAAATTAGTTGCCATGGCAGACGTATTCGAGGACAGACTCAAATCGAGTTACGATAAACTCAAAAAAATGTTCCCCGATCAGGTGGACGTCCCCGAAGACAGAAAATACCTCGGCTTCGATGCCTACCAAAAGGCGATGGACTGTCTTAAACCCGGTGACATTGTGATTTTGACTACGCCCCCGGCGTTTCGTTGGGTACACTTCACCTACGCCATCAAAAAGGGCCTCCATGTCTTCATGGAAAAGCCCGTCACCGTGGACGGCCCCACTTCCCGACGCATGTTCAAACTCGCCCAGCAGTCAGTCGCCAAAAACCTCAAAGTCGGTGTCGGTTTGATGTCCCGTCACAGCCGGGCCCTGGCCCAACTTGCTCAGCGCATCCAGGACGGCGAAATCGGCGATCTCATCTTGCAACGCGGCTATCGGATGTGTGGCCCGGTCGGCTTTTTCTCCTCGCCGCCCAAACCACCAGATATCAGTGACCTGCTCTATCAGGTCAGACGGTTCCATAGTTTTATCTGGGCCAGCGGCGGTTGCTTCAGCGATTTCTACATCCACATTATCGATCATCAGTCCTGGATGAAAAACGACTGGCCCATCAAGGCCCAGGCCCTGGGTGGTCGTCACTACAAAAATAGCCCCGATGGAATTCCTTATGTTGATCAAAATTTCGACACCTATTCGGTGGAATATACTTTCACCGACGGCAGTAAATTCTTAATGGATGGCCGCTGCATAAAGGGTGCCAAGGAATCGTTCTGCAGCTTTGCCCATGGCAGTAAGGGTATGGCCATTGTTTCAAAGTCCGGCGATTGTGGCCTGCCTTCCAGTACTTACAAGGGTCAGACTACCGACAAGGCTAACCGGATATGGTCATCGAAGATCAAGCCTCAAGAGCGCGATCCCTATCAGAACGAATGGCACGATCTTATTGACGCCATTCTCAATGACAAACCCTATAACGAAGCCGAACGTGGCGTCCGGGCCAGCCTCGTAACCAGCATGGGTCGCATGGCCGCCCATACCGGCCAGGAAATAACCTATGAACAGATACTAAACAGCAACCATGAAATGGCGCCCGGCCTGGACAAATTGACCATGAACTCGCCCGCTCCCTTACAGCCGGACAGCAACGGCAGATATCCTATTCCCCAGCCGGGCATTGTCATTGACCGGGAATACTAAAATATTTCCAGACTGCGTTAATTCAGTTAATTAATAACGTCAACATGAAAACATATTGTCTATGGTAAGGAGTTATATATGATTTCTCGTAACCCCGTGGGGCATTGTTTTAAAAAACCCTCAAGCAGAACTAACTTTAATGTCGTTTGCATAATTTTATGTGCTGCATTTTTAGCACTTTGCATTCCGGCCGTCAAAGCACCAGGCAAATCGGATAAAGAGGGTAAATACTCTCCCAACTACACCGAAACTGTCACTGCTAAAAGCGGCGAGAAGATTTCTTTTAAAATGGTGCTCATTCCCGGCGGCAAATTTGTCATGGGCTGTTCCAAAGATGATCCATCTCCCAAGGCGGACGAAAAACCGTCCCACGAAGTGAGTTTGGATCCGTTTTACCTTTGTCCTACCGAGACTACCCTGGAGCTCTTCCTTGCTTATTACAATGAAACAGTCACGGCCAGAAAAGACAACCTTGACGTCGGAGAAAAAAAAGAAGAGAAAAAGCAAGTGGACGCTGTTTCCGGTCCCACCCCTGTATATGGGGAGCTCTCGATGGGCTATGGCAAGATGAATCCCGCCATGGGTATGACCTGGTACAACGCTACGAACTTCTGCAAATGGCTTTCAAAAAAAACCGGCCGGACCTACCGGCTGCCCACTGAGGCCGAATGGGAATACGCCTGTCGTGCCGGCACCAAAAACGTGTACGGTTACACTAACGATCCCAAACAACTGAAAGATTTCGCCTGGTTCGATGATAATGCTGATGGTGAAACCCAGGAAGTGGCTCAGAAAAAACCCAACGCCTTTGGCTTATATGATATGTTGGGCAATGTAAGCGAATGGGTACACGATTTTTACCAACCGGAAGCTTATAAAGAGGCGGCCCAGAACAAACCGGCCGTAAATCCCCAGGGCCCCAAAACCGGTAAGGTGCACGTTGCCCGCGGTGGCGATTATAACGCTTCCCCCCACGAACTCCGCTGTGCCGCCCGCGCTTTTGAAGAAGACTGGTGGCGCTCCGGTGACCCCCAAATCCCTAAAAGTAAATGGTGGCTGCCTAATATGGACATCATTGGCCTGCGCCTGGCCAAATCCATAGACCCCAAAGATAAAATGAAGGAAGGCCAAAAATAATGAAAAAAAATAGTGATCCGAAAAACTCGCCCCCGACAAACAATTCTACCCGGCGTGATTTCCTGAAGACTTCCACGGTAGCGGCATCAGCCGCTTTCACGGGAACACTGGGGCTTCGCAGCGGCGTACATGCCGCCGGCAGTGATATCTTACGCGTAGGCATGATCGGTTGCGGCGGACGCAACACCGGTGCCGCCGCTCAGGCTCTTACCGCCGACTCCGGCGCCCGACTGGTAGCTATGTGTGACATCTTTATGGATCGCGTTAAAGAAAAGAGACAAGTTCTCAAAGGCCAGAAAACCGACCAGGTCATCGTCGATGATGACCATTGTTTCACTGGTTTCGATGGTTACAAACACGTTATTGATTCAGCCGACGTGGTCGTGATCGCCAACGCGGCCAAGTTCCATCCCCTCCATGCCATGACTGCCATCAAGGCCGGCAAACACGTGTTCGTGGAAAAGCCCCACGGCATCGATCCGGTCGGCGTCAAATTCATGCAGCAAACTGCTCAGTTGGCTAAAGAAAAGGGCTTGTCCCTCGTTTCCGGTCTGCACAGTCGTTATCACACCGGCTACACCGAAACTATCAAGAGAATTCATGATGGTGCTATTGGCGACGTAATCGCCATTGAGGAGAATTTTTTACGTAGCCCTTACAGAGTCACTAAACGCGAACCCGACTATTCGGAATTACAGTGGCAGTGCAGTACCCAATACCATTTCAGTTGGCTCTCCGGTGACGATGTGCCCCAATCCCTCGTGCACAACCTGGACCGTGCCAGTTGGGTCTTACACAATAAGGTCCCGGTGAAATGCCACGGCCTAGGCGGTCGTTCTTCCATGACCAATCCGATCTACGGCGACGTGTTTGACCATCATTCTCTCGTTTACGAAATGGAAAATGGCATACCTATCTATGCCTTATGCCGTACTACAAATGGATGCTATAATGAATATTCCAGTGTGGTAATGGGCAGTAAAGGCAAAGCGGATATTATACGCTGCCGGATCTCCGGTGAAAATCCTTGGCGCTGGCAGGGTAAATGCAATCCCTACCAGATAGAACATGATGTCCTCTTTGGCTCTATTCGCTCCGGTAAACCCGTAAATAACGGCGACTATATGACTCGCAGTACCATGGTTACCGTTATGGGCCAAATCTCCTGTTATACCGGTAAGGAAGTAACCTGGGAACTGATTAACAAATCAGATTTTTATTATCCGCCCAAACCCGAAGATTGTCACGATGGTATGGAACCACCCGTCAAACCCGGCCCCAACGGCAGCTATCCTGTTCCTATACCCGGCGTTACCAAATTGATATAAGTTCCGAAGGAGAAATTATGAATAAACAATCTACCTCTGAGACTTCGAGTAGCTCACCAAATCAAGCCAAGCAATCTTCACGCCGGCAGTTCCTGGCCCATAGTGGCAAAGTAGTAGCCGGATCGGTGCTTACCGGTATTTCCTTACCGCGTGCATATGCCGCCGAGAACAATACTATCAAGATAGCCCTGGTAGGTTGTGGTGGCCGCGGCACCGGCGCCGCTGGCCAGGCTCTTTCGACCACCAGCGGTCCTGTCCAGCTCTTCGCTATGGCCGACGTCTTTGAAAATCGTCTGCAGAGCAGCCTGAATAATCTCACTAAACAGCATGACTCAAAAATTAGCGTCCCCCCCGAGCGACAGTTTCTCGGCATGGACGCCTACCGCAAGGCCATCGACTCCATCGCCCCCGGTGGCGTGGCAATCCTGACCACACCTCCAGCCTTTAGGCCCCTTCATGTGGAATATGCCGTTTCCAAAGGCTGCCATGTTTTCATGGAAAAATCGTTTGCCGTTGACGCCCCCGGCATCCACCGCGTACTCAAAGCCGGCAAAGAAGCAGCCAAGAAAAATCTCAAGGTTGCCGGCGGCCTGATGAGTCGCCACTACGTCCCCCTCGAACAAGCCGTCCAAAAGCTCCATGATGGCGCCATAGGTGATCTCATTACCTGTTGGGCCTATCGTGAACATGGACCCGTGGGCTTTAATCCGAAAACCCCCGGCATGAGCGAAATGGCTAATCAGATCCGCAATTATTCCTGCTTCACCTGGCTCAATGGCAGCTTCCTTTTGGATTGGCTGATTCATAATCTCGATGTTTGCTGTTGGTGTAAAAATGCCTGGCCCATCTCGGCCCAGGGCCAGGGAGGCCGCCAGGTCCGCACCCAACCCGATCAGTTGTTCGACCATTACGCCGTCGAATACACCTTCCCTGACGGCACGCGCCTCTTTGCCCAGGGTCGCCACATGCAAAACTGCTGGGGCTTCTTCGGTGATGTGATTCACGGTGCCACAGGTACCGCTGTTTTGGGCGAGGGTATCTATCAGCCTCGCATATACAAGGGTCATCAGCAAACCCCGGAGAATCTGATTTGGCGTTACAAGGGACCTAACCACAATCATTACCAACACGAACACGACCTGTTCTTCGCAGCAATCCGCCAGGACAAACCCTATAATGAAACCGAGCGTTGCTGTTATGCCACCCTGGTCGGCATAATGGGACGCATGGCCGCAGAGTCCGGCCAAATGATCACCTGGGAACAGGCCCTTTCTTCAAAGTTGGAGCTAGCCCCCGGCCTGGACAACTTTACCATGGAATCCGAGCCCCCCGCTATGCCCGACGCTCAGGGTCACTATCCTGTCGCTATGCCCGGCATAACCAAGGTGCTCTAACATACGTTACTATGCCTACGATGATTTAGAATTATTCTTTATTCTAAATACCTTCGTAACTGGTCTAGCAGTTGTGTGCTGAGCATTTCCCGGCTCATTTCGCCTATTTTGTGCAGTCGCACTTGCAGACATTCCTTGCGCCCCTTCGGCAGCTTCAAGGCGACCCACACATATTCGGCCCCTCTTTGATCTTTTTGCTCTCCGCCCACTGCAATCGCGCATTGGCTCCCCGTAGCCTCAGCTACCGCCTCAGCCAGTTGCTCTATTGTTTGTTTGTCATCTCTGTTTTCCCCTTGTATATCTACATGCAGCATATGAGCCAGTTTCCCCTCCGTCCCCGCGACATACGCACCTGTCAACACTTTTTGCGCACCTTCCGCATTGCTTAATGCCGCCGTCAGACTCCCTCCGCTGCCCACCTCCCCCACCGTCAGCCTCAACCCCCGTGTTTCTAATAAACCAAGTACATGTTTTTCCAGCGAGGTCTTGTCATCCGCATATATGTATCCACCCAGTTGTTCTTTGATCTTATTTTTTATCGCATCGAGCCGCGCCCTTTCCTCCGGCGTATCTCCCGGCAGCGCAAAAGTGAAATCAACCCGCCCCGCCTTAAATTGTGAAGTAATCATAATATCAGCCGCCGGCCTCACATAATCATTCAATACCTGGGCAATCTGCGATTGACCGATCCCTACAAAGCGCAGTGTAATCGAACACCCCGGCATTCTAATACCAAACCGCCTGCTCAGATAAGGAACCAATTCCTCCCGCACCATCCCCTGCAGTTCATGGGGCGGCCCCGGCAACGCGATCATCGTCGTCTCACTCCCTTCGAATATAAGACCCACCGCTGTACCCTGGGTATTTTTAAGATAACTACCGCGCACAGGTACTTGTCTCTGTCGCCGCAGGTTTTCGGGCAATTCATCTGCTGCAACCTGGAACCTCTCAGCCAACTCCTCCAGAACTTTCGCATCTTCTTTCAATCCAATCCCCGTAAATTCGGTAATCGCCTCGCGGGTAATATCGCTGTTCGTGGGCCCCAGACCTCCGGTAACAATTATCAGATGTGCTTTCTTTGCCGCATAGCCAAACGCCTCCTTAAGATCTTCCATCCTGTCATCCACGCTCACGGACCCTACACAGTGCAACCCCAACGCCCCCAGAGTACGAGTCAGAAAATATGTATGCCCATCCGCATAAATCCCCTCCAGCAGTTCACTGCCTGTAACCACAATCATATACCGGGTTGGCTCTGTAGATGGTTTGGCCGATGATCCCTCGACAGCCGCATACCCCGGCCCCACCACAAATAATAAAAGCAACAATAAAGATATGCTAAATCTTAACATAATATATTGGTCCTAATACATTTCTACCATGTGAACTTATTGAGAAAAATGACACAACAGTTCTATTTCCCCGCCCAACACACGACACTTCCGTCCTGCCCCGTCATAAAAAGTTTACCATCTGCCGCAATCATACCGTCGAACACCGGGGGATATTCCAGCTTCACTTCAAATAGCTTCCTTCCATCCTTAGCCGACACCGCCACCATCTTACCCCCCTTTCGCCCCTCAAAGGCCCCATACGGATCTTCCGGATCTAACTCATCCGGTGCCCCGGCCACAAAAAGTATATCCCCCGCCTTCACCATAGCTTGGATGCGTACCGGCAGCCACTCTTTCCAGACCGGAGGTGCTCCGCGGGTATAACCGATCATCTTATCCAGCCCAAAGGCCTCGTTCTCCAGCTTTTCTACCTCCTTACAACCACGGCCTCGCCCATAATCGGATTGCGGCAGCCATTTGATCGGCGTAAGCGATCCTTCCTCCCCCACGATCTGTGGTTCGGTCGTATTATAGTCGGCAAATAAAAGATAACCTTCCCTGGCCGGAAAGAACATCGTGCTGTGAATATTTCTACGATAAAACACACGCACCGCATAGGTCTTGTCGTCATCAACCACTAACAGTTGTCCCGACTTGGGCGCCTGGTTGGCCAACTGAAACCCGGGCCACCGTTTCGAATACATCCAGAACGTCCGGTTATACCAGGAATCATCTAACAGAGACGCGGTCGAGAAAACATGCAGCCCCACATCCTCTGCCCCCTTACTGGAGAGCACCTTTACGTCCACCACTTCCAGATCCCCCGTCATCTTTTTTTGACGCATATAGATAAACCCACCCTCGCTGACCAGTACATCTGAATTTGCCCCCAGAACAAAAAAGGCCAAGTCCCGCTCCCCCTTCACATCACGATGCGGTCCTTCCAGAACACATTTATATAGAATCTTCCCGCTAGCAGGCTCCAGCCCATATACTCTGATACCCCCATCCACATACGTCGAACGTCCCGCCGTAAAGTACGCTATCTTATTAGCAACAAGAATACTGCCGTGCACCGGCCACTTGGATTCGATCTGATCAAAACTGCAGATTCGTCTATCCACCGGCGCTGCCAGAAACCGCCAAACTAGCTCCCCATCCGCTGCTCGCAGGCAATACACATATCCGTCCCTCGATCCGACCAACACCATTCCCTGGTAAATTGTCGGCGGCGAATCGATACGCCCCCCCGCCACAATCTCCCATAGCTTTTTACCATTTGTACTATCTAGTGCCACAAGGGTCTGCTCATCCGGCTGAGCTACAAACAATTTATCCCCGGCTACCACCGGCGCAGTCAGCTTCCCATTAAGCTGCGCTTTCCAAACAAGCGACACATCACTTGCAACTTTATTATCTGTCGCGCCGCTACGCTGCGGGTCATGGCGAAACGTCGGCCAATCGTCATTTGAGGTTGACTTAGGCTCTATGGCTTTTCCATAAGCCACTCCTTTTTCCAACCGCTTTTCATCTGGAACGTCTTTTTGAGGTTCTCTTTTTCCGTCTGTAAGGGCCGTATATCCCAACAGTTTCCCCCCCGGCTGACAGAAACACTGATCCGGCGGCACATATAGCATACCGTTACAGGGCATCATGCCGATCATGCAAGCCCCGCGCAGCCAGTTATTCTGTCCGTGATTGTCCGCCTGAAAATCTAAAAATTCGGCGCCTTCAAAAGAACTAATCATATATCGCACCGTTGCCTTATTGCGATAGCACCGATGATGATGTTCCGGACTGCGCAGGTTTTTGACCATGATCCTTTTTTTCTCTTCGCCGCTGCGCAAATCCCAACCGATCACCAGCGCATTAGAGCTCTTCGTGTCCGGCTTACCTTCATCATCCACATTGAGCATCCCGCGATATACCAGCCCTTCTACCACAAAGAGATCTTTGTTTTCAGCAAAGCCCAGCGGCTCCACTTCTTTCTGCCAGAGCATCTCGCCCTTAGCCGCATCATAAGCCGCAACGTTCTTTCTATCCTGCATAACGACTGTATCATCAACTGCCAGCAATGTATTGACTCTGTTAAATCGCGTTCGAACCTTCCACAATTCCCGTTTGTCTTTCAAATCCAGCGCTACCAGCACTTTCCCACTCAAATATATTACCCGCCCGTTATCAATCACCCAAGTCAGGGGTTGAATCGGCCCTGTTTGCTTCTGCCAGATCACCTCTCCCGTCTTTTCCTCAACGGCGATCAGCCTCCCTCCCCCAATCTTTTTGGTTCCCTGCCCCCCGGTCTTATCTTCCAGTAAATCCCCTGCATAAACCACCGCCCTGCCATCCGACACCAGAATCTCCCGCGCCGTATTTGTCTCTTCAATGGTATTAAGCACATCCCCCGTCGCCGCATCCAGAATTGACATCGCCCCTCTAAACGCAAGGGTCGTATATACCCGATCTCCCTCGGCCACTATACGGCGTTGATTCTCAACCGGCACATCCATTCTTGCACTGCGTAGCCACGTCCAGTCTTTGCCCTCGTACCGCTGGCGGTTCCATTCCCGCCACCCCCAGGCCTTTAGTTTCCGTTTCCAAAGAAGCTTGCCATTAAATGCGTCCCTGCAAATCAGAGACCAGCGATCCGGCAGACGTTCATCGGTTATACCGATTAGCCCCTCATCAAAAATATAAAACAGTCGCCCCTGCGCCGACACTGTCGCTTCGATCCCCGACGGCGTCTCATGACTCCGCAGCCACAAAGGCGCTGCCACCCACTGCAGACTCCGTGGCAGTCCGACCTCCGTATCATTGGCCACCGCATTATTGCCCGCGTCATGCAGGAAATGCCCCCAGTCATCAATGTTGCCCGGACGAGGCTTGCTTATCTTTTCCCACTTACCGTTTCGCCGCACACAGATTGCTCCCCCCGGCGCTACTACTCGCATCATTTCATCTTTGCTAATCTTCCCTGCCTTTTGCACGACAATCAGATTTATAAGATTATCCGTATATGGTAGTATCGTCCCCACAAACTGCTCGACCGAAATAGGCCCATACATGCCCCGCTCCTTGATATAACTTCTCGCTTCTGCCACCTTGACCGGATCTTCTTCGAGGCCTTGAATTGTATAGCGATCATTAATCCGAAGCGCCCTTGTCAATCTGCCGTCCCCACAACCCAGATGCACTACGACTCCGCCCCGTATGCCGGTAAGATCGTAAATCTCTTGCGCCCACCCTCTCGCTACATCATCATCCGCAGCCCCCCCACTTGCCCCCGTATAAAAAACTAATATCCCTAAAATCCACCACATAGCTGTAAAGTAATTTTTCATAATAGCAGTCCGTGTAATACCATTAATCTTGAAAATTCCTGTATTTATACTATAATTAACCGTGCTTAAGTTTATGAAAACATTTGCCCAAAGTCAATGATGCATAAGTTCAAACTAAAATTGACAATAGCAAAGGATCGAGATCAGTGGTAACACATACTGGAAATTGCAAACGAGTAATTCTCGCAGCATTGTTTTATAAATTATTTTTCATTTCTTCACTACTTGCCGCCGATCAACCCCAGTGGGCCCAGCGCTTCTCCCGCAATATGATTTCCTCTGAAGTGGGCTTGGCCGATGATTTTGATCCTGCCACAGGTAAGAATATCAAATGGATAGCTTCACTCGGTTCTGAAACCTGGGCCACTCCCGTAATTGCCTCCGGCAGAGTCTTTATAGGCACCAACAACTCACCTCCCCGCGACCCGCGCCACCGTGGCGATCGCGGCATACTCCTTTGCCTCGACGAAAAAGACGGCTCCTTACTTTGGCAGTTAGTCGTTCCAAAACTGGGCCCGGACCCATACCTTGATTGGCCCCGCGGTGGTATTGTCTCTCCCACCACTGTTGAGCAGGACCGGGTTTATGTTGTCACTAATCGCGGTGAAGCTCTCTGCCTCGACCTCAACGGCCAAACCAATGGCAACGACGGACCATTCCTTGACGAAGCACGTCACATGACTCCCGACGATGCCGAACCCCTCGAAGTTACAAATATAGATGCTGATATAATCTGGTTGTTTGACATTCCCAAGCAGGCCGGCACCTACCCCCACGACGCCGCTCACTGTTCAATCCTGCTTGACGGTGATTTTTTGTATCTCAACACCAGCAACGGCGTTGACAACACCCACCGTAAGATCAGAAACCCCGACGGTCCCAGCCTCATCGTCCTGCACAAAAAAACCGGAAGACTGCTGGCCCGCGATTACGAAGGCATCGGCCATCGCATCTTTCATTCAACCTGGTCCTCGCCAGCGCTGGGCGTAGTAAACGGCCGCAAGCTAATTTTCTTTGGCGGCCCTGATGGTGTGGTTTACGCCTTTGACGCCCTTGATTCTTGTCCGCCGCCCGACCAGGTAAAAAAGCTCAATCTTGTCTGGAAATTTGACTGCGATCCCACCGCCCCCAAGAAAAACATACATAAGTACCTGAAGAACCGCACCGAGAGCCCCAGTAATATCATGAGCATGCCCGTATTCTATAAAAATCGCATCTATGTAACCGTGGGCGGGGATATCTGGTGGGGCAAGCGTAAGGCCTGGCTCAAATGTATCGATGCGACCAAAACCGGCGACATTACCACCTCGGGCCTGATCTTCTCCTACGATTTAAGCAAGCATTGCTCTTCAACCCCTGCCATCTATCAGGACATGGTTTTTATCTCCGATTGCGGCGGACTCATACATTGCCTCAATGCCGAGACCGGACGCATGCATTGGACCCATCAAGCTGATTCTGACATGTGGTCTTCAACCTTGGCCGCTGATGGTAAAATTTACGTCGGCACTCGCCGGCGTGATTTCTGGATACTCGCCGCCCAAAAACAAAAGAAAGTGATCCGCTCCCTCAAGTTGGATAGTCCCCTTGCTGCCACCCCCGTCGCCGCCAACGGTGTCCTCTATATAACCACCATGCGCAAACTGTACGCCGTCCAGCAAAATAAAGTTATTGAGTAGTACGGTTTTATAAACCCAGATGGATGGCCACCCCACACAGACAGATGATCGCCCCCGCTATTGCATGCACATACCTTTGAATCTTCGCCACCGGTAGAAAATTTATCCCCTTAATCGAGAGGAACACCACCGTCATCATCGTGCCGATTGTAATCACGCCGAAAACGATTGTAACCAGTACCACCCCCCAAATACTTCCCTGTGCTGCCGGATACATTACTACCGGTATCAACACTTCACAGGGCCCCAGCACAAACACGACAAACAAGGCCCACGGTGCAATGCTCCCCTTGCCTGCATGTTCATGCACATGGGCATGCTCATGGTGATGGTCGTGTTCATGACTGTGCGGAAGTTCATTCCCGTGTAAATGCGTATGCTTATGTGGTTTGTTTTTATATGCTCGGCGGACTCCCCACAGAAAATATACTAGCCCCAATCCGATCAACCCCCACGCTGCCCAATCGCCTCGCTTACCCTCCCAGAACTTCAGATTCTCCACCGCAATACCCAGCGCAATCCCTATCCCCCCTATCGCAACCGAACTGCCCACATGCCCGATACCACAAAGCAGTGTAATCCAGGCCGTCTTGGCTCGGCTCCACTTCCTCGATACGGACATCACTATAAAGGGTACATAGTGGTCCGGTCCCATTATCGTATGTATAAAAGCAAGAGAGCCAGCCGTTATTAGCAGTGGATACAAATCCGAACTCATTAAAGAGTCTCCATATATTGTTATTTTTAATAATTATACGGTCCCCGAATCTGCCCGTCAAAGCTTTTCCCCCTCCCTACATATCAACGCATAATATCAGATAAAAAGTCTATCTGCTCTACTGTGCCCCCTTGACCTCGAACCTATACCGCTTGGCCCTGGCAATCTTATGCGCAATCTTATCCTCAATTGTCACAACTATTTCATACTGCCCCGCACTCAAGCGCGGCAGCGTCAGCGGCCCTCTCAGGAAGAAGTCCCGCCGCAGATGATAGGTAGGCTTGTCATTAACATCCGCTATAAGAGGTTGCCCCACTACCCGGTATGACGAATTGAACAGTGTTATACTCGCATGCAATTTGGTCAGGAACCTGCCCTCTGCATCCCGCTCGGCCTGATAATTTTCCAGTTCGCAATACACCAGCACCTCCCGCGGCTCGCCCGTCTCCAGCAACTCTGACGGAATCTCTTTATATTGACCGAATCCTTCCACCTTGCTGCATATCTTCATACAGGTCACTACCGGATCTGCCTTTCCCGCCAGTTTCCCGGATATTTGCTGTAGTGCCTTCAGCGCCTGGTTGGCTGCTTCCGGTTGCTGGCTCATATTGTTCTGGCTCAACTGTGCCGCCAGCAAAATAGCCTGCGTAAGTTCCTCCATCTCGCTTTTTTGTTCGGACGTCATATTCGCCGGCAGTACTCGCATCGCCTCCTTATTGCCATAAACCGAATGCAATAGTTGCAACGCCATTTGCGCCTTTACCTGATCCGGATGCTCGGTAACATAACGCTCCAGCTCGGTTATAGTCTGATCTATCGACACATTTTGCCTTTGCGGTTGTGATGGCCGGCTCGCCACGGTTGGCTGTGCATATTGTGTCGGATTAATATTTTGTTGAACTGACATTTTCACCCCCGGATAGGCCCCGCCGGGATTGACGCCCCCCGCACTAACCATCCTATTAGCATTAACAGACATATTCCTCACACTAACCGGATTTACAGCGTTGACGCCCGGACTTGTAGCGTTAATGCTTTGATTGTTTTTACTTTGTGGAACAGGAATATTTTGTTGGCCGGATTTTTCTATCTTTACTCCCGGTACAGACAATCCGTTATTGTTAGTTTTCGGTACTTCAACATTTGGAACCACCATTGTGGGAGTTTGCACATCTTCCGGCTCGGCTGCCGGTTGAGCAATCTCCGTTATACTTACATTGGATATCGTCGGCCCTTGTTTGTTTGCGTTGGAACTATTCACCGGTATGGTACTCATCATATTTTCTTGCGACAGTCTTGCTTGTTGCGGCTGTGGCATGGTCGTGGGCGGAACTGTCCTGGGTGAATCATTCTTAACTTGCCCCATCCTCGCAGAAACCAGCTTGGAATATTCCTCTACGCTCATTGTTCCGACTGGGTATTCCCGCTTTGCCCCCCCGGCTTTCACCTGATCATTGCCTCTAACTTGCACCCCGGAGATTTGGGGCCCTTCTCCGCCCTTATCCCCTCTCTTGGCATAATCCGTCACCTCCGTAATTTTCCTGGGTGGCTCATAATTCGATCTCTGGGTCTCTTTCAGGCTCTCAACATAATGCTGCTGTTCGGCCGCGATATCTTTTTGAAATCTACTCTGGTCGGAAGTGCTCATGGGTGACGCTGATCGATTTTTCCAACTTTGCTGTTCCAGTGACGAACCCAGTTTCGAATCTTGCGCTTTACGCACCGTCAAATGCACCATCCCCCGCTCATCGGCATCCGGATGATCCGGATCATAGGTTGTATATTCGCTTTTAGAAGCCGACCTGTCCCCCTGTAGATATACAATCCCATACTTATCCGCCTGCGGATTATCGGGATCATAAATAACATATTCGCTGCCCCCCCCCTTTTTCTGTATTCGTAGGTCCCCTGCTTGCCCGTTGTGCCTGGAATAATTTTGCGCCTTTGGCGCCGAGCTGTCGCCTCCCTTCGCTTCCCCTGTCGAAGCTGGATACATCGCGCTCTCCGGAACATTTATTATGGATGGCTGATTGATATAGTCCGGTGGCCTGCTGCACCCGGTCCCCGCCATAACCAAACACACAAACAGTAAAACCGCCGCCTCTACGGCCAAACCCCATACTCTGCCCCACAGCCTGCCTTGGCTCTCTGTTATAATCATATCTATCAAGCCTCCCTGCTGATTTAATTGTTAAACCACTTTTGGTGGTATGCTAATTTCTGTTTCTCTGTTTTGCCTGCTCACGCCCACGACAAAACTGCATTATAAACTTTTCCAATCCACCTTTCACCGTCCCTGCTCCCATTTTACTGTTTGCGTCTATATTCATCAACTCCTGCAGACAGCTCCCCAACTCTTTCAGGCTCAACTGCCTGACATTTTGCATAAATAAACTTTTCTGGTACCACACCCTCAGTTGTTGAATTATGCCTCTTTCGCCCACCCCCTTCTCCAGTAGTATCCGTCCCTGGTAAAGTCTGCGAAAATGCCACGCAAACGCCCCCACCGCCTTGTATTCCGCTTCTCTATCCTGGCTCAGCATCTTATCCAGCAACTCCAGGGCTGCCCCCCCCTTCCCACTCGCCATCGCATCGATCACGTTGAATGTATCGTATCGGCGGTTGCTTCCTACTAGCTGCTCCACCTCTGTCGGCGTGATTTGTCCCTGTCTTTGCCCCTCACCGCTCAGATACGCCGCCAGTTTATCGATCTCGTTCATCAATATACTCGAATCGTCACCTGCCAGTTCGATCAGCATCTCCGCCGCTTCGCGGGTAAGCTGCAGTTGATGATGTTGCTTCGCATAGTTCACCATATATACCCCCAGCTCGTTGGACTGTATTGGCTGATATGCGAATACCTTCCCGATTTCTGCTGCCTTCTTGGCTACCCGCGTATTGGCTGGAAAACTATCCGCCTGTAGCACCAGCACCCCTGTCCGTGACGGTTCTTTGAGATATTTTTCCAGTTCTTCCCGATTCTCGCTTATGAATGGATCTGCATCCGTCACCACCACTACTCTTCGTTCGGAAAGAAATGGTAGCGTCCGCAGATCATCCAGAACATCCGTCAACCCGGTATCTTTCCCTTCATAAGTATGCAGGGCGGTTTGCGGATCTGCCTCCCCAAGTACCTGTTCTACGATTTCATGTTGCTTATCGACCGCCCGCCTCCGATCTTTACCATGCACCACATAAATCGGATAGATCGATTCATTTGTAGATGTTGTAGGTGCTTGTGTTTTCATAGTCGTTAGTATAGTTATCCTATACTATCTCTCAAGACTAAAACTTATCCAAACGTTCTTTTGCAGTTTTTCCTATCACATCGGATCCGACTTGCACCGCTCTTTGCCAACTGTTGACTGCCTTTTCCTTCTCTCCCATTTTTTGGCATACATCACCGTACAACAGCCACCCCTGCCCATCTCTGCATTCTTTTCTCAGCAGCCTCTCAAGCGTTTTCTGGGCCTGTCCGTACTGCTTTTCAGCCATTTCGCACCTCGCCAGCCCGTACAATCCCGACACACTCTCCGGCTCGATACTCAAACTGAACTCGAATTGAACCTTGGCGCGTCCATATTGGTTTAAGTTATAAAGAGTATCCCCCAGCCGCAGCCTGGCCTCCAGAAACTCCTGATCTAGCGCCAGTGCCTTCCAGTATGACTGGGACGCCTTGTCCCACTCCGACCTTTGATAATACAAATTCCCCTGAGACAGATAGTTTTCGGCCTGTTGACGCAATTCAGGCTTTACTTGTGCCTGTCCATTGCCCCTTTGCACCTCCTCTTTTTTCATCATCTCCCCCATCCCCTCTGTCGCAGGTAATATCCGTTTTATTTCCTTATTTGTCTTTTCCTGGGTTGTACTTGATTTTTTCCCCTGCTCTTTTTCAATTTCCATCCATTCCGATCTCTTAACATCCTGATGACCTGCCCGGTCCGACAATACCGCCGCTATCTTTATTGTCCCGGACAAATCTTTAGGTAACTCCCACACATACTCTCCGGCTGCTCCTTGCGCCGGCCCTATGACCTTCCAGTTTTTGCCTTCCTGCCCCTTTTCCATATAGTACAATCGCACCGGTTCTGGCCCCAGGTTTTCATCGAAGCCGACCCAGCTTATCTTCAACGTACCTGTTTCTACTTTTGTTTGTTTTGCCAATGGGCTGCGCATATACAACTGCGGTACGGTATAGTCCACAAATGCTATCTGCTGCCCTTCAATCTCCACCGGCATAACACCCTTTGTTGCCCCCAACTCACCTCCCCCACACGATCGCCTCCCCTTTTTGTCCACCGCTACCACCAGGAACCGATACACACCCTCTCCGGGTGCGACAAACTTAATCGGGCTTATCACATCCCCGTCGTAATCATACAATTGCCACCCACCATCCATCCCCTTCGCATACCACAGTTCCACTTGGCTCAAATTTTCCTTTGACTCATCCACCTGATAATTGATGTTCATATCTTTGCTGCGGATGATGGGCACAACTTGATTTTCTACATAAACAAACCTGTTGTTCTGTACACCCCTTTCAAGTGCCCCCTTCTCTGCTCCATAGCTCTCAACCACACTCCCGGTTTCCCCTACCAGTAGTAAGAGAATCAACACCCTGGTAACAAACCGAATACTTTTCACCGTTCGTCCTTTAACTGCTTTTATTACAGATAGTTGCGCACAGATACTGTGTCTCCGCTTTATAGACACTCTTATCGGTTTTATCGGGTTATGGGACCCTGCCCCTTTAATCTATTTATCCGACCTGCAGACCGAACTCTGGATTCATTTCTCGTCGCTTTTTGCTCTTATTAATTCTTCTATGGACATCTTCTCTAGCGTCTCTGCCGCCTTATCTGTAGCCTCTTGATAAACCCCTCTTAGTTTCAGCAGAAATCCTTTTTCTGCTTTTTTCGAGAAGTGTCCGATTTCTACTTTCATATCCCCCTCTACCGCTTCTACCACTTCTCGCAATGATATCTCCCTCGCCTCCTTCGTTAGCTTATACCCTCCTTGCGGTCCTCGAATACTTAGGAGAATTCCCGCCCGTGCCAGTTGCTGGAGCACTTTGAGCAGATAATCCAGGGGAATTTCATAGAACTTGGCAATATTCTTTGCCGGGACCGGCTGATAACGACCGTTCTTGGCAATATATTCCAATCCTGCTAACGCATAACCTGTTGAACGAGTAAGTTTCACTTTTGTTTTGTCTTAGTCCCCGACGTCTTTATACAATTTGGACTAATGTTTCACTGATTGCTTCCCCCGTATGAGTTTGAAGTTGCCTTCTCATCCGTAGCTGCCGGTGTGTCGGCCGATGCTGGCAGGTATGTAGCCATTCTTCTCATATCTCCAATCTTTGCTTTAATACCATATTAAAATGGTTTTAACGGCCATTTCAACGTTTACTATTGTACCAAAAATCCTATTTTTATGTAAGTCTAATTTTTGCTACACAACCACGAAAAATATAGCCCCCGGTATAAATCAGAGGATATCCCCTCCTGGCTTCTTTTCAGCCGATTCCGGCTATGGGTGTTATTAGGTTAAACAATTCATCTGCTTCGTATTCTCTGGTCAGTTCAAAGTGTAAAAAGCACCCATGGCTATGCTCACTCGCCAGGATCATCAACTGTTCGAAGGGCCTGCCCCAGCCACTCGGTTGCGGCTTATGTCCCACAATAAACAAATCCACCCCCCACATCTGGCTCAAAGTTTTCAGGCCCTCTTCATTATGTTTTCGGTCCCACGTCAGCGATCTCAGCGACGAATTCGAATACATATCTCCTAGGGTAAGTTTCTTCTCGAATATTCCCGGATCAAAGCTTTCTATGTGGTCCCAACTCGGTAGCGTATGCGACATCCAGATTCGGTTATCCGTACGGACTGCGATTGGTAGCGAAAGAAAGAATTGATCTAGTGCCTGACCCACCAGTTTAGCGTTATCTCGAAAAGCTGCTTCCAGACCGGCATTGAGAGCCCGGATCATGGCCTGGCCCCCTTTCAGTACTTCATCATTGGTCACCTGGGCCATCGCGTGATTACCCAGCAGGTAATGAACCCGATCAGGAAAACGCCCCTTCAGTTCCGCTGCTTTGCCCACCAGAACATACGAATGGCACTGACCGGGCGTTTTGGTCGTATCTCCGTGAATAAGTTCATGCAGGATAAGATGACGATAGGGATGATGTTCCAGATCGGCGTACTGCAAGAGCTTTTCGTAATTACGCTCATTACCGTGTAAATCCCCGGTCATTACCACATCCCCCGGCCCTGCCAGATTGACAACAGTGCCCTTTCGCCAACGGTCCGCTCGATTGGCATCAGCAGCCCGTTCCAGTGCAAATATTAATTCTTTAGCGGTCATTCTTCGGAAGCTACCGGTCGTTTGGTACCGGCTATCATATGAATTAGCATATCGACCCGCGCCAGCATGGTGGGCATATCCGCGGGACGATCTTGGGGGTTCTCGTTGACACATTCCATAATCAAATTGGATACTCCTACGGGTATCTTACTTTTCATCTCATGGGGGGACTCTGGCCGACTGCTCTTGCGTGTATCTGCCAGTTCCACCCGATCTACTTTTCGCCTGTTCTTGGGTATCAGCGTTGGAATATTTTTCCCGGTATAGGACCAATACATAGTCGCTCCCAGGTTGAATACATCCGTTTGTTTGCTCAGCGGTTTTCGTTTAACTTGTTCTGGTGCTATATAGTCGGGCGTCCCCTGAATGCGCGGTTTAATTGTACCTATCGGGCAGCTCTGTCCCAGATCAATAATCCGGATACTTCCCTTTTCGGATATAATAATATTATTCGGTTTCATATCGCAATGCAGCAGACCGGCATTGTGCATCCCGTTGAGCCCGTCGATTACCATACGAAATATCAGCAGCAGATCCAGTACTGTGCGCCTGGGGCTTTGTTCCAGACTGATCCCATCACAATACTCCATCAGCAGGAACACTTCCCTGACCTGCAGATGTTTACGCACACGGTGGATTTTATAGATCTTACGCAAATATGGGTAATCTATCTGGTTCGCCACCTTATACTCATTTTCCACCTGTTCAACAATGCGCTTATCTTTAGCCTCTTGCCGGACCACATGTTTGAGCGCAAAAATATCGCCGGTCTTTTCATCTTCGACTTTGTAGATTACCGACCCTGCACCAACACCCAGCCGCCTTATAGTCCGGTAGCCTTCAAAATGTGGTGCTTCTGCGGATCTGAAATCCATATTTCCTGATCGAAAAAAGTCCGGCATGTTCCGTCCAACTCCTATAAATTGGGTGTGGGTGTCCAATCTTCCTTACCGTTTGGACATTATATCACCATCCCTAACCATGGAAAGACTTTTGCTATATGGAGCTTATAAATTCTTCGCGGGTGGGATCAGCAGGCAGGCCGGTCCGGTCGGACCGGGATAAATAGTAAATATAAAATTATAATATCAATAATAAAATAATGACGTTTCCTGCTCGAATGCCACTCTCACTGCGGGCACCATAACTTCTCTGCCATCCCATGGTTAGGTTAGCTATAAATCTCTTACTTTATATATTTTACCATAATTTTACCTGTTTTCAAGGACATTTACAGCATCTTACAACAATTTTACCAAAACCACATATCGCCTATCAACCTGAGCCACAAAGAGTTATGTCAACATCACCTGCTCACCCCAAGTTTGTAACTTGCTTTACCCCATTTTTTCATTCCTACTAAATCCTTTTTCTTGCCGATGAAATCGATCCTTTTTTAATCTTGTCCACCCTCTGCACATTTCGTACGATTTCCCTACCTTGATCGTTTTAGGAGTTTATTATTATGGGTAATATTGGGGATAGAGATAGCTTTGCTCACTCGCCGCTGGAGCTCGGTGAGCTAAGTCGAACCGCAGCTTCTGGTCCAGCGAAAGCTGAAATGAACATAATAGCCGACGAAAATATTCCCTTTGTGAGAGAAATATTCTCAGCCCTGGGCACCGTCACCTGCCATCCCGGCCGTCAGATGACCTCTGACCTGCTCGCCGGCGCCCATGCCCTTCTGGTCCGCTCCGTAACCAGGGTGGACGAAAAGTTACTTGCCGGCTCTACCATTCGTTTTGTAGGTACCGCCACCATCGGCACCGACCACATCGATCAATCCTATCTTCAGGACAGCGGAATAACTTTTACCAGTGCCGCCGGTTCCAACTCTACTTCCGTCGCAGAATACGTAATGACCGCCCTGCTTGTCTTGGCCCAAAAACATGCATGGAACCTCAGTTCTATGACCCTGGGCATCATAGGCGTGGGCAATATTGGCTCCAAGGTGGAAAAATTGGCCTCGGTTCTGGGCCTTCGCGTCCTGCCCAACGACCCCCCCCTCCAGCGCACTACCGGCGACCAGCGTTTTGTCTCCCTCGATCAGATCCTCGCCGAAGCCCAAATTATCACCTGCCACGTCCCCCTCACCCGTTCCGGCCCCGACGCCACTTTTCATCTTTTCGACCAGTCCAGACTTGAAAGCCTCAAGCCGAAAACTGTTCTTTTCAATACTTCCCGCGGTCCCGTCGTGGACAATCAGGCCCTGAAAAATCGTTTAATTAAAGGCGACCTTGGCCCCGTAGTCCTGGACGTCTGGGAAAACGAACCCCAAATCGACGTAGAGCTCTTAAAGCTCATTTCGCTCGCCACCCCTCACATCGCCGGCTATTCCTACGATGGCAAAGTCAACGGCACCATAATGCTATACCGCCGGCTGTGCCAATTTCTTGATCAACCCCAAACCGCCGACACCGGCAGTTTAATGCCCCCTCCACCTGTTTCCCAAATCACCCTCGATCCGACCACCGACACCGAACAGCAGCTTCTTACCCACGCCTTCACCCGTATATATGATATGGCTGCTGACGATCTGCGTCTTCGTGAAACTACCCGACTGGAACCTTCTAAGCGCGGCCCCTTTTTCGATTCCCTCCGTAAAAATTACCCCATCCGCCGCGAAGCTTCCAACACCCGCGTAATTTTATCCCCACCTAACAACAACCTCGCCCAGAAATTCTCCACCCTCGCCTTCCAGATTTAATCGACCGGTACCACCTCTAAACCATGAATAAATAGCCCCTGCGTTAGTTCCTTTAACTCCGTAGGATGGGCTTCAGCCCATGCGGTTCTTCTTTTAGAAATTCTCAAATCTTAAATTCATTATTGTGTGCCCTCAACTAGATTGAGGATTGGAGGCGCCGGATCCAGTTCTTCTTTGTTTTAGAATTTGATCATTTGAATTTTATATTTGTTTCGAGTTTCGGATTTCGTGCTTAGGATTTCTTCCCCCATACACTCACACACTCACACACTCACACACTCATATACTCATATACACTATCGCCGCCAGCCCTCCAATCGCCGCCAGCGCCACAATAAGCACAATCACCAGCAGCCAGCTAAACCGCTTCCCCTGCCGTCTTACCAACTCCTGCAGGCGGCTTTCATTTTGACCCAACATCTCTCCTATGTTTGTAAGAGACTGGGCTTGGCTCTTACTGTTATTGAGCACCCCTTGCAAGGAGTTATCGAATCGGTTAAACGAATCGGTCATCCGGGCCTCGTTTTCTGACGAGTTCTCCACCTGCCTCACAATTTCTTCCAGCCTGTCCACTTGCTGTCTATTCAGGTCCGGCAGCGTCTTGACGGTTTCTATTACCTGTTTATGACGGACAGCCTGCTCTTTCATCTCTTGTGTCAATTCCTGGAACGTCTTATTGTGCGCTGCGACATTCCCCGGCAGCCCCCCCAGCACTTCTCCCATCTTCCCCATCCGCTCACACAATTCCTCTGTGTGTTGTCGCTGCTTCGCCACATTATCATCCAGTGATTCCAGCACTTCCACCAGCCGATGAAAGCTTTCCTCCATCGCCGCCAACTGTTGTTCGCGTTTCTCTTCGCGCGTTACCAGGCTGTTTTCATTGCCATCTTTGTCCACCGACGGATCGACCACCAGTCCTTCCGCATTATGATGAACTACTTCCAGACCGTCTTTGGAGGTTTGTGACCATCGCAGCCATCCTCCCATACGCTTCCAAATTGATACTTTTTCCATCATCGCCGCTCCTTTCGCATCTCCTTGGACACTCACATTAGTGTACGCGACTATCTGCCCTTTCACAAGAAATATTTAACGTTATAATATGGACATGCGTAAGTCTTCCCGGAAAAAACACTTATTGTTCCGATACCGCCGCCGCCCCCGGACCATCATTCTTTTTGCCCTCATCCTGGCTGGCCTTATCTTGGCCGGCCGACTCGGTATTATCCCTGCCCCTACCGGCACCGACCAACAGCGCTACCACGATAAAATCTTTAACGTCATCAAGGTCGTTGACGGCGACACCCTCGATTTGGACATCCCCGACCCCACTACCGGCAAAAATTTTACCCGCGTACGTCTATGGGGCGTCGATACCCCGGAGACTAAACATCCCACCCGCGGCCAAATGTATTTCGGCCCCGAAGCCTCCGATTTTACTCGAAAATTAGCCTTAAATCAGCAGGTTCGCGTCTCCCTCGAACCTTACGAAAACACCCGCGGTAAATACGGCCGCCTCCTCGCCTACATCTTCCTGCCCGACGGCTCCATGCTAAACGAACAGCTCATCGAAAAAGGTTACGGCTACGCAGACCCCCGTTTCAAACACATCCTCCGCCGCAAGTTTTTGAACTTGGAAAAACAGGCTCAAAAAGAAAAGCTCGGCCTCTGGCAAAACGTAACTCCAGACCAATACCCCCCCTGGTACCGCTCCCGCCACCAGTCCTCGGATACCCGCAAATAATACCTGACAGGTGGCATGCTTACACGAAGTTTATATCTGGTATAAACCCAGTTTAAGCATGACTTTTCTTATTTTCACCTCCTACTTGCATTAACCTCATTTTCCGGGCATAATATTAGACTGTTTAAAAACTCAGCCGATAGTATGTTGTGCTAATTCCTTGTGATGGAGTAAATTATATGTTTGAACCGGTGGATTCAACCTGCCCCCACATCCCGCTCGAACACCGCATCTTAACCTGGTGGGACGATACCCAGGCTTTTGAAAAGCTCCGACGCAAAAACGCCGGCAATCAGCAATGGTCTTTTCTCGACGGCCCCATCACCGCCAACAATCCCATGGGCGTCCACCATGCCTGGGGCCGTACCCTCAAGGACAGCTACCAGCGCTACCACGCCATGCTCGGACACGATCAACGTTGGCAGAACGGCTTCGACTGTCAGGGCCTCTGGGTCGAGGTCGAGGTCGAAAAGGAAATGAACTACCAGACCAAAGCCGACATCGAAAAGTCCGGCCTTGAGGACTTCATCAACCGCTGCAAGGCCCGCGTCGCCAAATACTCCAAAATCCAGACCGAGCAATCCATCCGCCTGGGCTACTGGATGGACTGGAACAACAGCTACTACACCATCAGCGACGAAAACAATTACACCATCTGGTCTTTCCTCAAAAAATGTCATAAGCGCCAATTGATTTATAAGGGCCTCGACGCCATGCCCTGGTGTCCCCGCTGCGAAACCGGCATCTCCGAACAGGAACGCCGCGAGGGTTATAAAAACGTCGAAGACACCGCCGTCTTTGTTAAGTTCCCTCTCAAGAATCGCACCCGCGAATACCTGCTCGTCTGGACCACCACCCCCTGGACCCTGGCCGCCAACGTCGCCGCCGCCGTCCACCCCGAATTGAAATATGCCCAAGTCCGCCAGGACGACAGCCTCTATTACCTCGCCGAATCCCTCGTCCCCATAATGAAAGAAAAAGGCCCCTTCACCGTTGAAGGTACCCTGCCCGGCAAAGACATGATCGGCTGGGAATATGAAGGACCCTTTGATGATCTCGAAATCGTTCAGCAAACCTTCGCACAAGCCTCCTACACCCATCGTGTTATCGGCTGGGACGAAGTCTCCGATAGCGAAGGTGTCGGCATCGTTCACATCGCCCCCGGCTGCGGCAAGGAAGACTTCGACCTTAGCAAACCCGAAAACCTGCCCGTCCTCATGCCCATCGACGAAACTGGCATTTATGCCGACGGCCACGGCTTTCTCACCGGCAAAAACGCCTCCCAGGTCTCTGATGAAGTTCTTGCCACCCTCCGAGAAAAGGGTCTCTACTATAAAAAGGAAAACTATCGCCACGATTACCCCCACTGCTGGCGTTGCAGCACCCCCTTATTATTCCGCACCGTGGACGAATGGTACATCAACATGTCCTGGCGCCAGGAGATCATGGACGTCGTCAAGAAAATCCGCTGGATTCCTTCCTGGGGTCACGACCAGGAGATGAACTGGCTTGAGAACATGCACGACTGGATGATCAGTAAAAAACGTTTTTGGGGCCTGGCCCTGCCCATCTTCGAATGTGAATGTGGCTGGTTCGACGTCATCGGCAGCAAGGATGAGCTCAAAGAACGCGCCATTGAAGGTTGGGACCAGTTTGATGGCAACTCCCCCCACCGTCCCTGGATCGACAAGCCACGCATTCGCTGTGAAAAATGCGGCAAACCCGTCGCCCGCATCCCCGACGTCGGCAATCCCTGGCTCGACGCCGGCATCGTCCCTTACTCCACCGTAAAATATAATAGCGACCGGGACTATTGGCAAAAATGGATCCCCGCCGATTTGGTCCTCGAATGTTTTCCCGGCCAGTTCCGCAACTGGTTCTACGCCCTCCTTGCCATGAGCACCATGATGGAAGGCATCCCCCCCTTCAAAACTCTTCTGGGCCACGCCCTCGTCCGCGACGAGCAAGGCCACGAAATGCACAAATCCACCGGCAACGCCATCTGGTTCGACGATGCCGCCGAGAAAATGGGCGTTGACGTCATGCGCTGGATCTTCTGCAGCCACAACCCCACCAACAATCTCAACTTCGGTTATAAATTAGGCGACCAGGTCCGCCGCCGCGTCTTCGGCACCTGGTGGAACGTCTATAGCTTTTTCATTAACTACGCCCGACTCGATGGCTTCGATCCCGGCCGCGACCCCGTACCCTATGACCAACTGCAGGAAATCGATCGTTGGCTTCTTAGCAAACTCCAGGAACTCATCCGCACCGCCCATCAGGCTCTTGGTGACTTCAATGTCTCGCTCCTTATCCAATCCGCCGAGGATTTCATCGAGCGTTTAAGCAACTGGTACGTTCGCCGCAACCGCCGCCGCTATTGGCGTCCCAAAAACGAATCCGACCTAGACAAACTCGCCGCCTACCAGACCCTCTATCGCGTCCTGGTGGACCTTAGTAAAACCCTCGCCCCCGTCGTTCCTTTTATTGCCGAGGAAATGTACCAGAACCTCATCCGTTCCCACGATCAAAGCGCCCCCGAATCCGTCCATCACTGCGACTTCCCCCAATTTGACGAAAGTTTATACAATCAGCAGCTCGCCCGCGACATGGACCTCGTTGCCGACATCGTTACCCGCGTTTTAAGTATCCGCGAAACCCGACAACTCCGCGTCCGCCAACCCCTGCCTCGCCTCATCGCTGTCGTAGATGATTCTTTAAGCGCAACCCTTAAGCGCTACGAAGGCCACCTGCTCGACGAACTAAATATCAAGAAACTCGATTTCACCGCCTCGCTCGATGCTTATGTTAGTTACGCTGTTAAGACCAACAATAAAACCCTAGGCCCCAAATTCGGCAAAGACCTCAAGACCATTTCTGACCTTCTCACCCAGCAGCCTCCCCAACAAGTTGCCCAAACCGTCTCTGCCCACACCGCCATAACCTTAACCAACGGCTCTAACACTTGGCAACTGGAACCCGAAGATATAACCGTCGAAACCTCTTACCCTGAAAACCTTATTCTCTCTGATAACGCCGAACCAAAAATCCTTTTGGACATCGAAATCACCGACGAACTACGCCGCGAAGGCTGGGCCCGCGACATCGTCCGCCACATTCAGCAGACCCGTAAAGATATCGGCCTGGAAATCCAGGACCACATCCACATCCAATGGCACACCGACTCCGACCACCTCCGCCAGTCCCTGGAATCGCATCATGATTACATCTGTCGCGAAACCCTCTGCGACCAATTAACCCCCGCCGATTCCTTACCCGATGCAACCAGGCAAATCTCCCTCGACCAATCTGAGCTTGCTTTTCTCGTCACCAAATCCCCCTCCTAACCATGCCTTATATCGTCATTCCCGCGCATGCGGGAATCCAGTTTCTTCTTATTTTCTTGAGTCTTAGGTCTTAGCGGGTAGGGCTGTGCCTGCCAATTAATCTCTCTTCTGACTCCTGACTTCTGCCTCCTGGCTCCTTATCATTACGTATTTCGTATTCCGTATTTTGTATTACGTATTTATTTCCTCCTAACACTTAACTCTTAACACCTAAAACCCATCTACTCATACACCCATATACCCATACACTCTTATACTAAATTTCCCCCTCCACCACCAGCGCAGATGGTAGGGTGGGCCGTGCCCACGCGGTTCTTTATCTCTTTACCTTCTTTTCTCCTTACCTCCTTATCTTCTTACCTCCTTATCTCCTCTCTTCATGTTTAGCCCCCAGACCACGTTCTGGGGGATCTTCTGTATTTAATGATTCATACCCCGTTCTGGCTGGCATCCTCTATTACGTATTCTCTTAGTGGTTCACAATATACCGTTTCACCTGATCACAATGGGCTCTGTGTTGTCTCTCAAAAGTCCATCTGTAAAAGTAGTACTCGGTATACTCTGTGGTATCAGGAGAAAGAGCTTTTATCTCAATGTGTACTATTGTCCTTGCAATACATCTTCCCAGGCACAAATAATCAATTTCCACCTGTTCAATCTCCGGACGATGTTTCACTACGATATCATCCGGCTCAACACAGCCCGTTTCATAAAAGCCCTCTTGCACAATTCGAAATACCTGCCGATAGCTTTTATTGATGACAAACCTGCAGACACTTCCTGGATTTGTCAACAGTTCTTCCTTGCTCTGCGCCAATTCTTGCTCTCGCTCAGCCGGCGTCAGAGTTCTGCAGCACCCTGTTGCTAAAATCAAAATTAAGCAAATTGGTATCAGCTTCTTCATGTCTGCTTCTCCTGAAAATAATTGAATTTTATAAACACGCTATTCCTTTTAATTGTTTGCCATCACCTTTATTTCTCCAGCGACAACAACGCGCATTCATCTCGTTCGACGCACCCTATCTTCATCGAATATAACTGATCTCAGCATATACGCGATGTCGTTGACATCTGCTTGCAAATCCTCTCTAAGGAAGAAATGAAAAACCACATAATGACGGTCACAGAAACGCTTCGCCATGATTGTCGTGCATAGCCTGTCACCTTCAGCATAGTCATAGATAATGAAGAACATATCAAGCTTGGCACTATAAAGATCCAGATCGTTCTTGTATTTTCTGCTCGAAATGTAGGCCGCAAGATCTCGAACGTTTTCGAGGGGGACGGCATTATGAACTATAACCTCCATATCCATTTTCGGCCACTTCTTCTGCTTCGTAACCTGCACTAAGCAGTACGAGAAGGGGATTCCTGGTCTCTTTTCCTTCCCGAATGCGGCAGAAAAACCGCGGCTTCGGTAATTTTCTTCCTTTGTAACTTGGTACCAATCCTCGGGAAGTCTAAGGACAAACTTACCATCAGCTACGCGAATCATGCCCGGCGGCGGCGGCGGCGGCGGCGGTTCGTATGTGCCTGCGCACCCGATGACCGTAAGACAGGCCAAGATTAAAACTATGGCTTTCATTCTGTTTCTCCCGAATTAGGAATAAGAATTCACAATAGAAACATTTGCGACCATAGGATATTATATGACAATATATAGCCTTTCCCTTGGACAGTCAATTAAAATGATGGATTACTTTTGACCTTAACTTTCGCAGGTTATATTACCTGGATGGCATGCTTTCGATTGCGTAAGCATGTCTTGTATTTGTGCCACGGCCATCCTGGCCGTGATTTTAATGTAGGGTGGGGCTATGCCCCACGCGGTTCTTTATCTCCTTACCTCCTCTCTTCCTATTTAGCACCCAGGCTACGCCCTGGGTGGCTCTTTCTTATTTCGTATTCCGTATTGTATATTGCGTATTATGTATTAATCGTCATTCCCGTGAAGCTTGTCCTCGACTCCGATCGGGGGACGGGAATCCAGGATTTCGTGCTTCGGATTTCTTCTTCACGGCCTACGGCCAACTGTCAACGGTCCACGGTCTTTTATTTTATCTCCTTATCTCCTTACCTCCTGCCCTGCTTGTGGTGAGTTTTGCCGAACCGACCACGCCTTGGGTGGTCTTTTATTTTGTTTTAATTACTCCATATTACTTCCTGGCAGGTTTAATCTCCATGTTTTTCAACATACGCTATGCGACCCTTGAGGCTTTCCACATCGAAGCAGTATTTTTTATTATACCCTCGTGTCCAGACTTTGCCCGTAAAACCATTCTTGCGTAGTGCAAAATACCCTGCTTTTTTAAAGCGGC
>Ga0272442_10000361_pt1 | contig 75417 bp, 66 predicted proteins | sample SSMForm2O_FD_200262 | JGI IMG/M metagenome (GOLD analysis project Ga0272442, IMG submission 200262) | Marine sediment archaeal communities from Little Sippewissett salt marsh, Falmouth, MA, United States - SSM-Form-2O | ecosystem: Environmental > Aquatic > Marine > Wetlands > Sediment ...
CTACCCGTACGGTCTGGCTGACGCTGCGCAGTGAGGCCGTGTCACCCCCGGGAGGCGGACCTTCGCCGTCGCCTCCCCCGCCGGTGTCGGTTTCTTCTTCATCCGCTTCTTCTTCCTCTTCCTCTTCCTCTTCTTCTTCAGCCGGCGCTGTTTTTTTGACCTGCGGTTTTTCCTTCTTCCCGGCCGGTGCGGCCTTGCGGACCGGCTTGGCGGCCGGGGCTGCCGTCTTGCGCTCGATGGCGCTTACCCTGATCTCATCGGACTCGACGTGCTCCTTGACGTCGCTCAATGACATCTCGGTTCCCAGGATCAGATCGAAATCGATGCCCTGCTCGGAGGAGCTTTCTGAACTGGGCAGTGTGGTGATCACCTCGCCGATGGTCTTCAACTGAGCGCTCAACTGGGCCAGGCTTTCGTCGAAATTCATCAGCTCGAAAGAAGCGTGCACCTTGAAGAGATTGACTCCCGAGCGGATGTTGTCGATCAGCCGGTACTCCTCGTACTCGGTCAGCACGCTCAGGATACCGGAATCGATTTCTATGGTGTCCAGCGGGTTCTCTTCTTCCGCGCCGGCCGATGATTTGCCCACGCTTTCGATTTGCTTGATCAGGTCGCTAATAACCTTCTTGGCGACCTTCGGACCTCCGCCGGATTCGGCGATCAACTGGTTGAACACTTCTACGGCCTCGAAAAGAACGTCGATAACGTCCGCCGAAATCGTCACCTTGCCCATTCGCAGGCTGTCGAGGAGGTTCTCCAGGTCGTGGGCAACATCAGCCATCTTCTTGACGCCGAACATGCCCGAGATCCCCTTGAGGGAATGGGCCGACCGGAAGATGTTGTTGATCAAGTCGGGGTCTTTCTTGTCGCGCTTGATATTGTCGTCAAGTTGCAGGATGTCGCGGTTGAGGCTCTCTACGATTTCCTGCGCCTCGGACAGGAACTCTCCCATGGCCTTTTCGCCGACGCTGTCGACTATCTCCGCCATATTCAGTCCTTGAGGTAGCGGCCCACGGCTTCTTTCAAAGCAGCCGGAGTGAAAGGTTTGACCAGATACGCATTGGCCCCCAGGGCCAGGCCCCGCTCGCGGTCGCGTTGGCTCGACTCGGTGGACACGATGATGAGCGGGGTTTCCTTGTACTTTTCGTTCTCACGGATGAAGCGGATCAGTTCCAACCCGTTGATATCCGGCATGTTGATGTCCGTGATGATCAGGTCGAAGCTGCCGCGGGGCAGTTCCTTGAGAGCCTGGAAGCCGGATTCCGCCTCGGTAACCGTCACTCCCTCGATCTCTTCAACCGTGGAAGCGATGAAAGACCTCATCGCCGCACTATCTTCCACGACCAGCACCTCGTAGGCCACGGCCCACCTCCTAAAAAGGCACACTCCACACCGGACACACTCGTACCTCCCCCCCGCCCGGATTTGGAAAGTGTTTCACGCGCTTGGGAGGAAAGTCAAGGATTTGGAGGTTGCCAACCGGCCGCACTCTCGGATATAAAAAACGCATGCTGCTCGGTGATTTCGGCACGACTTGGACCAAGACCCTGGACACCGGCACCGGGGAACGCAGGGTGATCCAGAGCCGGGAAGTCCAAAAACTGCGGGTGGATCTGGCCACCGGTCACAATGCCCGCGGCCGGGCGGGAGCCTTCATCAACGAGTTGTTGGCCCTGATCCAGGGAGGTATTTTTAGGCTGGGGCCGGGCCCCTGGACGCTTGCCGACATCGGATCGCGGGACGTCAAGGTTGTCAGGGTGGAGCACGGGCGGCCGGTGGCCATGGACTGGAACAACTCCTGCGGGGCGCTGACCGGCTTCACCCTGGAACTGCTGGGACGCTACTTCAACCTGGATTTCGGCAAAGTCAAGCCGGTGCCCACCGGCCTTCCGGTAACCTGCGGCGTCTTGGGAATGGAACGCCTCTTCGACGAGGTTGCCTCCGGCCGCCCGGTCGAGCAGGCGGTAGCGGCTTTCGCGCGCGGGATGGCCTCCTTCACCCACTCCTTCATAGGCCGCCCCGACCACTTCTACCTCTCCGGAGGAATGTGCGACAACCCCCTCTTCCTCAAGAGCTTCCCCGAAGGGACAAGGATAGAACCGCTGGGCAGGTTCGTCCTCATAGAAGGACTGATGCACGAGGCAGGCCTGGAATGAAAGCCGTCGGAATCGTCTCGGGAGGCCTGGACAGCCTCCTGGCCACCCGGCTGGTCATGGAGATGGGTTTCGACGTCCTGGCTCTCCACTTCGTCATCGGCTTCGAGCCCGTCCACCTCCGGGAGACGAAGGTTTTGTCTCTGCCCGAAACCGTGGTTCGAGCCGGAACAAATTGCGAGATCGTCGACGTTCGCCGGGAGTTCATCGAGGTCCTGGCCCAACCCAGGCACGGCTATGGAGCAAATCTGAATCCCTGTATCGATTGCAAGCTATTGATGCTCCGCTGTGCCAGGGAGAAAATGGAAGAGATCTCGGCGGCATTTGTCTTCACCGGGGAGGTCCTCGGCCAGCGTCCCTTGAGCCAGCGGATGCAGGCCTTGCAGCTGATCGCCAAAGAAAGCGGTCTCGGGGAACACCTGGTCCGGCCATTATCCGGCGGGTTGCTGCCTCCCACATATCCGGAGAAGCAAGGCCTGATTCGCCGTGACCAGTTGAAGTGCATTCAGGGCCGTTCCCGGACGGCCCAGATGGCTCTGGCGGAAAAGCTGGGGATTTCCGGCTACCCGACGCCGGCCGGGGGCTGCCTCCTGACCGATCCGTCTTTCGCCAAGCGAGCGGCGGATTTAATGAAACGCAGACCGGGGAAAACCCTTCGGCTCAACGACCCGCGCCTTCTGATCGTAGGTCGTCACATAGTTTTACCCCAGGGCGGCAAGGCGGTGATCGGACGCCGGGAAGAGGAAAACGACGTAGTCGAAAGCTTCGGTTCCCTGGGCTTGATACTGGTGGCCGAGGACTTCCCCGGACCAAGCACCCTGTTGGAGGGCTCGCCTTCTCCGGTGGACCTCGATGCCGCAGCACGTTTGACCGCCCGGTACGGAAAGGGCAAGTCTCGCAAGGAGGTGACCGTCAGGATCACCAATTCAGACGGTGAGGTAACCCTTTTGTCGGTCCCCCCCGATCCTCCGACCGGCTGCCAAATACTGTAAACTCAACCTTCCTCTGTGAACCAATCGGGACTTTTGGATTTTACCGAGGCGAGGATGGCGTCGTCGGCTTCGAAGAAGCGTTGGGATTTGCCTTCTTCGCGTAGAGACGCATAGGTTGGTTCGTCGATGCGGATCTTGCCTTCGACGAAATCGGTTGCCAGGTAGTACTCCTGGGAGATCTCCCGCTTCAGCCTTTCCGGATTGCTGGCCAGCATCTGGTCGACGTGGGTTTCGACTTCTTTGGCGTCCTTCAGATTCAACAGCCCGGTTATAAACGGGGTCAGGAGCCTTTCGGTGGATTTACGGTTCTCGGCGTAGTCGAATACGAAGTGCAGGATCTCGGCCAGCCCGTTGGAGGATATCTCCACCGCATGGGCGGTCACGCCGTCCAGTCCGAACTTGACGCCGATCAGCCCCTTGTTGGCCGGAGAGTACGGATCCATCCACAAAACATCGGTGTTGGCGCCGTATACGGCGATTCCGTCGGCAAAAGGATCATCGAAGAAATCCGTGAGCTGGTACTGGTTGCCCGGTTCGAATCCGAACTTCCTGATGGAACTGTTCTCCTTGGGATCGAAGTTGAGCCGGTCCTCCCAGTTGTTGCTCTTGAGCGCCTTCTTGCTGGCGAACTGAACCAACACGCTCCCCCCCCTCCAGACGACCGGCAGGACCAGGCCGGCCTCGGCGGCCCCCCCTACATTGGCCACGACTCCGTGCAGGGGATAGCCGTTCTCGAACACGTACTGCGCTAAGGCCGCAGACACCGCCGGCATCACGTCGCCGTCCTTGTCCCGGATGAAGTTGGGCCCCTTTTCCGCAATCTCGTTCATGACGGCGTCATGCCGCTTGCGGTTAAGGCAAAAAAAGTTCAGCCTCTCGCGGGGCACTCCGTGAACATTGGAAAACGCGTCGACTATTACCTCGGGGGAGCTCTCGGTGGTTACATGGCCGGGCAGCTCCCGGCTGCTGATGAGCTTTATCATGTATTCGTCCGGCAGGGGCTTGACCGGGGACTGGGTGTACACGGCCGCGGTAACGGAGTTGTTCAGCCCCTCGGTGGCCTTCCCGGTGCCATCCACGTCGTCGGAAACGATGTGGATGGTCTTCACGTCGGCCGGCCGCTCCTTGGCCTTCAGAGCGGGAAGCAAGGCCTCGGGGCCGAATACCTCGCCCCGGAACCTGGCGGGATTGCCCCCGGCCTCACCGGGCTTTACCCGCTCACCTTCCGCAGCCGCGACAACCGCCACGGCGTTGCCGGACGCTTTCAGGATCTCGTGCAAACCGACGCCCTGCACCCCGGAAGCGCTGCGGTCCACCATCCGCTTGGTCACGTCGCTCTTGCCCAGCCCCAGCCCGGACGCACACACGGCCGCCGATCCGACGGCGTGCAAACAGGTGATCGCATAACGCAGATCCCTCTGAAGGGCCCCCCGGTGCGCCCGGGGGTGGCTGGCCACCGGTATGAGGGACTCCTTGATGACCGATCCCAGCTTGAGGCCGTACATCTCCAAAAAACCACCGCACAACTCGTTGAGATCGGTCATTTCCCCGGTGCGCAGGCTCCGGGTTCTTATTTTCGAGGGCCGAATCGACTCGATATTGGTAATGACTCCCGCCATGTCGCCGCCTCCAGTTGCCGGGCTAGTCGCTCAGCCCTGCATCGCTTCCATCGTTCGAGGGTTTTGCAGCCGCCCGCCCTTCTTGCGGAAAGGGCCGGTGAAAATCGTGATCGGTAACGTACTGGGTGATCAGATCACGGGTGTTCTTGACGCCAAGTTGATCGAAAAGGAAGGCGAACTGATCGTAAAGCTCCTCGGCCGCCGCGGCCCGGGTTTCTTCGGGCAGTGTCCAGAAGGTGTGCTTCATCGGGCCCAGCACCTTCTTCCGGGTCGAATAGGCGAACTGCACGAAAGTCTTCCCTTCCTTCCATTCACCCTTGAAGTTGTCTACCAGAAACCTCTCAACTACCGGCTGCAGTCCCTTCACCTTGAAAGCGTGCTCGTAAAGGATGTTCTGGAATCCGGTGGCCAGGTGCACCTCTACCGCGCCGTTCTTGGGGAACAGGCTGAACGCGTCCTGGGGCAGTGTGGAGGCACCGTGCTGAACCGAGCCCGCCCATCCGAACTCCCGGCCCTTCTTGGTGGCCATGGACAGCACGTCGAAGGCGATGCTTACGTCCGCCACCCCTCCCCCGGGCAATGGAACGCCGCCGTGAGCGGTTCCGTCGTTGACGGCGATCTTGCGGATTCCCAGTGAAGAGTCGATGCCCAGTCGCTGCATGTGCTTCAGGATGCCCTTGGCATAGGCGTCCAGATCCTCCTCGCGGGTGTTCATCTTGCCGACCTCGCCGGTCTCGCCGCCCAGCATGGTCGTCCAGGGAATGCCCAGCTCCTTTTCAATCTTGCGGACGTCGGCGATTTTCTCCGCGGTCATCCTGGCGTTCTCTTCCTGCTGCTCCTCGAAGGAAAGCCCCTCTTCGTTCCTGCGTTCGAAGGGAGACATGTCCAGGTCGATTGAACCGAATCCATGGCCGAGAAGCTCCCGGATGAGGTCGCTGTGGGCGGCAATCTCCTTTTTGGCCGCCTCACCCCCTTGCCGGACCGGCTTGGACTTGAGTTGAACGTGGTCTCCCTGCAGGAACAACGGCCCGGCGAACCCCTCCAGCAGCGCGGCGGCCTGGATGACCGCGGCGAACTCCATCGGCGGCTGGCCGGTATATCCCATCTCCGATCTGGCGATCTCGATTATGAGAGCACCGACCTGGTTGTCGACTGCCGCGCGGAACAGAGCCCGGGCGGTGTCCAGTGCATTGCCCCGGACGTTCACCGCCGGAAAACACATCTGCCGGTCGATCTTCCCCTCGGCGATGGCAACATACACCTCCTGGGGGGAGTTCAGCTTGGCGCCCATCTGCTGCGCGGCCTCTCCGATGATCCAGGCAGCCAGAGCCTGCACGTCCGCGGGCGCACTCTTTTCGCCGAAATCGGCAACGTTGGCCGCCAGCGCGGGCAGGCATTCTTTAAACGAGTCTTTGTCCGACAGCACCAGTTTTCCCCCCTCAAGGCTGGCCCCCTTCAGAACTTCCCCCGTCAATTCGTTTCTGCTCGTGCAAGTCTTTACAGCCGAGGTCGGGTGGATCATGCTTTTTCCTGTTGGCGCCATGTTATCCTCCTGGTTACCGGGTTAGAGACACAAGAATAGAAACCGCGCACAAAAGCGTCAACAGAAAATAGTCGTCGCGCCAAACGACAGCTAGAGGGAACCTATATTGGCCTTGAGAACGTCGTATAAGCCAGCGGGATAGAAGAACAAGAAAACCGTGTCGCCGAAGCCGATCACGTCCCCGTCGAACAGTACCACCGACTTGCCCACCACCAGCCGGCTGCCGTTCACCCAGGTGCCGTTCATCGAGGCCAGATCGTGGATGTCGTAGGTGCCGGTTCGATCGTTTTTCTGGAGGACGGCATGCCGGGAGGAAACCGTGTCGTCCTTGATCACCAGATCGTTCTCATTCGAACGCCCTACCCTGACCTGACCCTGGGGACCCAGTTGTTGCTGGCGTACCGCCAGAACGGGCAGCTGGTTGCCCGCGCGGATCAGATCGCGGGCCAGCGGAGTTTTCTTTTCCCGCTTGATCAAACGGGTCTGGTCGGCGGTGAAAGTGAGACCCGCGCGCCGCGCCTCTGCAATCATGACCGGCACTTCAAGGTGCTGGATGAATTGCTGCCGGTCCAGCTTGACACACGCGTTGATACAATCTTGTACCAGAGAAGGTGCGAACAATGAAAACCCCGGAAAAAATACCCTACTACAATTTACTGCAGCCATACGGACGACACAAGCTGTTTTTTTCCGGCTGGGTGTTACTGGACGAAGAGGAAATCGCTCTCTTCTTTCTTCCCGGCCCGGGTCAAGGCGTCCCGTATGAGCGGCCGGGCACCGGCGGCAGCCACGGCACCCAGCAAAAACGGGAGGTCCGGATCCCCGGCCCGCTCCGGCCCGGAGACGGGAATACCTCTGATTTTCCTGCCGATCTTGGCCGGGTCCACGTCGATGAATCCCTCCACTTTTATACCCCGGCCCCTGAGCAGACGGGCCCAGCGGCGGCCGTTTTTGCCGGCGCCCCACAGCACCACCCGGGATACTTCCGCCAGGGGACCGGCGCACAGGTGAGTGAGTTTCAGCTCCATGAATTTCTCCGGCTGGTAACGCGGATGGGTAAGCGAGTGGCGCTGCGGCCCCAACCGCCAGAAGAAGAGCGTCCGGGGCACCTTGTCCAGGAACCGTCCCGCGCCGGTCAGCCGCAGCCACAAGTCGTAGTCTTCAGGCCAGCCCCGGTCGCGGTAACCCCCGGCCTCCGCCAGCACATCCGTGCGCAGGATCACCGAGGGATGAACCAGCGGGCTTTCCACAAAGCGCTCCCGGCAAATCAACCCGGGGGTGGTAAGCGAATTCACCCAGCGTTCGTAGCGCTTCCAGCCCTGGCGCATCTGCCCCCGGGGGAACAGCCGGACCAGGCACCCGGTTCCGGCCAACTGGGGGTTCGCGCGCAAGTGCTCTGCCTGCAGCTGCAGCCTGCGGGGGTGAGAAACGTCATCGGCGTCCATCCGCGCAATCAGGGGTGCACCGGCGAGGCGCCGGCCGTGTTCCAGAGCCGCCACCAGACCGGCCCCCCCGCTGGATTCCACCCGGATGCGTCCGTCGCGTTGCGCCCGCTCCTCGAGGATGGCCCGGCTCGAGTCAGAGGACCCGTCGTCGACCGCAATGATCTCCAGGTTTTCCAGGCTCTGCCGGGTCAGGGAATCCAGGGCCGCGCCCAGTGTGGCCGCCGCGTCCTTGACCGGCATGAGCACGCTTACGTCCGGCGCGCTCATGACTTCTTGAGCTGATCCTTTTCCTTGGAGCCCAGCTTACGGTAGATGGTGCGGGTGGCCACGCCCAGCAGCTTGGACGCCAGGTTCTTGTCTCCGCCGGTGGCCTTGAGCGTCTCTTTCAGCAACAGGCGCTCGGCGTCCTCCAGGGAGGTGCCCACCGGCACGTAGACACCGCGGCCTTCCACGGTCTTCTCGGAAGTAAGCTTACCCAAGCCGGTCAGATTCTGGGGAAGGTCGTCCAGATCTATGACCGTATCGCTGGACAAGACCACCGCGCGCTCTATCACGTTTTCCAGTTCGCGCACGTTCCCGGGCCAGCTATGGTTGCCCATGGCATCCATGGCCCGGGCGGTCACGCCCTCAACCACCTTGTCGTTCTTCTTGGCATAGCGGCGCAGGAAGAAATTGGCCAGCAAGGGGACATCCCCGCTGCGCTCCCTGAGCGGCGGCACCCGGACGTGAATAACATTAAGGCGGTAGTAGAGATCCTCGCGGAATTTTCCCACTTTCACCGCCTGCTCCAGATCCTGGTTGGTGGCCGCCACCAGCCTCAGATCCACCTTGAGGGTATCGTTGGAACCCAGCCGCTCGAACTCTCCGTCCTGCAGCACCCGTAACAGCTTGACCTGGGTCGAGGGGATCATTTCCCCCACCTCGTCGAGGAAAAGAGTGCCCTGGTGAGCGGCTTCGAAGCGGCCCTCGCGGCGACGATCGGCGCCGGTGAAAGCGCCGCGCTCGTATCCGAACAACTCGCTTTCCAGAATCCCCTCGGGCAACGCCGCGCAGTTGACCGCGACGAAGGGATGCTCCGCGCGCGGGCTGGCGCGGTGAATGGCGCGGGCCAGCAACTCCTTCCCGGTGCCCGACTCCCCCGACAACAGCACAGTCGCCGACGACGGACCGGCCTGTCGGATCATCGTCAAGGTTTCCACGATAGCCGGGCTCTGTCCGATGATGTCGTGGGGCCGCATGGATTCCAGTTGCTCGCGCAGCGTCCGGTTCTCCAGCAACAGCTTCTGCTTTTCCAGGGCCTGGCGCACCACCTTGGTGATGAAAACTTTTTTCAGCGGTTTGGTGATGAAGTCGTAGGCGCCGTCTTTCATGGCCTCCACGGCGGTTTCGATGGTCCCGTAGGCGGTCATCATCACCACCTCGGTCTCGGGCGAAACCGTCCGGCAAGCCTTGAGAAGCTCGCTGCCGGTCATGCCCGGCATTACCAGATCGGTCAGCATCACGTGAACATGATGCTGGCGCAGCAGATCCAGGGCCTGCTTGCCCGAAGTGGCGCATAGAGTGTGGTATCCCTCCCGCTGAAAAATTCGCTCAAGACTCTCCAGGTGGGATTGCTCGTCGTCTACCAGCAGAACCGTCTTCGAGGCCTCGGCCTCCATGCTTATCCCGTGGTTGTAGCTACTCGTGCACCGGCTGGAAGAGAATATCGAGGTTGATCTGGCCGGCCAGATTATTGAGTGCCCCCTTCACTTCGTTCAAAGAAACATCCTGGGGAACGGTTACCTTCATCTTGATGGAGAATACCGTGGACCCGCTGGTCGGAGCCGGAGAAATGTGGGAATCCAGTGTCTCGATGTTGACCCGGTAGCTGTGCAGTACATTGGCCAACTGCACCAGGATGCCCGGAGCATCCATGGCCACGACTTCCAGTCGTACCGGCAATGACGGCGCCCGCTGGTACTCGTGGGAGGCCACGGCCCTGGTCAACAGGGCGCTGAGTTTGGCGCGCTCCTGAAAAGCAGGCAACTCCTTCTCGAGCTTTGAAAGATCCAAAGCCTCACCCGAAAAAAGCGACATCAGGGTGAATTGATCGCCCAGCACCGCCATACGACTGTCCTCTACATTGCAGCCGTGGGAGAAAAGCAATTCACTGACATCGTGGACAATGCCCGGACGGTCGGCTCCGGTCGCGGACAAAATACGGTATTCTTTCATCTGACGACCTTTCCTGATATGCCGCAGTTCTGCCAGAAAGGTACGGGCAAGCTGCAACTGTTGTCAAGAGGAGGCTGTCCGCACGATATGGTGATCGACCTAGGCTAGAAACGATCCTCGCCCTTGCGCCAGGCGATCAAACCCAACCCCTGACGGCCGTCGATGTGCCCGACCAACGGCGCCGGCGTTCGCACGTGCCGCATAAACCCGGTTTCCTCGATCGCCGGCAGCCCGGTCAGCCACTCCCAGTCGACGAAACCGCCGTCGGACTGCTTGACCTTGGAAGATCCCGGCGGGATGGTAAAGTATCCCAGCCGTAACGCCGTGATGTTGTGGAAGAAATGGGTGCCCTGCGAAGGATCGACGTCGTAACCCGCCGGGGAGGCCTCGATGATGATCCGGGCACCGGCGATCTGGCCCCATTGCACCGGAATGCCCAGCCAGTGGTCCGACGAGCCCCAGCGCCCGGGACCAATCAGAATGTAGGGACGTTTCTGCTCGACCAGCTTGCGATTGAACCGGCCGACTTCGGCCGCGATGGCCCGGGTATTGGCAGGATCGAAAGTCTCGTGCTTGACGTAAACCACGTCGTGGATACCGCTGTACAGGCCATGCCCCAGTGCCTGAGTCGATTTGCATATTACCGTGGCGGGATCGAACTCCTCGGTGCGGATCTCCTGGAATGCCTCGCGGATGAGAATGGGGCGCACCTGCAAAAGATTCAGTTCCGGAGGGCTGCGTTTATGGCCACGGCGGGTCGACCGGCCCCAGTCTCCCATGTCGCAGGCGAACTCGAGTTCGACCGGGGTCCCCATACCGGTAGTGATCATGTCCAGCAATTCCTCCAGCGCCGGGGCCAACGCGATTGCCTTGTGCTTGAGGATGTTGTTGAAAGTGATCACCAGGGGGCCCTTGAGATCGGGACTCTCGACTATTACGTTGTTCTGGCTGTCGAAAACGCTGCCGACGGCGTTGAAGGTCCGGTCCTCGCGGGACTGTTCCAGGCCGCATAAGACCTGGTTGGCGGTGAAGACGGTTTCGGGCTGGTTCCAGTCCTTTTCCAGATCCAGGGCGTAGAACTCCCGCTGGGAGTTCTTCATGACCAGCGCCGGGCTGGCGAACTGGGGAATGACCTCGGGGTGCTTCGGGCAAAAACGCACCGCCTCCCCGCCGTCGACCACCATGCGGCCCAGCCCCAGCACCGCCTGAACCACACCGTCGGAAGCCTTCAGGGCTCCGATCGGATAGTAGTTGTAGGAATGCGCCACCCCGGACAAGTGTGGATAAAAACGGTGGCCGTGGCGCTGCCCGACCATCCTCTGGATGCACACCGCCATCCTCTCCTCTTCCAGGCTGCGCCCGGTGTTTTCCAGGTAGATCCGGGCGTTCTGGGAGAAGGTGGTGGCATAGACGGTCTTGATCGCCCGGCAGAGATCCCGGAGACGATCCTCCAGGTCGGCGGCCAGGTTGGGGATCATCACCGTGCCGTATATGCCGGCGAACGGATGCAGCATGTCGTCTTCCAGCATGCTGGAGGAACGGATCGCCAACGGCCCTTCGACGTGCTCCAGGATGGTGCGCAGGTAGTATTTCACCTCTTCGGGCAATCGGGCCGACTGGAAATGCCGCATTAGCTCCCCGTCGAGCGGCTCGGCGGCAATTACCGGGAAGAGCTGGTTGTCCTTCACGAATCGATCGAACGCGTCCGTGGCCAGCACGAACGTCTGGGGGATGCACACGTCCAGTCCGGCCACCTGGCCCAGGCTGCTCATTTCCCTCAGCAGGAAATTCAAAAAGGCAATGCCACGGGCCTTGCCCCCCAGGGATCCTTCACCGATGCGCTGGAAGACGCTGTGAACGTCGAACTCCACGTCGGAGAAGTCCGCGATGATGCCCCGGCGAGCCTGGCGGAAGGTTGCCTCCAGGGATGCGCTGAGGAACTCACGAACTTCTTCTATCGATTCGAAATCTTCGACTTTCTGCGGCCGGAGCGCCTCGGCCAGCTCGAACTCGCTGCGGGCGATCAGCCACACGGAGATATGGTTGCGCCGGGCATGATACTCGAGCGACTCGTCCGGAACCGTGCGGATACACTCGGCCAGCTCGCGCAGATCGGCTGCCCGGGCAACCTCGGTACCGTCCGGAAGCCGGAAGACGAACGAACCGAAGCCGAGATGATCGGTAAGGAACCTCCTGACGGTGTAGAACAGCTCGGGCGAGTTCTTGTTTATGAACTGGATTCCCAGCTCCTCGGCCTTGACCGAGAAATTTTCCTGGGCGGACTGGAGCAGAATCGCCAGGTCGGGATTATCCACCCGGATCCTGCGCACCAGCTTCAGGCCGGCCTCGGGGTCCAGCCGGCCTTCCACCGGAAACCCCACGTCGCTGACCACCGCCAGGATGTTGTCTCGGTATTTCTGGTACAGATCCATCGCCTGCTCGTAGTTGACGGCGTGCAGGATCTTGGGCCGGGTGCGCATCTTCAACAGCTTCTGCAGCCGGTTTAGCCCTTCGGAAAACAGCGACTGGGACTGCTTCATCAGCTCGGGATACAGCGCGGCCAGGAACGCGGAATAGTAACGAATTGAATCCTCGACCACCAGGATCACCCGCACGTCAGCCACTTCTATGTCGTTGTCGACGTTGATGAAATCCTCGATGCGCTTGATGATGGCCAACAGGATCTTGGCGTCGCCGGTCCACAAAAACACCGCGTCGAAGGCCTCCGGGCTGACCATGGCTCTCAGCAACTGCCGGTCGGCGCTCTCGAATCCCAGGGCCACCACCGGCTGGTCGGGTCGCAGGGCCTTGACGTCTTTCCCGAACTCGACCAGGTCCAGCGTAGCTTTCCGGGTAATCGTCAGCACCAGGTCGAAACGGCGCCGGCGCAGCATGGCCAGGGCGGCCTCGGGAGTAGTCGCATGGGTGAAATTGGGAGCGGATGACAGACTGAGCGACTTGTACTCCATGAAGACCTGCTCGGTGATCTGTCCGTCCTCCTCGAGCACGAAGGCGTCGTACTGCGACGAGAGCAGCAGCACCTCGCGCACCCGGTTGGGCATCAGTTGCTGTTCCTTGCGGAACGCTGGGCGAACCATCCGACTCATCTCTCAGAGCCTAGGATGCCCGATTTTTTGGAGGAAAAAAAGAAGAACCGTAGGGCGTTCTCAGACGACGCCCTGGTCGACCATGGCGTCGGCTACCTTGATGAAGCCGCCGATATTGGCCCCCTTGACGTAGTCGATGAAATCGCCCTCTTTTCCGTAGCGGACGCATACTCCGTGGATCGACTTCATGATCTGGTGCAGCCGGCTGTCGACCTCTTCGCGCGGCCAGGACAAGCGCATGCTGTTCTGGGACATCTCCAGGCCCGAAGTAGCCACTCCGCCGGCGTTGGCCGCCTTGCCCGGGCCGTAGAGGATCTTCTTGTTCAGGTAGATGTCGATGGCGGCCGGCTCGGAGGGCATGTTGGCGCCCTCGGAAACGCACATGCAGCCGTTCTTGATCAGCGTGGCCGCCTCTTCCTTGTTGATCTCGTTCTGGGTGGCGCAGGGCAGCGCGACGTCGCACTTGACGCTCCAGGGACGCGCACCCTCCATGTACTCGGCCTGGGGGTACTGCTCGACGTATTCGCGGATGCGGCCCCGGCGCACGTTCTTCAACTCCATCACCCAGGCCAGCTTGGCCTGGTCTATTCCGTCCTTGTCATGGACGGTGCCGTTGGAGTCGGACAGGGTGACCACCTTGGCGCCCAACTCGTTGGCCTTCTCGGTGGCGAACTGAGCCACGTTGCCCGATCCGCTGATGGTCACCGTCTTGCCCTTGAAGGATTCCTTGCGGGTGCCCAGCATCTCCTGGGCGAAGTAGACCGTCCCGTAGCCGGTGGCCTCCGGCCGGATCAGGCTGCCGCCCCAGTTGATGCCCTTGCCGGTCAGCACGCCGGTGAACTCGTTGCGCAGCCGCTTGTACATGCCGAACAAGAAGCCTATCTCCCGGCCGCCCACCCCGATGTCGCCGGCGGGCACGTCGGTGTTGGGCCCCACGTGCCGGAAAAGCTCCAGCATGAAGCTCTGGCAGAAACGCATCATCTCGCCGTCGCTCTTGCCCTTGGGATCGAAATCGCTGCCGCCCTTGCCGCCCCCCATGGGCAAGGTGGTCAGGCTGTTCTTGAAAACCTGCTCGAAGGCCAGAAACTTCAAGATACCCAGGTTGACGCTGGGATGGAAACGCAGGCCACCCTTGTAGGGGCCGATGGCGCTGTTCATCTCGATGCGGTAGCCCTTGTTGACCTGAACGTTGCCCTGGTCGTCTACCCAGGGGACCCTGAAGAGAATGACCCGCTCGGGCTCGACGATCCGATCGGGTATGTTGGCCGCCTGGTATTTGGGATTCTGTTCGATCACCGGCCAGATCGACTCGACTACCTCTTTGACCGCCTGGTGAAACTCGGGCTCGTTGGGGTTTCTGGCGGCGACTCGCTTCATGAACGCATCTACCGCTTGTGCCATGGCTATACCTCCGGGGTAGTTGGCAAATTCGTACTGTTCTTCATATATTATGCCATTTAAGCTTTGTCAACTACAATATGTAGGTCGCTGTCCTGTTATTATTAATATACTTAGGGTGTATGCTGTAAATGCCTACAATTGAGACAGAACCCAGGTGGCGGCTTGCGCGGTCAGGCGGCAGGAGCTGCCGGTGGCGGTCTGCAGCGCATCGCGCGACTGGGGGTCCCCGATCTGCAACAGCGCCCAGGCAGCGGCGGCGCCCACCCGGCAATCCTGATCGGCCAGGGCGCCGTGCAGCCGGCCCAGCGCCTCGCGGAAACGGTGGCGGCCCAGGGACCAGGCGGCCTCCACCCGGACCGTGGAGTCGCCATCCATCAGTGCATCGGACAGAGGGCCGGCAGTGGCGTCGGGAACGCTCCCCAGCGCCTCTGCCGCGGCCCGGCGCACCGCTGGCTCGGAATCCGAAGCCAGTGTGTTGGCCAGGGCTCCGGCTGCCCCGTCCCGGTGCAGGGCGCCGAGCGCCAGCGCGGCCGCGGCTCTTACCGAAGGCTGGGTATCGCCGGCCAGGGCGGTGGTCAGGGCTCCGCTTCCGCCGCCGTCGCGCAACTCGCCCAGGGCCACCGCCGCCGAAACCCGGGCGGCTTCGGTCGCCGCCGGATCCGAGAGCACCGCTGCCGCGGCGGACACGCCGGCCGATCCGGCGCCCATTCTTCTCAGCAGCCAGCCGGCGGTCCGGGCGACGTCGGAATCCTCGTGGCCCAGAAGCGGCAGAACCAGATCCACCGCCTGTGATGGTCTGTAACCGTCCAGATCCTCCATGGCCAAAATCATGGTTCCCGGGCCGTAGCGGCCGGGATCGAGCCGGTCCAACGGATCGGCACCGCCGGTAAGCGGGAAACCCAGCAGGCAAAGACAAGCCGGTATGAACAGCCGGAGTCTCACGGCGTCGCCCCCCGGCCATGAAACGGCGCTCCGGCGTCGATCCACTCGACCAGCAGCCAGCGTTCTACATCGGTCAGCGAAGAGTGGACATCGCCGCCCGAGAGCCCCCAGGGCGCCCAGGCCGGTTGGCCGCTGCACTCCCAGCGGCAGGGGATTCCCAGCCGCTGCACCAGGCGACTGTTGGCGGCGTCGCCGGGCACTACATAGACCCGGCGTGACTCGAGAATCTTGCCGGTGTTGCCGTCCCGGTCGGTGTCTACAAACAGGAGATTCTGATACGCGGTGGTCGTACGTCCCGACGGACTGCCGCTCAAATCCAGGCCGCGGATGCTTCCCGAGTAGGTGACATAGGTCCCCGAAGCGCTGGAGGAGTCGTGGCAACCCTGGGCCACGCAGGTGCCGTCGAGGATGGGTTGGATATCCCGCCGGAAGTCCAGCGAGCGCTGGTCCGCTGCGGAAGCGTCCAGGGGCACGGGCGCCGATCGGCCGGCGATGCTGTTTTCGAACCCGGAAACGGCTCCGTCGTTGGCGTGACAAGCACTGCAAGTGCGCACCGCGCAGTCCGGGCCGCCCCGCCAGACGGGATCGGCGGCCATAACGGCACCGTAGTGATCCAGCACCTGCAGCTTCAACCCCACCCCCGAGGGCGCCCGGATCCGGAATGAGCCGTCGGCCTGCACCGGCGCCTCCCAGGTATCCACTACCGTGTCGGAGTCCGCGTCGCCGCTGCAGACGGCTCCGACCTCGCTCCCGCCGATTTCCATCATCCAGGGCGCCACCGCCCCGGAGATCCCTTCCAGCACCCGGATGCGGGCCGCCCCTTGGCCCAGTAGATCCGCCCCCACGAAACCTTCAAAGCCGACTCCGCCGGCCGCACAGTTCTCCACACCGGTGCCCGGATCGGGAATAGTGCGCTCCGCCACCGGCCGGGGCCAGATCTCCGCCGATTGGGGCTGGTTGTAAACCGGGATGCGCTTGCCGCTTTGGGGATCGAGAACCGCCAGACTGAACTCGGGGACCAGGCCCCGGTCGCCGTCCTCGTGGTTCATGCACCCGCCGGGCACGTGAGCATAGGAAACCAGAAAACGCCCGTCACTCAACCGGACCGGATCGCGGACGCGCCCCTCGGGAGAACACCCGCTCCCGGTGGGAATGCCCGCCACCGCTCCCTGGCTCCAGGACCCGTCGTCACCACGCCGGCAGATTGTACCGGCCCCCCAGGTGCCCGCCGGGGGGACGCAAGCCGCCAGGTCGGCGAAGAAGAGCGGCCCCAGCGGGATATCGTGCAGTCCGGGGCCGTCGGGCTCCACGGCAGAGGCGCCGGTGGGATCCAGATGGAAGGGCAGGTACAGCGGCTGCCCGTCCCGCTCGGTCCAGCGGACCAGTTGCAGCCACCCGTCCGGCAGAACCCCGGCCCCCAGCGTCTCCCCCGGCCCCAGGTCCAGCCGCTTGAGGCCGGAGCCGTCCGGCTCCACGGCGGTCAACACCCGGGCGCGCCCTCGGCCGCGCATGTCCACCGGCCCGTCGGGATCCGAACGGACGAACGCGATCCTCCCGTCGGGAAGATGGAGCGGACGGGAATCATGCGCCGGACCGAAAGTCAGGCGGGTGCAGGCCGGCCCCAGGTCCCCCTCCGGGGTGAAGCAATCCGCCCCGTGCTCGGCCGCCTCCAGGTCCATCCGGTACAGGTGAAAACGATCGCCCGGGCAGGTGCAGATGGCCGCCAGGAGCGACTTGCCGTCGGGGGCCACGTCGATGCCCAGCACGTCCCCCTCGTCCAGATCGGTGAGCTTTATGATCTTGCCGCCCGGCGCCGCCGGCTTGAGCATCAGCAGGTTGCCCCCGGGGCGGCAACCGTCCGGCAGCGCCAGGCTGCCGGCGTTCGGCGGGGGGGCCCGCGAGACGAATACGAGCGCGGAAAAGCCGAATTGCTCGCTGATCCCCTCGGGGAGCAGGTCTTGGCAGCCCATCCCGGTAACCGACATCAAAAGGACTACTCTAACGAGACTTCTTTTCAACTGACTGTCTGCAGGGCTTGTAGCGCCCCCCCTTTTCAGGGGTTACGGTACCCTTCTCCTTGATGTAGCGTGCAACCAACTCGCGTATCAATGTGTGGGTGTTATGCACGTTGGTGCCGCGGGAAAAAGCGTAGTACCCGTCTCCTCCGTTAAAAACGAACTCGTTGGTAGCCACCGTGTACAGCTTGTCGTCGTCCAGTTCCTTCCCGGTGCAGGTGAACACGATCGAAACGCAGCGCCGGCCCTGAGGGGCGTCGGAATCGAAGGTTACTTCCAGCCCCGATATCTCCATGACGCCGTAGGTGCCGGCCAGCCCGTGCTCGACCACCTCGCGAATCTGTGCGCCGGTAAGGGTCAACTTCACCAGGTTGTTGTCGAAGGGGACCGCCTCGTAGACGTGACCGAAGGTGATCACCCCCTTGGGAATCGACGCGCGGATACCGCCCGAGTTGTACATGGCCACGTCGATGGACTCGTCCATGGCGCGCATGGCGTCGGTCACCAGGTTGCCCATCGGGGAATCCAGCGCCGTGTTGCACTTCATGGCCTCCGTCGCCCGGCCCAGGCGGATGCGCTCCAGATGGGCGATGCTGCGCTTGAACTTCTTCAGCTTCTTGACATAGCAGGCCAACGGCCGGATCACCTGGCCGGCGTACGTGGGCGGCTGGCCGTTGCGGTCGGTGCGGAAGAAAAAGGTATTCTCATGCAGCACCACGTCATCCTGCCGGACCCGGCCGGTGGACCGGTCGACCACCAGATCCGCGCGGACGAACGCGATGCCCTTGGCCCAGGGCTGGATCACCGGGATCTGGTTGACCCGGTCGGCAAAGGGCAGGTGGTGGTGGCCGGATATAATCAGGTCGACCTCTCCGGGCTTGAGCGCCCGGGCCAGATCGGCCACCGGCCCGATGGCCTGGCCGCTCTTCTCGTCCACTGAAATACCGGCATGCACCACCACGATGATCACCGTGGCGCCCGCCTTGCGCACCCGGGGCAAAAGGCGGCGCAAGGTTGAAAGCAATGGCTTGAAATCCAGGGTGCGGATGTTGGCCGGATGGGTGATCAGGGCCGTGTCCGGCGAAGTCATCCCGATTACACCGATTTTGATACCCTTGCGATGAACGATGGTGTACCCGTGCAGGTTCTTCCATTTGACCGGCTTCTGGGTATCCCGGTCGAAGATGTTGGCGGCCAGGAAAGGGAACTTGGCCTCGCCGATGCGGGCCTTGACCGCCCCCAGAGGGTCGTCATCGGGTCCGGAGGGGGTGCTGTGATAGCCAACCGGCCCGAAGTCGAACTCGTGGTTGCCCACCACCGCGGCGTCGTACTTCATATCGCTGTAGAATTCGATCACCGCCCGGCCCTCGCTGGCGGCCGAGAGCAACGTGCCCTGGTACAGGTCGCCGGCGTCGAGCAGCACGACCCCTCCGGAGTGGGCGGCCCGCAAGGCCTGGATGTAGGCGCCGATGATATCGATGCCGCCCACCTGACGCCCCCCCACCACCTTGGCGTGACTGTGCTCCAGCGCTCCGTGAAAGTCGCTGGTTCCGACGATAACCAGTCTGGCCGGCGGGGCCGGGGCGGCTTCAGCGCTTTTTGCCGCCCTCCGCCCCCCCGCCGGGATGGCAAGGAGAACCAGCAGCCATATCCAGACGATCTTGTTCATCGGCGGAAGTCTCCACTCACCCGCCCCCGGCATTTACCTCTCATTATAACACCGTCAAAATCGACGCAACAAACACCTCTTTAGTTTCGACGTGCTGCGTCACCAATCGCTACAATCGTAGAGTTCATCCTGCGGTACCCAGGTGTTGGTGCCCTTGAGCTTGGGATCGTCCAGGTCCTTTATGATTTCGACCAGATAGCGGCCCTGGCGGCGCAGTTTGACCCGCCCGGTGTACCGGCAGGTCCTGGCGCAATCCCAGTTCACGCAGTCACCCGCCCGCCAGCCCCGTCGAATGCGCTTTTGTCGGGCTTTCTTCCGTTTTTCTTCCTGGCGCTTGCGGGCCAGCTTTTCGTCCTTTGCCCGGGCAGACAAAGTGGGACCGTGCCGGTACCGTACCGTACAAACGTCCTGCCCGCACTCGAGGGTCACCAGCAACCTGGCCGGATTGCCGAAGCGGACGCTCTGGATTCCGCCGCCGGTGCCTCCGCCGCCGGAAAGAAAACGCGCCGCCTCGGAACCGCCGTGGGCTTTCTTGTACCGACGCGAGAAAAAACGGTAGAGGGCGGGGATATTCCTGCCCACGAAAACCTGGCAGAGGTCGACTCCGCTCAGGCGCCGGTTGTAGAAGCGCGCTACCACCTCGAAACCTCCGCGGGGGCCCTCCCCCTCGAACGCGCGGCAGGGCTCTTCGGGGTCGAGCGTGCAGCGGCAATTGGACCCGGCATCCTTGCCCTTGCTCCACATTCCGGAAAACGCGCCCCGGTCTGCCCAGCCCTTGCGCGGCTTTCCCCAGGCCAGCTTGCGCACCGCCCGGTCCCAGCGGATAAAGAAGGTCAGATCCTTCAACGCTTTCTTCTCTTCCCGGTCGTCCCGCATGCGAATCAACAACGCCTCGCGCTGATCGATCCGCTCGCGCATGTTCACCAAATCAATGCCGGCGGTCATGAAGGGGTCGCAGCGCTTGGCCGCCATGCGTACCCGGGACACCGCCTCCAGATCGGACAGGTCGGTGCGCGAGAGCACCTGGATGCACCGGGCGCCCAAGGCCGCGCGGACCTTGTCCAGGTTGGCAAACGTGGGAAACCGCTCGGAGAGCAGCTTGACTTCCTTCTGATAGGCCTCCAGCTCCTCGAGGTTCTTGGGGCGGGCGGTCAGCAGGTATTCGATCCAGCGCGAGAGAAATCGCAGCTCCAGCTCCGGGTAGAAATCCGAGCGCGGAAAGGTTTCCATGAAAAGCAAAAAATCGGGCTTCATCTTCGGAAACGGGGTCTTCTGCTTGTCGAGCTGCTCCAGCCGATCCCGCCAGGTGATCTCCAGATCCCGCATCAAAAACGGCATCACCCCGGGCAGATGCTGACCGGCGACCCCGGCGATTCGCTTCATCAGATCCTTGATGGCCGGGAAGTTCTGCGCCTTGACCTCCTTGGTCTTCAAAGCCTTCAGGGCTGCATGGATGAACAGCTTCTCAAGCTCCCGGTACTTGGCATGCTCGGGATGCAGCTGGTGAAACTGCTTCAATATCGAGGACATACGCAGAAGAACCCCCATGTAACTCTCGAGGCTTTCGACGTCGTGTTCCAGCTGAGTCCGGATGTAGGGTTCGATCAGTCCGGCCCAGCGGTCGCCGGCCTTGCGTTGCAGTTTGGTCAGCTGATCGGGATCGGGCTGCAATCCGGCAAAACGTTTCAAATAACCCGACACGGTTTCGACCGCCTCCATCGAATCGAGCGGCAACCGGTCGAGCCAATCCCCCAGACCGGCCACGTATTCGTCATTGAGCACCACCATCAGGCGGCCGCGTACGTCCCAGACGACCTTTTCGGTTACCAGCCCCTCCTCGGCACCCTTGCCGACCACTTGTTCCTCATGCCCCGAAACCGAGAACTCTTCCAGCTTCCCGGCCGTGGCCAGGACACCGGCCTGGTCGTGCTCGTAGCCCAGTTGGGCGAGTTGCTCGACCAACAGGCCCACCAGTTTCTGCCGCAGGTATCCCTTGGCGGCTTCCTCGTCGGCGAGCAGGAGATTCTGCTCGTCCACCTCGGAGATGAAGGTACGGGCTTTCAGCTTGGCTTCATCCACCGGCGCCGGCGGGGGGCCGGCGTCCGCCGCCTCCTTCTTTGGCCCCTCCACTTCGGGAATCGCCGGGCCGCAACCGGCCGGAACCAGCGCAATCAACACTCCAGCAACGACGAAGAAACGCAGCATCGCATCCTCCCCTTCCTTGATACGAACCTTAGAACGCAGCCCCGGATTGATCAAGAATCATCGGTCCTTGACAGGCGGGCGCCGAATGAAACATGATGGTTTGGCGAACGCACCGATAAAACCATGAAGTATATTTCTGCGGCCAAGACGGACATCGGCAAGAAACGCGACCACAACGAGGACAGCTACCTCATGGATGAGGTGCTGGGCCTGTTCGTGGTGGCCGACGGAATGGGCGGCCACGCGGCCGGCGAGGTCGCCAGCCGCGAGGCGGTCGAGGCCCTGCGCGACAACGTCCTGGCCAAGCGAAGCTCGCTGGAAACCTTCCGGGAGACCCCCAACAACGACACCGCGGAGCTGGTCCGCAAGAACCTGGAGCTGGCGGTCCGGGCGGCCGGCTACCAGGTGTTCGGGATGACCGAGATGGACCCGGATCGCAAGGGCATGGGCACCACCCTGTCCCTGTTGCTGCTCACCCCTACCGCCGCCTTCATAGCCCACGTGGGCGACAGCCGGATCTACATGATCCGCGAGGGGAAATACCGCCTGGCCACCCACGATCACACCTTCGTGGCCGCAATGGTCAAGCAGGGCAAGATGACCGAGGAACAGGCCCAGCGCTCGCGCTATTCCAATGTCCTGCTCCGGGCGGTGGGCCCCCACGACTACGTTCAGGTGGACACGCGCATCCTGCGCCACAAGGTCGGCGACGTCTTCCTGCTGTGCTCCGACGGATTGCACGGGTACCTGCAGGACGGCGAGCTGACTAACTTCGTGGATGTGAGCAACCTGCCCGGCTCCATGGACAACCTGATCCAGATGGCCCTGGACCGCGGGGGCAAGGACAACATCACCGGAATATTGGTAAGGGTAGATCCCTGAGGTTCGTGCCCGCGCGCGTGCCCGTGCCCGATCAGCCGATCTTTTCGACCCAGCCGAAGGTGTCTTCCTCCTGGCCGTATTGCAGGCCCAGCAGGTAGTCGTAGAGTTTCTGCGACAGCTCGCCGGTCTTCTGGTCGGCAACCGGGTAATCGGTACCCTTGTAGTGGATGGTGCCCACCGGCGAGATGATGGCCGCGGTGCCCGTCCCGAACACCTCCTTGAGACTCCCGTCCTTCTGGGCGGCGACCACGTCGTCGATGCTGAACAGGCGCTCGGAAACCTTGACCCCCCATTTGTCCAGCAACTTGATAACCGAGTCGCGGGTGATTCCCGGCAGGATGCTGCCGGTCAGGGGGCTGGTGACCACCTCGTCGCCGAACTTGAAGAAGATGTTCATGGTCCCCACTTCCTCGATGTACTTGCGCTCCTTGGCGTCCAGCCACAGCACCTGGGTAAACCCCTTCTCCTTGGCCTCCATCTGGGCCAGCAGGCTGGCGGCGTAGTTGCCGGCGGTCTTGGAGGCGCCGATACCGCCCACCACCGCGCGGACGTACTTGTCGGACACGAAGATGCTCACCGGGTTGAAGCCCTCGGGGTAATACGCGCCCACCGGGCCCACGATGATGTAGAAGAAGTAGCGGTTGGAGGGTCGTACGCCCACGAACGGGTCCACGGCGACGATGTTGGGCCGGATGTACAGCGAGGTTCCCGGGCTCTTGGGAATCCAGTCCTGGTCCAGCAGGACCAGCTTCTTCAGCGCTTCGGAGACGAAGGGAATGTCGATGTTGGGCATCACCAGGCGGTCGCACGAATTGTTGAGGCGCCCGAGGTTGTCCTGGTAGCGGAAGAGGTAGACCCCGTCGTCCTTGCCGCGGTACGCCTTGAGGCCCTCGAAGGCCTCCTGGCCGTAGTGCAGCACCATGGCCGCCGGATCCAGCTCCAGGGAGTGGTAGGGCTCGATGCGCGCGCTGTGCCATCCCTTCCCGGCGTCGTACTCCATCATGAACATGTGGTCGGAGAACATCTGCCCGAAGCCGAGCTTGGATTCATCGGTTGGAATGGGTTTCTTTTTCGAGGCGTCGACTTTGATGACTTCGAGATTCATGGCTGCTTCCTTTCTCAAAAGCGGACAGACTTGGCCGTGGTCTGTCCGGAACGGATTACCACCTGGATCCGGCGATCGATCCCCTTGCCGGGGTTCACCGCCCGCAGGGTGTGCTTGCCCGGGGGCAATTCCACGTCGACCAGGGGTGTGACCCCCAACTTCTCGCCCTTTATATATATGGTGGTCCATGGAGAGGTGGCCAGGCGCAAGCGGCCCGGCTCCCCCTTGGCCACGTTCGAATCGACCTTCTTTTTTCTGCGCTTCTTGCGCTTCTTCTTTTTCTTCACCGGGACGGGTTCCGGGCCGGGATCGGGATCCCTGGGGGGCACCACCACCACGGCCTCTTCGGGTTTCCTGTCGGGCCGGGTGCCGGCGTCGGTGGCAACCGGTTCCTTGGGCTTCACCGGGTCGGGCCCGACCGTCGACTTCTCGCCCGATTGTTTGGGCCAGAGGAAGGCCAGCAGAACCAGCACGGCGATCAGCGCCCCGCCGGAAAGCAGGGCCAGCACTTGCCAGGCCGATGATTTCTGCCGGACGACAATCTCTCCGCTGCGGCTGCCCGGCTCCTGGAGGATCGCATCGGGCTCGACGAAGGAAGGCGTGTAGCGCGACACCGACGGCTCGGTGTCATCCCGTCCGCCGAAGAGGGAGTCACCCAGATCGCCGGATTTGGACTCGGCCTGGGCGGCCTTGACCAGCGTGCGCTTCTCCTCGATGCGATCGGCGAACAGTGATTGCATGAACTCGCCGACGGCCACGGTGTCGGAGGTTTCCTTGATGCGCTTGAGGTAAAAGGACAGTTCCAGGCGCATCTCGCCCGCGGTCTGGTAGCGCAGATCGCGGGAGCGCTTGAGCGCCCGCATGCAGATATCGTCCAGCGCCTGGGGGACGGTGGGCAGAATGGAAGAAGGCGGCGAGGGGTCCTGCTCGGTTATGGCCTTGAGAATCTCCAGCTCGTTGGACTGCCTGAAGAGCCTGCGCCCGGTGAGCATCTCCCACAGGACCACTCCGGCCGAGTAGACGTCCGAGCGGGAGTCCAGGCTCAGGTTCATGATCTGCTCCGGGGACATATAGCCGTACTTGCCCTTGAGCATGCCGGTGGAGGTCTGCGAAAAGCGCTTGGCCGCCTTGGCGATCCCGAAATCCACCAGCTTCACCCCGCCGGAGTAGAGCACGAAGATGTTCTGGGGATTAACGTCGCGGTGCACCACCTTCAACGGCTCCCCGTCGGGCCCCAGCATGGTGTGGGCGTGGTGCAGTCCTTCGCACATCTGCAGGGCCATGCCGGCGGCCAGCACCGGGGGGATCGGCTGGCGCTGCTTGCGCGCCTGGCGCATGACCTCCGAGAGCCCCTCGCCCTCCAGGTACTCCATGGCGATGAAGTACTGGCCCTCGACGCAGCCCAGGTCGTAGATCTGCACCACGTTGGGATGGTTGATCTGAGCGGCGATGCGGGCCTCGTCTAAGAACATTTCCACGAACACGTCTTCGCGCGACAGGTGCGACAGGATCCGCTTGATGACCAGCAGCTTCTGGAACCCGGCGATGCTGGTCTGGCGCGCCAGGTAGATCTCCGCCATGCCCCCGGTGGCCAGATGGGCGATCAGCTCGAACTTCCCGAACTTGCGCACTTGAGTAGTGATCCCCACAGCATTTGCAAGTTATTACGGATACAGCAGAAGGTCAATCAGGGTGTTGTACAAACTCCCGTGCCCCTCAGAATGGAGATCTGGTCGTTGCCGGTGTCGGAAACCGCCAGGTCCACTCGCCCGTCCCAGTCGAAATGTCCCACCACCAAAGCCGCGGGGGTTCCGCCCACGCTTATGCTGGACGGCGTCTGGAAGGTCCCGTTCCCGTTGCCCAGCAGAATGCTCACCGTCCCCGCTCCGCCGTTGGCGGTGGCCAGGTCGGGGATGAAATCGCTGTTGAAATCGCCGGATACCACCATCTCGGGACCCGAACCCACGGCGATGTTGGCGGCGGCGCCGAAGGTGCCAAGGCCCCGTCCATTGCTCCCCTGCCCCATGCAGACGCTTATGCTGTTGGCACCCCGGTTGGCGGTCACCAGGTCCAGGATCCCGTCGCCGTTCAGGTCGACCAGCAGGGGATGCACCGGCTCGATTCCGACCGACACCGGCGTCCCGGCCGAGAAACCGCCGGTCCCCTGCCCGCCGCTTCCCTGGCCCAGCAGAATGCTGACCGTGTTGCTCGAGCTGTTGGCCACCGCCAGATCCCAGATGACGTCGGCGTTCACGTCGCCCGCGGCGAAGCGGGTGGGCTCGTTGCCCACCGCGGTGGTCGACACCGATCCGAAGTTGCCGTTGGGGTTTCCGTCGGCTCCCTCGCCCAGGCGCACTTCGATCTCGCCGCCGGCGTTGTCCACCGCCACCAGGTCCAGGAGGCCGTCCGCGTTCAAGTCCAGAAGCTCCACCATCCAGGGATTGCCGAAATTCTCGGTGGTCTGGGCCGCGTAGGTGCCGTTTCCGCGCGCGTTGCTCCCGTTGGCGATGAAGAGTCCCACCCGGCCGTTGCCGGAGTTGGCCGTGGCCAGATCCGGGATGCGGTCGCCGTCCACGTCGCCGGCCGCCACCCAGCGGGGGGTGCTGGCGCCCGAACCGGTCCACCCGGCGGTGAAGCCGGCGTCCCCGCGCCCGTCGGCCCCGTCGCCCTCGTAGAAACCCGCCTGGGACTGCCCCTGGTGAACCGCCGCCAGATCCAGGATGGCGTCGGCGTCCAGGTCCATTGCCAAGAGCGCGCTGGGAGCGGTACCCGTCGAAACCGTGGCGGCAATTACGAAACCTCCGTCTCCCAGACCCTTGCTTCCCTGGCCCTCCAGCAGGGTCACCGTGTTCGGCCCGTTGTTGGCGGAGGCGATGTCGAGGATTCCGTCCCCGGTGGTTTCCAGCACCGCCGCCAGTCCGGGGTTGTTTCCCACGGAATAAGAAGTGCGCGGGGCGAATGTCCCGTCGCCCCGGCCCCCGGAGCCGTTGCCCAGCATCACGCTCACCGAATGGGAGCCCCACTCCGCCACCACCAGGTCCAGGATGCCGTCGGCGTCCAGATCGGCGGGTACGGCCGAGACCGGGGTGCTGCCGGTGGTGTGCCCGTTTGCCGCGCCGAAACTGCCGTTGCCGCGCCCGTCGGATCCCTGTCCCAGCAGTATGTTGACGGAGTTCGAATTCATGCTGACCACCACCAGGTCCAGGATGCCGTCGGCGTTGAAATCGGCGGCTTGCACGTACACCTGCGAATTACCGGCGCTGAAGCGCTGAACGTTACTGAAAGTGCCGTCCCCCTTGCCCCCGCTGCCGTCGCCGTAGAGCACGCTGACCCGGTTCTTGTACCAGTTGCCCACGGCCAGATCGAGGATGCCGTCGGCGTCGAAGTCTCCGGTGCAGATGCTCCGGGGACTCAAGTCGGTGTCTCCCAGGTTGTAATAGACCGGCGTGCCGAACGTCCGGTTGCTCACGCCGTTGGCACCCTGTCCCAGGACGACTGCCATGTCTTCTCCGAACCAGTTGGCGGTGGCGAAGTCCGGTATGGCGTCGGCGTTGAAGTCGCCCACCACCACGTTGGTGGGGCCGGAGCCGGCCGCCAGCGCAATGTCCTGGCGGCTGCCGAAGGTGCCGTTGCCGCGCCCGTTGGAACCCTGGCCCCAGAGAATGGCCACCTCGTCGGTGTCCTCGACGGCCACCACCAGGTCCATGATGTCGTCGGCGTCCATGTCCGCCGCGACAACATGGAACGGATCGTCCCCCACACTGTAGTTGACCGCGTTGGCGAACGTCCCGTCTCCATTGCCCAGAAGCACCGAAATTGTGTCGTTGCCCCGGTTGTTGGTGGCCACGTCCCCGATGCCGTCCTCGTTGAAATCCGCGGTGCACAGATTCCAGGGGTTGGAGCCCACGGACTTGGTCGACCGGGATGAAAAGGTCCCGTCTCCCAGGCAGCAGCCGTCGGTGATCCCGTCGCAGTCCTGGTCGATCCCGTCGCCGCAGACGTCCTGGTTTTCCGGGCGCAGGACCGGGGTGTTGTCGCACACGTCTCCGGCCTCGTTGCAGGTGTCCTCGGTGCAGAAATCCGCGTCGGTGCAGTCGCGCGGGTTGCCGCCGCAAACGCCGCCTTCGCACTGGTCGGATACCGTGCAGTACTGGCCGTCGTTGCAGGTGGTGCCGTCGGACTTGTTCTGGGGAACGCACTGGTCCCCGGCCTCGTCGCACCAGCCGTCGTGGCACTCGTCGGCAACCGATGAGCAGTCGCGGGTGCTGCCGCCGCAGACGCCGTCGGTGCAGTGGTCGGAAACCGTGCAGTACTGGCCGTCGTTGCAGCCGGTGCCGTTGGTCACCGGGGTGTTGTCGCAGGTTCCCCCGGTGCAGGTGTCGGTGGTGCATTCGTTGGAATCGTCGCAGTCCGGATCGGAAAAGCAGTCGGCGCAGTCGGGGTCGGCCATGTCGGTGAGCAGGTCGCAGTCGTCGTCTACGCCGTTGGAGCAGGTGCCGCCCACGCTGCGGCCCTCGGCCCCCGGGTTGGGATCCAGCGTGTTGGTGCAGGTGTTGGCGCCCTCGTCGCAGTCGTCGATGGTGCAGGTGTCGCCGTCGGAGCAGTCGCGCTGGCCGCCGCCGCAAACGCCGCCGGTGCACTGGTCTCCTTCGGTGCAGTACAAACCGTCGTTGCAGGGAGTGCCGTCGGTCTTGTTCTGCGACTCGCAGGCGTCGGCACCGTCGTTGCAAACCCCGTTGTGGCAGTCGTCGCCCCAGGCGGCGCAGTCGCGGGCTCCGCCGGAGCAGGCGCCAGCGGCGCAGGCATCGTTCACCGTGCAGTACAGGCCGTCGTTGCAGGGGGTGCCGTTGGCCTTCTGCTGGGAGTAGCAGGTGTCGCCCACGTCGTCGCACAAACCGTTGTGGCATTCGTCAGCCCAGCCGCTGCAGTCGCGCACGCTCCCGCCGCAGGTGCCCCCGGTGCAGTGGTCGGAAACCGTGCAGTACTGGCCGTCGGAGCAGCCGGTGCCGTCGGCCACCGCCTCGTTCTTACAGACTCCGTGGTCGCAGGTGTCGGTGGTGCAGGGATTGTTATCGTTGCATTCACCGTCGCTCTGGCAGTCGTAGCAGTTGGGATCTTCCAGGTAGTCGGTCAGCCCGTCGCAGTCGTTGTCTACGCCGTCGTTGCAGTTGCTCTGTCCCGGGGGGCCTTCGGCCCCGGGATTCTCGACCACGGTGTGGGTGCACTGGTTGGCGCCCTCGTCGCAGTCGTCCACCGTGCAGGGATCGGTGTCGGTGCAGTCCCGGCCGAAGCCGGAGCAGGAGCCCGAGACACAGCGATCGCTGATGGTGCAGTACTGGCCGTCGCTGCACGACGTTCCGTCGGCCTTGGGCTGGGGTATGCACTGATCGTTGCCCTCGTCGCAGGTGCCGTTGTTGCACTGGTCGGCCACCAGGCTGCAATCCCGCAGCGTCCCGCCGCACAATCCGGAGGTGCACTGGTCGTTTTCGGTGCAGTATTGCCCGTCGTCGCAGGCGGTCCCGTCGGTCTCGGGCACGCTTCCGCAGTTGCCGGCGCTGCAGGTGTCGGCGGTGCACTGGTTGCCGTCGTCGCACTCGCTGTCCTGGGTGCACTCGATGCAGTCGGGATCGTCCATGTCGGTCAAGGCGTCGCAGTCGTCGTCGAAGGTGTTGCTGCAGCTGTCGGCGACGCCGCGGCCCTCCGCCCCGGGGATGGGAACCAGGGTGTGGGTGCAGCTGTTGGCGTCCTCGTCGCAGTCGTCGTCGGTGCAGGTATCCTGGTCAGCGCAGTCCCGGGCGCCGCCGCCAACGCACAGTCCGGCCGCGCACTGGTCGCCCACGGTGCAGTACAGGCCGTCGTCGCAGGAAGTGCCGTCGGCCTTGGACCGGGTGGTGCAGATGTCCGAATCCTCCACGCAAACGCCGTCCTCGCAGGGGCCGGCCGCACCGGAGCAATCCCGGGCCGACCCGCCGCAAACCCCTCCGGTGCAGACGTCGCCCACCGTGCAGTAAAAACCGTCGTCGCAGGTGGTGCCGTCGGTCACGATCTCGATCTCGCAGATCATCCCCATGCAGGAGTCATTGGTGCAGGGGTTGTCGTCGTCGCAGTCCGCGTCGGTAACGCAGCCCATGCAGCTGGCCAGGTCGTTCTCGTCGGTGTACCCGTCGCAGTCGTCGTCCAGGCCGTTTTGGCAGGTGGGATCTCCGGGCGGCCCCTCCTCCCCCGGTCGGGGAACGCGGGTGTTGACGCACAGGCCGTCCGCCTCGTTGCAGCTGTCCTCGGTGCAGGGATCGTTGTCGTCGCAGTCCTTGGCCGTCCCGGTGCACACCCCCGCCGCGCACGCGTCGTCGGTGGTGCACAGGCTTTGGTCGTCGCAGGTCGTCCCGTCCTGGCGGTTTTCCGCACCGCACTCGCCGGTCTGGGGGTCGCAGTTGCCCTGGGTGCACTGGCCGTCGAAGCCGCTGCAATCCCGGGCGGTTCCCACGCACTGACCGGCCTCGCACTTGTCGTCCACCGTGCACAGGTCGCCGTCGGAGCAGGCGGTGTTCTCGGGAACGTTGGGATAGTGGCATTCCTCGGAGAGGCACAAGTTGAAAGTGCAAGGATTGCCGTCGTCGCAGTCGGCGTCGGTCACGCACGTGTTGCAGCCCTCGTCGGTGTCCCCGTCGCAGTCGTCGTCGATCTGGTTGCCGCAGATCTCATCCTGCGGTTTGCACAGCCACTCGAGCTGCACGGCGACTTTTACCGTACCGGAGGCCTTGACCTCGGCTTTCTGGCAGCCGTGCAGGTATATTTGCTGCGCCCCGCCGCGGCCTTCTACGTAGAAAGTAACCGCCCCCAGGGGAACCTGCCCGACGTCGGGGGGCGATCCCGCCACCGGATACGAGATGGGGACGCGCACCAGCGTCTTGTAACCGGTGTCGCCCGGCCTGGCGGTACCGCCCATCAGGGCGTCGCAGCCGGAGGGCCCCGCCGCCAGGACCCAGACTTCCAGGGTCTTGGTCAACTCCTTGGCCAGAGGGTTGTCATCTTCGGGGAACAGTATGCTCAGGCTGGCGCTGCCGGTCTCGCCGCAGCCGGCCGCCGCCAAAACCATACTGGTAATCAGGATGACGAGCAGTTTTTTCATGGTATCTGTATCGAAAAGGTCCGGTGATCGGGCTCATCGCCCGATGACGCCAGTATTCCCGCGGTGGTGCCCGCGGCCACGGCCACTCCGCCGACAATGGCCCATACCCACCAGTGCTCGTACCAGGCCGGCGGAGGCGGCGGCTTTTTCTCCGGTTCGGCGACGGGCACCGGCGGCGGAGGCAGCACCGGGGCGATGACCGGCTTCTTCTTCACGGTGATCATGAGCGGATGACCGGCGTCGCCCTTGCGGGCCAGCAGCCCTCCGAAACGGTCGCGGATTTCGCCGTACCACTCGATAGCCTGCAAACCCTCGGCCTTCCATACGCTGGGCCCCAGGTAGAACCGCATGCGCTTGCCGCGGACCAGCCGGACCTTGAGCGCCGAGTACTTCTTCCCGCCGCGCCGGTATCTCAGGCGCAGGTTATCGCTGATCCCCGCCGGATCGGCTATCACCCTTACGGTCACCAGCACCGGCTCGCCCACCACCACTTCGTCGGGAGGTGCAACCTCCACCTCCAGCTTGGCCACGCCCTGGTCGAGAGTCTTCTGGAAGGGCTCCGCGAACCTGGGGCTTTCGTCCGGGGAAAGGCGGAAGGCCGGATCGACGGAGAGCGCGGCGGTGAACGCCTTCAGCGCGTCGTCCTCCCGGCCCAGGGATATGAGGCACTTGGCCCGCAACGAATAAATCCGCACCAGATCCTGGGGCGTATTGCCCTTGATCCTCTGGGCCTCGTCGAGATTAGAAAGGGCGCCCTCGAAGTCCAGCGTGGAAAATGCGTTGTTAGCTTCCTCGATCAGATCGCCTCCGCCTCCGGCGAACGATTGTTCGGACCAGGTGCACAAGACGACCATCAGCAACAAGTTTTTGATTGACCGGGACATGCCGCTATTATGCCGCAGAATCCCTCTGCCGCACAAGAACCGAGGATCTCCTTGACATACGTGGGGTTGCGCTGGCATGGTGTAGGCGCAATGGCACCAAGCAACCCCCTGGAGCCCTTCCTGCTGCAGGGCCGGATCGAGCGGCTCAAGCAGGCCGTCGCCCGCCGCACCCGATCACTGACGGTGGTCCTCGACGGCACCCACGATCCCCACAACCTCAGCGCGGTGGTCCGCTCCTGCGAAGGATTCGGCCTGCTGGATCTCTGGGTGGTTGAAACTCACGCCCGCTTCCGGACCAACTCCAGGGTGGCCCAGGGCGCGGAGAAATGGCTCGACATTCACCGCCACGACGATCCGTCCGTTTGCGCCCGGGAGCTGCTGGGCCAGGGATTCGAGCTGTGGCTTGCCGACGCGGAGTCCGTCGGCACCGACGTGGCCGAACTCCCCTGGGAAAAAAAGGTCGCTTTGGTGTTCGGAAACGAGCATGAAGGCGTCTCTTTGCAGATGGAGCAGGCGGCCGCCGGGCGGTTTTGCATACCCATGCAGGGATTTTCCCAGAGCCTCAACGTCTCGGTGGCGGCGGGTATCAGCCTGGCCATCGGGATCCGCGAGCGTCAGCGCCGGCTGGGCCGCGTCGGGGATCTCACCGCAGACGAGCAGGCCGAATTATTTGCCGAGTGGGAGCGCCGCTCGGTAAAGTACGCAGACAAGATACTGGCGCACCTGGAATCAAAACAGGAAGAGAATCGTGATACGGCAAACTAGAACCCAAGAAGGCAAAGTCAAGCTGGGCCTGGTGATCTTCATCATTCTGGCGGCGCTGGTGGCCGGGCGGTTCATATACCGCTATGCCGACAAGGCCACCCGGCTCAACGACGAGGCGGTGGAGCAGATGACCAAGGGCAACTTCGACTCCGCCCTGGATTTGCTCGACGAGGCCCTGGAGGAAGATCCCAACCACATCCAGGCCAACTATCACCGGGGCATCTGTCTGGCGGAGAAACGCCGCTTCGACGAGGCCGTCGCCGCCTTCGATAAAGTCACCATGCTGGAGCCCAAGGAGGCCAACGCCTACTTCAACAAGGGCAAAATACTCTGGAACGAGCAGCGCTGGGAGGAGGCCCTGCCCGCGCTGGAAAAGGCCATCGAGCACGCCACCAACCTGGAGGAACCCAACCGGGCCAGCGTGTGGCTCTTGAAGGCCGAGTCGCTCTACGAAGTGTACCTGGACAAGTTTCACGAGAACCCCGAGGAGGCCGGCTCGCCCTCAGAAGCCATCGCCGCCTTCAAGACCTATTTAAAAGAACGCCCCGGCGCCCCGGACAAGACCGCCGTGGCGCAGAAGATCGACATTCTGAACAATCCGGAGAACTACAAGGAAGAACTGGACCGGCGCCAGAAGCTGAAGCGGGAAGAGATCGGCGACAAGCGCAAGGGCCCGGTCAAACTGGAAGAGCTGAAGCAACAGATCGAAGAAGAAGAGAAGAAAGAGCCCAAGAAGCCACGAAAGCCAAAGAAATGACCGAAACACCCGGCACCGCATCCACCTGCCCCATGTGCCGCCAGGTCCAGGAAATACCTCCTGATGGGCCGGTGTGGGTGCGCTGCAGCTCCTGCCAGGCGATGGTCTTCCGCTCGTTGGACGGGCCCCGGGTGGTGGTGGGCCACGAGTCGGAGGACATCAGCCAGCAGACCGGCGAGGTGCTGCTCGAGGCTGGCTTCTCTCCACTCAGAGCCCAGGACGGCGACGAAGTGCTGAAGATCCTCGAGTCCCACCGTCCTCCCGCGGCGGTTATTGACGTGGCCCTGGGGAAGATCCTGGCCTTCCAGGTCATTCACTACCTGCGCAACCGGGAGGATCTCAGGGACACCAAGGTGGTGCTGATTGCCTCGGTCTACAGCAAGACGGCCTACAAGCGCAAGCCCCAGTCGCTCTATGGCGCCGACGACTACGTCGAACAGCATCACATCCCCGACAAGCTGACGGTCAAGCTGAAGAGCCTCATGCAGTTGGGCGAGGAAGAGGCCGTCCGCAACGCCGCGGTCCTCGAGCGCGCGGACAAGATCCGCGAGGCGGAACCCAGAATCGACTTGGAGGGGCTGCGCCGCGTGCGCACGGTGGCTCACAACATCGTGGCCGACATCGCCCTGTACAACCAGTCGGACATCGAAAAGGTGGTCAAGACCGGCGACCTCGACGTGATGGCCTCGGTGCTCCAGGAGGGACGCCGCCTGCTGGCCGAGATGGTCGACATCCGCTACGTACGCGACGCCGACCCGATCATGGACGCCTTCCAGGCGCTGATCGACGGCATGCGCCGCGAAAAGTAGCCCCATGCGAATCCTGCTCGTATTCGCCGCCGTACTGGCCGCCCTCACCGCCGCCGGCGGCGAGATCACCGCCGACAACTGGACCGGGATGGTCTCCTTCGAACCCGACACCCCTCAGGCCCTCCCCAAGACCATCAGCAAGAAGAACATCGACAAGGCCGCCGGCCTGATCCCCGCGGGAATGAAACTGCTGGTCGAGAAGTACGGATTGAAGCTCAAGACCACCGGCTACCAGCCGGTGCATCCCTCCGAGGGATACATCCAGGCCACCAACCGGTACCGGGGCCAGCCGGAAATCACCGACGTGGGAGACGCCATCAACAAACGGGCTATTTTGAACTACACCGCCGGCCTGCCCTTCCCCGGGCCGAAGACCGGCCTGGAAGTGGCCTGGAACTTCCTCTACGCCTACGGCGGCGACGACTCCGAAATCATCTACAGCGTCCACTGGATCTCGGGCTCGGCCGGCCTGGAGCACAGCGAGGAGTGGCGCCTCTCGACGATCCGCGGCATAAACCGCACCGACATAGATCCCCGGCCGGCCATCAAATCATTCCTGGAGAAGGGCTTGCAGGGCGCCGGGCTGACCTACGCCCTGGCTCCGTACGACAAGAAGGGGTTCGGCGCGGTCTACCACCGGCCGATCGAGCCGCGCGACTCCATCGGGCACACCTACGTGCCCTCCATGCGGCGGATCCTGAAGAACAGCTTCGGCACCCGCGGCGACACCTGGAACGCCACCGACCTGCTGTTCGAGGACGTGCGCGGTTACTCGGGCTACCCCGAGTGGATGCACTGGAAGCTCAAGGAAAAGAAGACCGTGCTGCTGCCGATGCACTCGGACGTCAGGCTGGGCAAGAAGAGCTTCAAGACCACCTACGATCTGAAGAAGCCGCCGCACTGGAACCCCAGATACAAGTATGAGCCCCGTCCGGTGTACGTGCTGGAGGTAACCCCCAAGCTCCCCGACTACCCCTACAGCCGCCAACTGCTCTACGTCGATGCCGAGGCCTTCCAGATTTTATACAAGGAGTCTTTCGACAAGAAGGGCGAGCTGTGGAAGATCATGCTCAACTCCGCCAGCTACCATCCCAACGAAGAGGGCGACGACATCCTGGGCTGGAGCGGGACGGTGGTCATCGACGTCCAGGCCGAGCACGCCACCATCTTTCACGTCCACCGGGCCCGCGGCAATTCCGGCCTGGACCCCAACATTTTCACGGTCTCCAACCTGCGCAAACGATCGCGCTGACCTATTTTACCGGCTTTTTCTCCCCGGCCTCGACGCGGAAGGGCAGCCGGTTCTCCTTGCGGGGGACCGGGCAGGTGGCGTAGGGGGTGAAGGAGCAGGGCGGGTTGACGGCCTGGTTGAAATCGAGCAGCACCCGGCCATCCTTGGGGGCGGGAGTCAGCATGAACCGCCCTCCCGCATAGGTTTCCCCACCGTTGGTTTGATCGGTAAACGCGAAAAACAACTCGCCGGCTTCGCTCTGGCCCGTGGGAGCCAGGCGGTATTCCTTTCCGTCGTGCAAGAACACCACCTCGCCGGGGACCCGGACCTCTTCGGTGGTATGGATGACCGTGGTGACCGTGACTTTCCTGGGCTGCTTATAAGTCTCGAAGCGGGCGAATTTCTTCCAGCGCAGCCTGGCGGGAAAGCGCTCGATGCCCTTGAAATCCAGCAGGGTCTTGGCCTGGCGGTCGAAGAGTCGCAGAGCCAGCCGGCCCCCGCGCTCGATAACCAGGAAGGTGAAATCGCCGGCGGTGATCTTGTCGGTGTCGGGCTTCAGGATCTTCTGCTTGCCCCCCATCTTCAATCTGGCGGTCTTTCCCTTCAGAATGATCGAGCCCAGGTACTTCGGCGCCCGGGCCGGAAAGCGGATGTCGCATCGGGGCTCCGAACCGATGCGGTTTTCGCCCGGCTTCAGCCAGTACAACCCGGCCAGCGACAGCCAGCCGTTTTCGCCTTTTAGCTTCCCAATGCGCTCCCGGTGCCACGCGTCGATCTCGTTCTGGTATTCGACGCACAGCTTGCAGGACTGTTCGGCCTGCACCGGAAATTCAGTCAGCAACAACGCTATCAGAACCGATCCGATTGGTTGACAGATCATGTCTAGGCCTGGGTGTCTTCCTTGGTTCGCCTGACTATGTAAAACTGAGCCAGGCCGGCGGAGAACTCGAACATGCAGGCCAGCGCGCGGAACATCTCGCTGACCGATTTCACGGTTTGCTCGCCGGCGCCCAGGTAGGGCCCGATTTCCAGCACGCCGTCGTACAACAGCCAGGAAACCAGGCTGGCGGTCAGCAGCCACCAGGGCCAGCCGAAAAGCCCCCCGCGCAGCGCCAGGGCGGTGAACAGCACCGGGGCGATCAGGATCAGCGAGATCATGTCCCCCAGGGCCATGGCGACGCCGGTCAGCGCCGATGCGTCGCCGGAAACCAGCTCAACGAAGTTGTTGACCAGCCCCGGGCCTCCCAAAGCCGCCGCCAGCAGAAGAGCGATCACGACGCCCGACCAGCGCTGCCCCTTGGTGCCGGGAAGCTCAAGACCGGCCACCCGCCAGGCCTGGGCCAGCATGAAGATGCCGATGATCACCGAGATGTTGGCCAGCACCACCAGGATCCCCTGAATCAGATCGATGTGCGCGGTGGACGCCTCGATGGCCGGCAGCATGGTCAGATCACGCAGCAGCAGAAACAGCATGCAGCCGCCCATGAACAACCAGGCCCGCCGCAGGTACTCGCCCGGGTGGAAGGAAAAAGCCGCCGCCAGGCAGCCGATCAGCGCCAACCCCTTGACCAGTTCGATCTCGGCGCGCAGAAAGACCCGGTAGCCGCCGGTCCCTTGCAACAGCAAGTCCGCGACGATGAACACCAATGCCCACGCCAGGGGGACGGCGACCAGGACGCGGAACTTCATGCCTTCACCTCCCGCTTGATGGCCTCCACCACCGAGTCGGCCGAATCCTCGCCCACCAGGGTGCGCAGCATGGGACGCATTCCCTCCAGCAGATCCGGCAGGTCCCCGATGGTCAGCGTCTCCGGCGTGCGTTTGAACACCCGCTGGGCGAAGGTCTTCACCGCGATCCGGGCATTATTCGGCCCCAGGTAGGGCTCCAGCACCTCGATAATCTGATCGGCAATGGATTGCGGGTCCATGCGCGGCCCCCAAGGTTATCCCGGGTATCCCACGCGGTCCGGCGGCATGTCAAATAGGCTACCGGTTGATCAGCGGCTGGTATTCGGCAACCACGTTAAGCTGGATGTCGTCGGGGCCCAGCCGGTCGAAGGGATCCTCCAGGTCCTCCTGCAGGTTGTCGAGGGTGACCAGGACCAGGGCGTAGAGCACCGCCACGAAGTAGCCCGCGATCGGGAAGGTTTCGCAGTTGAGGTAGGCGAAATAGGGCCCGAAGGCGATCGGGAAGATGTTGAGAAACACCCGGCTGTAGGCCCGCAGGGTGACCGGGGTGCGATAGGTGGCTATGTTGCGCATGCGCTCGTAGTCGATCATCATCTTGCTTACGTACTGGTTGGCCCGGGAGATCTCGCTGTTGGTCACCTTGGCCTCGCGCAGCTCTTCCAGCGATCCGGAGAACCGGGAGAACTCCCCGATCGCCTTCTCGAAGCTCTGCTGGCTGCGGCCGCTGTTTTTCAGGTCGTCCTTGATGCTGCCCAGCAGGTTCTCGATGATCCCGCGCACCCGGCCGGCGTGGGCCGACTCCTTGCCGCCGGCACCCGGCACCCAGTCACGGTGGGCCCAGTACAGCGCCACCGCGTGGGCCTTGAGGCCGCCGAAGAATTTCAGGGCGTCCTCGCGGCGCTTGTAGGCGGCGTTGATGGAAAAGACGATGGGGAAAACCACCGCCAGGCCGATCAGCGAGGTGGGAATGTCCGCGGTCACCCCGAAGTACTCGCAGGCGAAAGTCGAGCCCAGCGCCAGAATGGACACGATCAGCGTCTGGAGATCCACAACCGAGAGAAAATCCTTGATTGTCTTCATCGCGCACCTCCGCAGCGAATGTTTGACCCGCAGACAAATACACCAGATCCCCGGGTTGGATCTACTTTTTGGAGGAGATGGGAACCTCGGGCTTTCCCTCGGTGCAGGTGGAGGTGCCTTTCCAGTTCAGCTTCACCCGTCCCAGGGTGAAAAGCAGAACCAGCAGGCCGACGAAGACGGCGATCGATCTGCGCAGTCTTGAAATCATGTCCGGCTACAAGATAAGCATTCCCGCACCCATAGCAACCCCTGAAAATCGGACTTTCCTCTCCGGCGGTATTTGTCTATATACGGAACATGGATAAATTCTGCAGACACGCCGTCCTGTCGGCCGCTTTGTGGCTGGCCTTCTGCGCATCGGCACGCGCCGACGAGCACGAGCACGGCCACAAGACCCACTCCGTGGGGATCATGGGGGTGTATGCCGCCGGCTTCCACGACCAGGAGGTCGCCCACCACGGCGGAGTGGGGCTGTTCTACAAGATCCTGGCCGTACCCGAGTGGCTGCTGGTCGAGATCGCCGCCAAGACGGTCTTCGGCGAGCACGGCACCCACGTCCCGCTGGAACTCTCCTTCCGTAAGCCCTTCCACGTCGGCGAGCATCTCCACCTCGCCCCGGGCATCGGCCCGCTTTTGATCCTGGCCTTCCACGAGGGGGAAACCGAGACCGTGTTCGGGATCGGGGGCGGGTTGGGGATCTCCTACTGGCTGACCTCTTGGGGCGGCGTCAAGATGGAGCTCGGCTACGAGCTGCACTTCGGTGAAGAACTGTCCCACGAGCTGGTCGTGGCGGCCGGGCTGGTGTTCGGCTGGTAGGAAGGACCCCCGGCACTATTTGATGTAGTAACCCGACACCTGCCACTCACCGCCTTCGGCGCGCATGGGCGTGATGGTCTCTACGGCGCCCGGCTTGTTGGCGAAGTCGGTGGAGAACTGAATCACCACGTACTCGCCCTCGGGGGCGCCCGGCGGATTGGTAATGGGCTTGTAGTTCAGCAGCTCGCGCTTTTTCACCCCGCCCAACGGCTTGCGCACCGAGTTGAGTGAAACCACCCACTGCTCTTTGGTCAGCACCGACCGGAACAGCTCCGCGGACTGTTCCCAGCTTTCTGCGTACTTGCCGGCGTCCATCCGGGCCAGCCAGGCCTCGGCCACCTCGACGGCCGACTGCTTGGCATCTTTGGTACAAGCCGCAGTCGCCAGCGCCAGAACAACAATTAATACTCCCCGATAAAGCATGAAGCCTCCCTTTTTTTAGCATTCTCCTATATATCAGACAGTTAGACAACCTCCGTCCCTGTGTGTAGAGTATTAGATGCCCCGGGAGGAACCAATGAGCCAAAAATATTTTTACCTGTTCCTGGCTGTGCTGCTGCAGGTCGGCTCCGGCTGCAAGAAGAGTGAAGAACAACCCCGGCCGCGGCTGGTGAGCGAGAAGGAGATCAAGGAGATGCGGCACGAGCTTTTGGAGATCGTCGAGCGCAACCGCGCCAAGAAGTGCCCGCGGCCGGTCCTGCGCGGCGAGCCGCTGCCCGGCACCGCCGCCGCCGACATCGTCGCGGTGGTGGAGGGCGCCGACGACACCCGCGCCTGTCACCAGAGGCTGGATGAGACCAGCGACATGGTCTTCGAGGCGTTGGATCACCCCGAGGACTACAAGCCCGAAGGATTTCCGGCCCGCATGAATCGCACGGCTAAACCGTACTCGCCACCTCCCAAGGAACTGCTCGAGCTGGAAAAGACCTGCGCTCCGACGCTGGAAAGGCTCCAGAAGGCGGTCAGGCATGAAGATGCCTGCAGCCCCTACCTGCCCGGGCTGCACGACCAGCCCGGGTACGTTTCGGCTATCCGCACCTCGCGGCTGGCTGCGTTCAAGTCCCGGCGCCTGTTGGCTGAAGGCGATGCGGGACAGGGCTTTGATCTGCTGTTGGACGTGGTCCGTTTCGGACAGGACTTTGGCCGCGGGGGAGCCTCGCTGTTGGAAACCATGATCGGCGTGGCCTGCACCCGGACAGTCCTGCCCATGCTCGAACACGCACTGAACCGCAAGAAGCCGCTGGACCCGGCTCTGCTTTCGCGGGTCGCAAAGGAGCTGGGGCAGTTGATCGAAACCCAGCCGCATCCGGCGGCGTACCTGCGCGGCGAGATGGAGGCCATGGCCACCTACACGCTGAATCCCTCCAAGAAGCACCCCGACACCATAACCATCGGCGCCGACGAGCGCGACGACAACGCCCTGGCGCTGATCGCCCTGCACGAAACTTCCCGGGACGTCCTCTCCGGCTGCAAGAAAGAAGACCCGCCGATCCGCTGCGAAGAGCACATCCGGGCGATGGGCGAGCGCTACCGCAAGTCACACCGCGGAGACCTGGAGCAGGCCGAGGCCATGCTGCGGGTGGCGGTGTCTCCGGACAAGGTGGCTGCCGTCCGGCGGGAGATAATCGACATCCTCAAGTCGGTGGCCGCCCCGGCCCACGACCGCTACCTGCGCCACGAGGGCCAGACGCGCTTCCGGCTCGGGGCGCTGCGCCTGCACGCCGTCTACCGGCAGTTGGCCGAGAAGGCCAAGGCCTGCCCGAAGCTCGAGGCCTTCGATCAGCCTCCGCTCTCCGGACTGAGGGCGGATCCCTTTTCGCACCAGCCGATCCGGATCGAGGAGCTGGGCCCGGGGCGCTTCGCCCTGTGGTGCCCGGTGCCGCTGGGCAAGCCCAACAAGGAGAAGGCCGAGCCGGCGGTGTTCATCGACTGCCCCTACCGCTGAGGTTTCGTGAACGCTCCCTCACCCGACGACGCCCCCATCTTCATCATCGGCACCGGCCGCTCGGGCACCACCCTGCTGCGCCAGATGCTGAACGCCCACCCGCGCATCTACGTGACCCACGAGGCGTTCTTCAACACCTACGCCCGGTACACCCCCAGGACGGTGTCGGCCAGTTTGTGGCTGGAGCGTTACTTTCAGACCTTCTCCTTCGCCTGGATGCAAGTCGACCCGGCCGAGGTCCGCGCCGAGCTTCCCGCCGAGCTTCCGCGCCGGCGCATCGCCGAGGCCTTCCGGGCGGTGATGCGCTGCAAGGCCCGCCAGTATAAAAAAACTCGCTACGGCGAGAAGTCGCCCCTGGACGTGGTCAACCTGGCGCGCATCTTCCACAACTTCCCCGACCCGCGGGTGATCTACATCATGCGCGATCCGCGCGCCACGGTCGCCTCGATGAGGCGCATGCCGTTTGCCACCTCCTCCACCCTGATGAACAGCCTGCTGTGCGCCCAGCAGTTCAAGCTCCTGCGGCCGCACCTCGGGCGCATTCACACCATCCGGCTGGAGGACCTGATCGCCGATCCCCGCACGGCCATGCGGCGGGTACTGGAGTTCATCGAAGAGCCCTTCGACGACGCGGTCCTGGAACACACCGCCCACTCCCCCACCGACGACGTGGCGCCCTTCCCCTGGTTCGAGAGCGCTAAATTCAAAAATCCCCGGTCCGACCCCGGCTCCCCGTCCTGGCAGAGCAAGCTCAACCCCGCCTGGATCCGGATCATCGAGCGCACCAACGCCTTGGGAATGAAACATTTCGCCTACCCAGTCGCCGACTTGCCCCGCGAGCCCGGACGAATGAGGCAACATCTGATTCAGCTGGCTGAAATACCCGGATTGATCGCTTCGGGCTGGCGCGCCTGGAGAATGGAAAAAAGGATCCGGGCCCATTTCGAGGGCAAGCACCTCTATGATCCCCAGCGGGCCATGGAGGATCACCTCAAGACCAACCCCAAGGCATGGACCAACTATCCTGGCTTCGAGATGCCCCGGGTGCCCCCGCTGGTTTCACCAGCCCGTGATATATAGCCGCTTTTCTAGACACCCAGGCGCAGCATCCAACTGCGGAAGCGCACCAGCGGAATGACGAACCGCGGGGCGGTGTGTCGAATGGGCTTCTTTTCCATGCATTTGAGCAGGTGCTGCACCGCGCGCTCCACCGGCATCATGAAGGGCTTCTTGTCCCCCTTGGCCATCTTGGTGTCCACGAACCCGAAGCGCACGTTGGTTACATGTACACCCTTGGGCTTCAGGGCCAAAGCCAGGCTTTCCAGATATATCGAGAACCCCGCCTTGGAGGCGCTGTAGCTGGGGGCCTCGGGGGCCAGCATTGCGTCGGCCAGACTGGAGATCCCGATGAAGTGGCCCCTCCCCCTATCGACCATTGGCGGAATCACCACCGCAGCGGTCTTCACCATTCCCAGAAGGTTGACGTCGACGATCTGGACTTCCCGCTCCATGTCTGAGAGATCCAGCAACTCGCCAATTCCCACGCAGTAGATGCACAGATCTACCGGAGCCTGATCCAGGACCGACTTCAAACTGGAAGGGTACCGATCGTCCTGGACATCGGCCACTATGTGCCGGTAATCGACGTGCTCGACGGGCGACCCGCTCCGCGAGATGCCGACGACCTGCCAACCCCGGTTCAGCAGCTCCCGGGTGGTCGCCAGGCCGATTCCGTCCGAATTGCCGATCAGTATTGCCTTGCTTTTCACCGGTTATCCTCCGAAACGGCAAAAAGCCGGGCACGAAACCCGGCTTTTTGCCTTTAGCTTTCAGAGACTACTGAATGGTCACAGTCACGTTCTGTGCCTGCAGGCCCTTCTGTCCCTGGACGACCTCGAACTCAACGGTATCGTTCTCGTTGAGGCTCTTGAAGCCTTCCGTCTGGATCGCCGAGAAGTGAACGAACACGTCCTCCCCGTTCTCCTGCTCGATGAATCCATAGCCCTTCGCGTTGTTGAACCACTTTACTCTTCCTGTCGCCATACTCTTACTCCTCTTCGGTTGTGCGCCGTAACCATTACGGCTTGTTCGTTTCCCAGGTTTGCGCGTATTGTACTCTACAAGACGGGCTTTCTTGGGGTAACTGCCCCAGAGCCTGCCACCAAAGGCCCTGAAAGTCAACACAATTCCGCCGGACTACCGCGAGCCCCCCGGGCAACAACTTGCCCCCCACGGCAACGGATCGCCTGCGCACCCCGCCGACCCTGATGCCCGTTTTTTATAACTTACTGTAATTGCGTCCCTATTGGTTACTCCCCGGAGTGGCATCCATATTGCTTTTTGGTTTTGCCAGAACCAAAAAACCAGGAAAGGAGAGAAACCATGAATGAGAGAGCGCGTCTGAAAAAGCTTTGCAGGATGGTGTTGGTAGCCGGGGCCTGTGCCGCCCTGTGCGCGGCCTGCGGCGAAATGCCCGTTGGTCCGGACGTCGGGTCGGACGGGTCGGACCAGTCGGACGGGTCCGACGGGTCAGACCCGTCGGACGGGTCGGACGAGCCGGGCATCCGGTCCGGCGCGGTGAAAGGTAACGTGATGTTGTTGGTCGATCGCTCGGGCTCGATGGCCGAGCCCGCAGACTGCGGCCTGGCGTCTTGCCCCAGCAAGTGGGAGCAACTCCTCAGCCTGGGTGTGTATCTGGCCGAGGCCAAAGAGTTGGTCTGTATCGGCCTGGCGGTGTTTCCGACACCGGATTACAACGGCTGCGAGGTTTCGGGGAACATCCTGGTTCCGATTTCCTGCGAAGACGACGTGGACGAGCGGATCATGGACGCCATCGCGAAGGTGCGGCCGGGCGGCATGACGCCGGTCGCCGGCGCAATGGACGAGGTGCGCCTTCACGGCGGTCTGGACGACCCGGATCTGAACCACACCGTGATCATTCTCACCGACGGAAAACCCAACTGTGCGTGCGCCAACAGCGACGTGGTTTGCGAGCGGGACGAGGCCGTGGCCGCCGTCTCGCGGTTGGAGAACAGCAATCCGCCCGTGGACATCGACGTCATCGGCTTCGGGGCATCGGCCCGGGACGCCGACGAAACATTGGACGCCATGGCCCAGGCCGCCGGCGACGACCATTATTACCAGAGCGACACCATCGAGGATTTGATCGCCACCATGTACCAGATCGGGGTCGAAAAAGCGCCCTGCACGTACTACCTGGACGGAACGCCGGAGCCGGATCGGCTCATCGCCTGGATTGACGACGTGCAAGTGCCTCCCTGCCAGGAGGATCCCTGCCAGGCGGGCTACACCTACGATACTTCCGAAGGCACCGTCGAGTTCCACGGCGACACCTGCGCCGGGCTGCGCGACGGCGAGCGGCACCACGTCTGGTTCGACGAGCTTCCCTGACGGTTGACCAATCCTGACCCGAGAAAGGGGTGCCGACATGAAACGGAGTATAAAGATTGCCTGGTTGGTTGCGGTAAGCCTGCTCCCCGTTCATGCTTCGGCAGCTGAGCGGCCAATCGTCGCCGTGTTCGATATGGAGGATCGCACCTCCACCTTCGATCGGGAGCTTTTGGATAACCTCACCGAGTGCCTGTCGGTAAAGCTGGCCGAGGGCGGCTACCAGGTGATCCCCCGCGACCAGGTCAGAAACCGGCTGGTTACAAAAAAGAAAGAGACCTATCGCGAGTGCTTCGACAAGAGCTGCCAGATTGAGATGGGGAGAGAGCTGGCCGCCCAGAAGGTTCTTTCCGCAAGAATCATCAAAGTCGCGGGCCGCTGCCAGCTCGCCGCCAGCCTTTTCGACTTGAGGAAGGCGGCCACCGAGAACGCGGCCACCGCCGGAGGCCCGTGCGACGAGGAGTCGATGGGCCGGGCGGTCCTGAATGTCGCCGCCAAGTTGATCGAAACCCGGAAGGTCGAGGCCGGGCCGCCCGTGCCCGGCCTGGTCATCCAGGCGACTGAAGCGGAGGCCGTGTCGCCATACTCGCGCTGGGGTCACATAACTTTCTGGACCGGCGTGGGAGCCGCCGCCTTCGGGGCGGTCTCGGGCATCCTGGCCTCCAGCGCCGGCGACGACTACCAGGCCGGCGACCTGGGAGCCTACGACCGGAGCGTGACCTTGAGCGGGTGCATGTATTCCGGCCTGGCCGCGGGGGGGGCCTTGATGGCAACCGGCATCATCCTGTGGGCACTGGATTCCGGCGAAGAGCCGTCGGGTGTGACCTCGCTTGCGGCCCTGCCGTCCACCGACGGTGGCCTGGTGATCTCACTGGGCGGGAGGTTCTGACATGGCACGCCTGATCTTTTCCCCCCTGCTGCTGGTGCTGGCCTGCTCCTGCGATGTTTTCGTCGACGGAGTGGGCAACGTGGGCGAGCCCTGCTTCGGCGACGGCACCTGCCTGGGCAGCCTGACCTGCAACCAGTCGGGCGTGTGCACCGGCACATGCCCTGCCTGCGTGACCGGGTGGACGACCATCCCGGGAGGCACCTTCTACATGGGCTCGGACTCGGGCAGCCCCGACGAGCAACCCGTCCACCCGGTCACGCTGCCGGCTTTCGAGATGATGGAGACCGAGGTCACGGTGGAACTGTACCGGCTGTGCGTGGAAGACCTGGCCTGCACCCCGCCCGACACCACCAGCCAATGCAACTGGAATATCAGCGGCCGGGAGGAACACCCGATCAACTGCGTGGACTGGCAGCAGGCGGCCGACTTCTGCCAATGGGCCGGGGGCCGGCTGCCCTCGGAGGCCGAGTGGGAGTATGCCGCCAGGAGCGCCGGGCAGGACATTCTCTACCCCTGGGGAAACGACCTGCCGACCTGCGACCGCGCGAACTACACCGGCTGCACAGAAGAGACCTGGATGGTGTGCAACGCCGCGACCGGCAACACGTCGCAGGGCCTCTGCGACATGGGCGGCAACGTCTGGGAGTGGGTGCGGGACCGTTACCACGAAGACTACACCGGCGCGCCGCAAAACGGCAGCGCCTGGGAGTCCCCCCCCGGCGACTACCGGGTGCTGCGCGGGGGCTCCTGGCACGTCCTGGCCGGCGGCCTGCGCACCTCCTACCGCAACCAGTCCTACCCGGACGCCGCCTTCAGCTACTACGGCTTCCGCTGCGCCCGCTAGCTCCAGCCCCGCCGCCGGAGAACCTACTCTTCCATTTCGAGCTCACACTCGAAGGTGGCCGTCAAAAAATAACCGTTGTCGAAGGCGAAGGCGCACTTGCCCGAAAGCCGCTCTCCCACATCTCCGCCCGTTTCGATCTCGCAGAAGTTTCCGGAAAAGGGCGGCACATCCTCGTCGGCCAGACAGTAAAACTCGACCCGATCGGCGAACTCGTCGCCCTCCAGCCGCAACCCCTCCAACTGGTCGATTCCCTCGAGGAGGATGAGGATCTTCGCCTTCACCGTTTCGGGGCCGAGCCTGCAAATATTCCCGCTACCGCCAAGAGTGTCGTCGTCATGAAAAACGATCTGCAGATAGCGATCGGGGGTGTCGAGCAGACAGCATTTCACCCCGGGAGGGCTGGCCCCCGTACAGGCATGTAGCAAAAAACAGAACAACGCGCAGTTGACGGACCACCGCATGGAGCAAACCCCCTGAAGAGTCATCATAGCAGAAAAAAACAGAGGGGAGAACGGCTGCAAGGGTACGGCGAGATTCACAGTTTAATCATCAGGGATTTCTCGACTTTCCTGTTCCTTCCGGGTTGTACCGGCAGCGGGCCTGGAGCCGGTCTTTCCGGCGTCGTCGATCAGGCAATCCGTGAAAGCGTCGCAGCCTTTTTCCGGCAGGCACGCCTGGTACCTCTCCCGGATCCTCTCGTCCTTTACGCAAGTCTTGATTCTCTCCTCCCGGGTAGAATGCGCCACGGCGGCCATCTCCTTGTCGAACACTTCCCCAACGCACCAGATATGCCGGTCGACCGCCTCCCGGCAGATTTTTTCCTCGGCCGTGCGCTTGTCGCTGCAGCCGATCGATCCGGAGAGCAGGAGAATGAACAGGGCGATGGAAAGGTGAATTCTCATAATGGGCCTCCTGTCGGTGAGATCAATGAACCGTTCCCTTTCCGGCCTTTACGGACTCGATCACGCGGAAGATCGTGTTGCGGATTACGAAATCCATGCAGTCTAAATTGGTATAGAAATCGTTGGCCAACTCCCAGAGCAAATGACCTACTCTTTGGTCCTGACAGAGCTGACATGCCATGCAGAAGCGATCTCCCCTGGCACGGTACCAGACCTGCTTGAGGGTCATTTGCCCTTTCTCGTACGCCAGACAGGCCTGCACGGCCCGTGACACCATCTTTTCGATCTTCTCCTCGGTAAGATTGTATTGCCGCATCCACTCTTTTTTGTCTTTGGCTGTCATGCGCACCTCCTGCTTGTGTTTATTGCACGACGTATGCCAGCCGGTAGCATTGCCCGTAACTCCCTGTAAAACCAGAACGGCATACGGAGAGCATAGAAATCGCGACCCGGGAAGTGTCCGGAATCCATACACCCGTGCCCGGATTCCGGACACTGCTTTGCACGCGATGGATCAGGATTGCCGGCTGGTTTCAAGGGATTTGAAATGCAGTCAAGTTTGGCCTGGTTCTTGCTCCACAACCACCTCGACACGATAACTTCCAGGAGGCGGGAAGTGTTTTATACTTATGTCATAGAGAGCATCGGCGATCCTGCAAAGAAGTATGTCGGCCACACCGCCGATCTCAGACGCAGGCTGGCGACTCACAATTCGGGGGGGTGCAGCTACACGAAGAAGTTCATGCCCTGGAGGATCAGGGCCTACTTTGCGTTTCAGGAGATTGAGATTGCGCGGAGATTCGAGAGGTATTTAAAGTCGGGTTCGGGTCATGCTTTTGCGAATAAGCACTTCTGGCCTGGGAGATCATAGGCGACGCAGAAGCCCTCCTACGCTCGGCCAAGCCGAGCTTCGGAGGGCATCCTTCGCTCCTAATTGGCAACAGTGTTTGCGGTGGCCTGCCCTCCTACGCATGGCAAAACCATGCTACGGAGGGCCTGCCATCCGTAGCTCGCGGTTTACCGCGAGCGAAGGATGGAGGCGGCGGGAATCGAACCCGCGTCCGGAAGTGGTCCGACCGGTACCACTACATGCTTAGCCCGCGTTTGATTTAGTACCTGACGACGCCCACGGGCGGGCATCCTCAGGCACGATCCCGAGAAAGGTTTCGCTTCGCCGGTCTCGGAAACCCGGGTCGGCTATCCTGCTGTTTGGCGCCCGGTCCCGTCCCCGCAGGAGAGGAACGGGCGGACGTGGCCGGCTTAAGCGGCCAGTGCTAGCTCGCCGTTGGCAGCTATTAGTGCCCCGGTTTTTGCGGGGTCCGGGGGGCCCCGACATGCGGCCCGGAGTTCACACCCCCGTCGAAACCAGGTCGCCCCCATATTTCAAAGACCTATCAAAATCTCCTATCAATAAGTTTAGTCATTCTTATAACCCCTTGCAACCCTTGCTTTTGGGATACAAGTTAAATACGCTTCAATCAGATGGCAAAAGCCCCATCGGGAGGTGTTTTTTGAGTTCGTCGCACCGGCTCGAAACCCTGCGAATCGGGGATATCATGATTCCGGTGGGCGACTATCCCACAGTCACCCCCGAAAACACCCTCAAGGAAGCCATAAAAAAAATTGAGCAGGCGCAGCTCGAGGTGGACGGACAAAAGTCACTGCCCCGGGTCTTGCTGGTGATGGAGGCGACCGGAGAGTTGGCCGGCACCGTGCGCCGGCGGGATATCCTGCGCGGGCTGGAGCCCAAGCACCTGGTGACCCAGCCGCTCAACTACCGCAAGAAGCTCTTCGACGTCAGCATCGATCCCAATCTATCCGAACTGTCTTACGAAACCATGGTCAAAGGCATCCACGAACAGGCCAACAAACCGGTCCGCGCGGTCATGCGACCAATCCAGATCGCCCTGGACTACTCCGATCACATTATAAAGGGCGTCTATGAGATGGTCGGCTACGGGCTTACTCTGCTTCCGGTGCTGCAAAAGGGTAAAATAGTGGGGGTCGTCCGCTCGGTAGAGCTGTTCCGCGAGCTGGCGCATATCGTGCTCGCCGCTGAAGACGCCGGGCAACCGGGATAGGTCCCCATGACTCGCAGTCCGGATACCCCAGGCAGTCGTGATTCGGCGCTGGCAATCGTGGGCAGCGACGGGCGGCTGCCGGGCAGAAAGCACCGGTTCGACCTGAAACGCACGCTGCTGATGCTCCTGGGGCCGGCGCTGTTCTGCCTGGCTTATTTTTCGCCCGCCTGGCCGGACGCGGTGGACCCGGAGGGCCAGACCTTCTTCCTCTCCCCGGAAGGCCAGGCCGCGCTGGGGCTGTTCCTGTTCACGGTCACCTGGTGGGTGGCCGAGGTGGTGCCCATCGGGGTCACCAGCATCGCCGTGGGCGTCATCCAGGCGCTGCTTTTGATCCGCCCGGCCCGGGTGGCCTTCACCGACTTTCTGGACCCCTCGGTGTGGTTCATCCTGGGCTCGCTGACCATCGGCATGGTCTTCACCAAGACCGGGCTTACCCGGCGCATCGCCTACAAGATGCTGGTGATAGTCGGCGAGCGCACCAGCATGATCCTGCTGGGCTGCTTTTTGCTGACCACCGGGCTCACCCTGATCATGGCCCACACCGCGGTGGCCGCCACCGTCTACCCGCTGTTTCTGGCCATCCACTCGCTGTACACCGACGAGGAGGGGCCCACCAAATTCGGCAAGAACCTGTTCATGGGCATGGCCTACGTGGCCGGGGCGGGCAGCATCATCACGCTCTTGGGCGCCGCCCGGGGAGCGGTGGCCATCGGATTCTTCCGCGACATCACCGGGCGGACCGTCTCCTTCTTCGAGTTGACCTGGTACATGCTCCCGGTGGGCGTGATCATGACCATCCTCTTGTGGATCTACTTCATGTTCTACTTCAAGCCGGAGAAGAAGCGCATCCCCGGCCTGCGCGAGCGCGCCAAGAAGCTCTACGAGAGCCTGGGCCCCATCACCGCCAGGGAGATCGGCACCCTGGTCATCGTGGCCCTGGTGATAATCCTCCTGGGCCTGCGCTCTCTGTTCCCCGCGCTGGAGTTCCTCGACAAGAGCGCGGTGATCCTCACGGCCACCGTACTCTTTTTCGCGTTCAACATACTCAGGATCGAAGATCTGGAGGAGATTCCCTGGAACATTATCCTGCTTTTCGGCGGGGCCATGAGCATCGGCTTCTGCCTGTGGCAGACCGGCGCGGCCGAGTGGCTGGCGGTCCACTGGCTGACCATGTTCCAGTCGGCCCCCTGGTTCCTGTTCGTAATGGGAATCGCATTATTCGTTCTGATAATGACCAACGTCATCATGAACGTGGCGGCCATCGCCATCTCCCTGCCGGTGGCGCTGGTGATCGCCCCCTACCTGGACGTTTCCTACGACGTGGTGCTCTACGCCAGCCTGGTTGCCGCGGGCATGCCCTTCCTGCTCCTGGTGGGCGCGGCGCCCAACGCCATCGCCTACGCCAGCGGACAGTTCACCACCAAAGAGTTCTTCACCTGCGGCATACCTGCGAGTATCCTCTTGATGGTTGTTCTGGGAGTATTTGTTTTGCTAATCTGGCCGTTGATGGGAATGCCGGTTCTGCTGAGTTGACGGAATTTACAGTTGCCTGAAAAAGAAACCAGACCGCCGCGTACCGTCCATGCCTGGCTCATCGCCGCGCTGGTATTCGCCTCCCTGGCTGCCTTGACCGTCCTGGTCTGGAGGCAGCAGATCCAGCACCAGCGCTCCCTGCTGACCCAGCGCACCGGCGAGGTCTGCGCGCAGGCGGCGCGGCGCCTGGAAGTGTTCATGGAGTCGCACCTGCGGATAGCCGCCATATTCGCCCGGCGCTGGTCAACCCACGAAACCCGGGACTTTTCGCGCAGGAGGTTCGAAGAGTTCGCCTCGGTCATGCTGGGGGAGCTGCCCGGATACTATGCGGTGGGCCTGATCCCTCCGGATCGCCGCCCCGGGTGGGTAATCCCGCCCGAGGTGCCCCTCTTCCAGGTCACCCTGGATCCCGCGCGAATCCCGCTGCTGGACCAGACCGGGCGCACCGGTGAAGCCGTCTTCTCGGAACCGTTCGAATCCACCCAGGGCGCCACCACCGTGTACGCCGCGCTGCCGCTCCTGCGCGGCAAGGAGTTCCTCGGCTATTTGATAGTGGACTTCCGCACCAGCGCCTTGATAGAGGATTGCTTCCACGAGCGGATCCGGTCCGAGTTCCAGTTCATCATCCGGGACGGCAAGAAGATCATTTTCCGCTCCGAGGCCGGGATCAGTCCGGAGGCTTTTTCCCGGGCATCCGCAGGAGCACAGGTGAGCTTCCCCGTCCGCAACCGCACCTGGCACCTGGAAATGATCCCCCGCGAGGAAACCGCCGCAGCCTATGGATGGACCGCCAACCTGCCCCTGCCGGTCCTGGGGATATTCCTGTCGGTCGGCCTGAGCATCCTGGTTTTCATGCTGCTGCGCCGGGCGGAACTGCTCCGGGCGGCCCGCGATCAGCAGACCATGCTGTCGAGAAAGGTGCTGCTGGCCCAGGAGGAGGAACGCGCCAGGATCTCCAGGGAACTCCACGACGAGCTGGGGCAGCAACTCACCGCCCTGCGCCTGGAAATGGGCTGGCTGCAGAGAAGAATCCGGCAGGAGTCCGCCGAAGACTCGGGCGCCTACAAAAACGCGGTCGCGCTGGTCGAGCAGGCCACCGGTGAGCTCAGGCGCATTTGCCGGGGGCTGCGCCCTCCCTTGCTGGACGACCTGGGTCTCGAGCCGGCGGTTACGCAGCTTCTCAACGAGTTCAAGAGCAGGCTCGACTGCGAATTCGAAGCGAAAATTTCTTTAAGCGAGCAAGACGGTTCGATCCCCCCGACCCTGGCCTTGTGCGCCTACCGGATCCTTCAGGAGTCGCTCAACAACATCCGTCGCCACGCCGAGCCTTCAAGAATTGCGATAGAAATGACCGCCAACAACGGCGTATTGACCCTCCAGGTAAACGACGACGGCAAGGGCTTCGACGTGACCCAGCTGGGCGCCATGCGCGGATGGGGATTGCAGGGAATGCAGGAGCGGGCCAGCCTGGTCGACGGAACCGTTGACGTGCGCTCCTCCCGCAACGGAGGCACCCGGGTAATCTTCCGGGCTCCGCTCAAGACCACGAAGAAGGAGAAGAAGTCATGATCCGGGTTCTGGTGGTTGACGATCATACTCTGGTGCGGGCCGGGCTCTGCCGCCTGCTCGACTCGGAGGAGGGCATCGAGGTGGTGGGCGAGACCGGCTCGGGGCGCGAAGCGGTAGAGCTGGTCGAGAAGCTGAAACCCGACGTGATCCTGCTGGACTACAGCCTGCCGGACATGGACGGTCTGGAGGTCACCTCGCGGATCATGCCCCAGAAGACCGGCGCACGGATCCTGGTACTGACCATGTACGCCAACGAGGAGTATGCCATCCGGGTCATCCGCGCCGGGGCCTCGGGGTTCGTCGTCAAGGGAGCCGCCCCGGAGGAACTGCTCACCGCGGTGCGCAAGGTGGCCCGCAAGGGCACCTACATCAGCCCGGCGATAATGGACAAGATGGTCGGCCGCATGGGCCAGTCCGAGGCGGAGACCCCCGAGTCCAGCCTGTCGGACCGGGAGATGCAAGTGCTGATCCGCCTGGCCCGCGGCTCGACCACCCGGGAGGTTTCCGAAGAGTTGTGCCTCAGCGTGAGCACGGTGGAAACCTACCGCAGCCGGATCCTCGAGAAGTTGAATCTGCGCAACAACTCCGACTTGACCCGCTTCGCCATACGCAGAGGGTTGATCGACCTCGAGTAAATCTGTAGCAAAAACCGCTATCAAAATTTCACAATCCCAACGATACCGGAAGGTTGCCCGGCGTGGTGGACTGAAAGCCGAGGGAAAATCTCCTCTGGGAGTCTCCATCATGTCACGCACCTATTCGGTGCTGCTGGCCGAGCCCAATCCGTTGCTGCGCGAGAAGATGGCCGGAGTGTTCGCCCGGAGCCGGAACTTCTGGTGCGTCATCCAGGTGGAGGGCCGGGGCAATCTGGCGCGAGCGGCCGCCCAGGCACAGCCGGATTTCATCCTGGCCGACCTGAACACCCTCAACGATCAGGAGATGCTCAGTTTCCTCAGACGAACTTCCGGGGACTCTCGGATCATAGCCCTGGTGGACTACAAGCTGGAACCCTACAAGAAGGCCGCCCGCAAGCTCGATCTGGACGGCATCTTCGAGAAAGGACGCGTGAATGAGGAGATCCGCGCGATACTGAGCGCCATCGAGAGCAACCGGTGAGGCGACGATCCGAGCAAGAAGGCGAAATGAGCACCGATTCAGTCATGATCCCGGATCAGGGCAAAGTGAAGCTGTTGCTGGTGGACGACGAAGTGGAGTTCCTCGAATCGACCGTCAAGGTTTTACGGCGACGTGGGTTCGAGGTTGTTTCGGCCAGCAACGGCCACCTGGCCCTGGAAGCAGCCGAAAACCGGAAGTTCGAGTTGGCGCTGGTCGACCTGAAGATGCCGGGCATACGGGGCGAGCAGGTTCTCGAGTTGTTGAAGGAGAAGGATCCCCACATAGAGGTGGTCATCCTGACCGGCCACGGCTCGATCGACTCCGCGGTGGAATGCACCAAGCTGGGCTGCTACGGCTACCTGCAGAAACCCTGCGAAACCGCCGAGCTCATGAAGTTTCTCAAGGATGCCTACCAGAGCCGGGTAAAAAAGAAGCTCAAGATCGACGAGGACAAGCTGCAGAAGCTTTTGAACGTGGCCACCGGGGAATCCCCGCTGGGCATCCTGCGCAAGCTGCGGGATCTGGAGGAAAGCGGTTCCTAGTCGTTGCTGTGGTGGAGTATTTTTTCGACCCGTTTCTCCCGGGCTTCTTCGGCCCGGCTGCTCGCGTGCCGGAAGGCTTCGCGGATCTTCCTGACCAACAACTCAACGTCCTGCGGCTTTACCATGTAGTCGAAGGCTCCATCCTTGAGTCCTTCGATGACGGTGGAAACCGTCGGCAATCCGGTCAGCAGCAGAACCGCGCATGACGGATCCGCGGCCTTGATCCGCCGCAGGACTTCCAGTCCGTCCATCCCCGGCATCTTCAGGTCCAGAAGCACAACCGGATATGAATTCGTCTCGAGTTTCTCCAGGGCCTCTTTGCCGCTCGAAGCCGTGGAAACCCGCATCTTCCGGCGGCGCAGAGCCGTTGACAAGCTGACCAGGAAATCCTCCTCGTCGTCGACGACGAGCACATCGACTTCCTCCTCATCTTCCGGCTCTTGGGATTCATTCTCGGACAGCCCTCCGCGAAAATAGGCGGCCACTGCGCTCAGACAGGTCTGAACCAGCCTCTCCACGTCACAGGGCTTGGTCAGGTAGTCGAAGACTCCGTCCTTGGAAATTCCGAAAGCCTGCTCCACCGTGCCGTGCCCGGTAAGCATGATTACCGGCGTGTCGGGCCAGCGTCGCTTCATCTCCCGGAACATCTGGTCGCCGGGTATTCCCGGCATCTTGATGTCCAACACGACCACGTCGAAGGATTCGTGTTCGAGCAGCTTCAACCCCACCGCCGGGTTCTGCACCGTGGTGACCTCGAAACCACGCCGGCGCAGGGCCTTGGCGGTGGAGTTCAGAAACTCGACCTCGTCGTCCACCAGCAACAATCTTACTCTTCCATCGTCCGGCTTCATGACAACCACCTCACTGGTTCTTTTGCTCCGGTTCACTTCCCTGCGGAATTGGCAGGCGGATGGTGATCTCGGTACCCTCGCCCGGCCGGCTGTCGGCCTCCATACCCCCTCCCCAGGTCCCGACGATCCCGTAACACACCGAGAGGCCCAGACCGGTGCCCTTGCCGGGGGGCTTGGTGGTGAAGAAGGGCTGGAAGATCCGCTCCAGGTCTTCGTGAGCGACGCCGCTGCCATTGTCGGAAACTTTTATCAGTACGTCGCATCCGCTCTGCAGCGCCGCAACCCGGATGCGGCCGCCTCCCCGGGTGGCGTACAGGGAATTATTGACCAGGTTGACAATCACCTGCTCCAACTCGGTGGGATCCAGCATTACGCTGGGAAGATCGGATTCCGCATCGAGCCCCAGTTCCACGTTGTTCACTTTGGCCTGCCTGCGCATCAACCCTACGATCTCCTCGAGACGCGGCACGATATCCGTCGACTCAAGCCGCACCTCGCTCTTGCGACCGAACTGGAGCATCTTGGCGGTGATGCCCCCACAGCGTTGAACCTGCCGCTTGCAACTCTTGGCCGATCGCAAGATTTCCTCGCGCCCCGGCGTGTCTGCAGCCAGGTCGCTCGCCAGGTCACCTATGTTGGTTTGCTCCGAGCTTATGATCGCCAGGGGGTTGTTGATTTCGTGGGCCAATCCCGTGGCCATCTCCCCCAGGGAGGCCAGCTTGGCCGAGCGGATCAGATCCCGGGAGAGCGAGTCGCGCTGGGCGTTAGCCCGGTCAATCCGGCTGGTCAGGTGCCAGGTGGCCAGAAAGGTGGTCGCCACCACCAGAGCCACCGCCACCAGGATCACCAGCATTCCCATGATCAGGTTGCGACGCAACGGCGCCTGGATCTCGGCCTCGTCCTGCTGGAACACCAGCATCCAGCGCCCGGCGTTGATCCAGGTGGTAGTGCGCAGAAGAGTCGCGCCGGCCTCGACGATCCGGCTGTCCATCACCCCGGCGTGCATCTGCGGTGAGGCTATGGACGACTGCTCCAGAACCCGGCCCGACCGTGGAGGAGTCTGATACACCCCTGAGGCGTTTACGATGAATGCGTCGCCGGTTTTCCCCATCCGTCCGGTCTGCACCAGCCGGTCGAAAACGTCGCTGTTGATGGTGGCGCGCAGCATCCAGTTGCCGGACTCATCCTGCCGGCGCACGGCGATCACGCAGTGGGGAACCTGGCGGAACCCCAAAAAGACGTCGCTGAGACAGGCGCCCACGACCATCACGTCCTTGAACCAGCGTTCTTCGGCGTAGTTCTTGTTGCGCAGCTCATAGGGCCCCACGTAGGCCAGGTGCTCTCCGGTCTCCGAAATGATTCCCAGATCTACAAAGGACATTTTGTAGCTGTCATTGAGGTCGGCGAGAAGCAGGTCGAGGCTTTTTTCGTTCTGCAGATCCGCGAGACGACTGGTACGAGCAGCCATATCCAGTGCCCGCAGGCGCTCGGCCAGGTAGAGATCGATGCCCTGCGCGTGGGTCTGCACCACCCGGCGGCGCATCTGAAGCGTCTTCTCCTCGATCAGCCGCCCGAAAACCACCCAGGCGCCGGCCCCCACCAGCCCCAGCGGCAAGAGGGACACGATCAACAGGATAGTGACGATGCGCCAACGCAGACCCCGGCTCTGCTTCATGACCCTATTCCGCCAGAATCAAAGTCAAGCCGGTATCGCTAAGGTTGCGAAAAGAATGTGGAAATTTCCTTGGTTTCGGGGTGGTGGAATTTGCTACAGCAGGAAAACTACCCGCTGCATTTTCCTATTGGAAGGATCTCCCGCCCGTTCTGCTCCTCGATAACCTCGGCTATGGCGAGGTAGATGGCGCTGGCGCCGCAGAGTATACCCTCGAAACCGGCCACCCGGATGACGACCGCCGCCGACTCGCCCTCCATCCAGTGCCCGACGGCCAGCATCCAGAAGAGCACGGTCAGGCTGCCGAAGACGAACTGCAACACGCGGTTGGCCTTGAGCGTGCCGAAGAACATGCCGAAGGTGAACAGCCCCCACATGAACAGGTACCAGCCGATGAATCCTCCGGGCGACGCCGGCACCGACCAGAAGGTCGTCTGGGGCAGCAGCCAGATGGCCACCAGCGTGATCCAGAACAACCCGTAGGAACAGAAGGCGGTGGTGCCGAAGGTGTTGCCCTTGCGGAACTCGAGGATCCCGGCGATGACCTGCGCTATGCCGCCGTAAAAGATCCCCATGGCCATGATCATGTTGTCGGGCCCCGGGAAGAAACCGGCGTTGTGAATGTTGAGCAACACGGTGGTCATGCCGAAGGCCGTCAGGCCCAGCGGTGCCGGATTGGAAAGCTTGTTCTCCATGGTTCAATCCTCCTTTTCCTTTCGCGCCCCCGATTTACTCCTCAGTGGTCAAAAACAAATCCCGCATACACGGGTATCTACATAAATAATTTATATATACTACTGTCCATTTTCAAGTGATTTTGACATCGAAGAAAAATAGTAATGCCCATGTATTACATAAAGTTACACTATAAGATGAATAAATGATTTTTATAACAAAATGCTCACCATATAAATATCGCTAAATTCAGTTTGACACCGTATGGGCGTGTTGGTACATTGACATGGGTGTCAATACCGAGGGTGCCGGGTTACATTTTCGGTGTAGTAGAAATTGCCAACCCAATTTCCAGCTTTCCACGATACCGGCATTCTCGGCACCGTGATGTTCTTTGACCAACCACAACCCATTGACGAAAGGAAGGAGCCGCAAATGGCAGTGGAGAAAAGTCAGGAAGAGGTGTTCTCCCCTCCGAAGGAGCTGTCGGACCAGGCCTGGATCCGGTCCATGGACCAGTACCGCGAGATGTACGAGCGCTCGGTCAAAGACCCCGAGGGCTTCTGGGCGGAGATGGCCGAGGAGTTCCACTGGCACCAGAAGTGGAAGAAGGTCCGCTCGTTCGACTTCGACGACAAGATCGACATCAAGTTCTTCCAGGGCGCCCGGACCAACATCACCTACAACGCCCTCGACCGCCACGTGGAAGGCGACCGCCAGGACAAGATCGCCCTGATCTGGGAGGGCAACGAGCCCACCGAGGACCGGAAGTTCACCTACGCCCAGCTCAAGGACGAGGTCTGCAAGTTCGCCAACGTGCTCAAGGCCCAGGGAGTCAAGAAGGGCGACCGGGTCAGCATCTACATGCCCATGGTACCCGAACTCTGCATCTCCATGATGGCCTGCGCGCGCATCGGCGCCATCCACTCGATCGTCTTCGGCGGCTTCTCCGCGGAATCCCTGGCCGACCGCATCCTGGACTCCGCCTGCACGGTGCTGATCACCACCGACGGCACCTTCCGGGGCAAGAAGCCGGTCAGCCTGAAGGCCAACGCCGACCGGGCCATGGACCTCTGCAAGCAGAAGGGGCACCAGGTGAAAACCTGCATCGTGTGCCAGCGCGTCGGCACCGGCAAGGGCATCGAAGTGCCCATGCAGGACGGCCGGGACAAGTGGTGGCACGATCTGATGCAGGGCGCCTCGGCCGACTGCCCGGTGGAGTGGATGGACGCCGAGGATCCCCTCTTCATCCTCTACACCTCCGGCTCCACCGGCAAGCCCAAGGGCGTTCTGCATACCATCGGCGGCTACATGGTCTACGTGGCCACCTCCTTCAAACACATCTTCGACTACCACGAGGACGACATCTTCTGGTGCACCGCCGACATCGGCTGGGTGACCGGCCACAGCTACATCGTCTACGGCCCCCTGTGCGCCGGGGCCACCTCGGTCATGTTCGAGGGCGTCCCCACCTACCCGGACCCGGGGCGCTTCTGGGATGTGGTGGACAAGCACAAGGTGACCATCTTCTACACCGCGCCCACCGCAATCCGGGCCATTGCCCGCGAGGGCGACGAGCACGTGAACAAGCGCGACCTCAAGACCCTGCGGCTGCTGGGATCGGTGGGCGAGCCCATCAACCCGGAGGCCTGGCACTGGTACCACCGGGTGGTGGGCAAGCGCCGCTGCCCGGTGGTGGACACCTGGTGGCAGACCGAGACCGGCGGCATCCTGATCACCCCGCTGCCCGGGGCGACCCCGCTCAAGGCGGGTTCGGCCACCTTCCCGTACTTCGGGGTGGTGCCGGTGATCATGGACGAGAAGGGCAACGAGCTGCAGGGAGCCGGCTCGGGCATGCTGTGCATCAAGGAGCCCTGGCCGGGGATGATGCGCACGGTCTACGGACAGCATGAGCGCTTCAAGGAAACCTACTTCTCGATGTTCAAGGGCCTGTACTTCACCGGCGACGGCTGCCGGCGGGACGAGGACGGCTACTACTGGATCACCGGCCGGGTGGACGACGTGATCAACGTCTCCGGCCACCGCATGGGCACCGCCGAGGTGGAGAGCGCCCTGGTCAGCCACCCCAAGGTGGCCGAGAGCGCGGTGGTGGGCTTCCCCCACGACATCAAGGGCCAGGGGATCTACGCCTACGTGACCCTGAACGCCGGCGTGGAGAAATCCCCCGAGCTGAAGAAGGAACTGGTCACCCACGTGCGCAAGGAGATCGGCCCCATCGCCTCCCCGGACGTAGTCCACTGGGCCGACGCCTTGCCCAAAACCCGCTCGGGCAAGATCATGCGGCGGATCTTGCGCAAGATCGCCGCCAACCAGGCCGACGAGATCGGCGACACTTCCACCCTGGCCGACCCCGGCGTAGTGCAGAATCTTCTGGACACTTACGGCAAGTAGCAGCACTACTTACCCGGTAATCGATATCAAGTGCCTGCCGGCGAGGAAATCCACACAAGCCTGAACACAATCATCCAGACCGGTTTCGGCGGTCTTGAGCACCAGATCGGGCAGCACGGGAGCCTCGTAGGGATCATCCACTCCGGTGAAGCCTTTGATCTCCCCGGCGCGCGCCAGGCGGTATTGGCCCTTGGGGTCCCGGCGCATGCATTCCTCGACCGGGCAGTCGACGAACACCTCCAAAAAGTCCAGGTCGGCCTCCCGGTGGATGCGGCGGACGTTCTCGCGATCGACAACGTAAGGGGAGATGAAGGCGGTTATGGCGATGCACCCGCTGTCGGCAAAGAGCTTGGCCACCTCGCCGATCCGCCTGATATTCTCGGCGCGATCTTCCCGGGAGAAACCCAGATTCGAGTTGAGTCCGTGGCGGACGTTGTCGCCGTCCAGACGGTAGGCGTGGATCCCGTGCATCACCAGGGCATACTCCAGGGCCGAGGCGATGGTGCTCTTGCCGCTGGCGGGCAGGCCGGTGAGCCAAAGCGTGGCCCCCCGGCAGCTCAGCCGCTCACAGCGCTCCTTGCGCTTGATAAGTCCCGTGTGCCATTTGATGTTGGTAGCCTTCATGAATGTGCGCCTCCTTCCACGCAAGTCTTACCGGCCAGGTGCAGGTACAGCTGCTCTTCTAGCTCCGATCTCGATCTTCTTTTCCAGATAGTCGGCGATGGCGGCCGCGATCTTGCCGGGCGGTTGTTCCGCCGGCTTCACGACCATTGCCGGTCTGGCCGGCCTCTCGTAGTCACTATCTACACCGGTGAACCCGGGAATCTCGCCTTCGCGTGCCAGCTTGTAAAGCTCGCGCGGATCGCGCTGTTCACAGATGTTCAGCGGGGTGTCCACGAAGACTTCCACGAAATCCAGTCCCATCCTCTCGTGCACATCCCGGGCCACATCGCGGTCTCTCTGGTAAGGCGAGATAAAACTGGCGATCACCACTATCCCGGCATCCGCGCAAAGCTTGGCGATTTGCCCGACTCTCCGGACGTTCTCGGCGCGATCCTCCTGGGAGAACCCCAGGTCGGAGTTGATTCCGTGGCGGATGTTGTCCGAATCCAGGACATATGCCAGATACCCTCGATTCAACAGCTCCTTTTCGAGGCTGAAGGCGGTGGTGGACTTTCCGGCCGAGGGCAGTCCGGTCAACCAGACCGTACATCCTTTCTGTTCCAGCAACTCTTCGCGCTGTCCGCGCTCCACTGGGTCCGTAGACGGAGAACGCGGGATTACTTCCACCCGCGGAATAGCTTTTTCGTTCGGAGCTTTCAACAGCTCGGGCTTCAGCTTCCTGGCAGCTTCCAGGATCTCTTCGGTGCTGCCGCCGTTGTAGAACTCGACCAGAAACGACTGGAGGCACAAATCGCCGCGCAAGTCGAGCCCGATCCGGCTGGCCCGCTGGTAAACACGATGGAGGCTATCGCCGTTGGCGACCGCCTCGAAGAGCACCAGGAAGGCCAGCGGCTTCTTTCCGAACCGGGAGAATGCATAGATCGGCGCGTTTTTCCGGTCGTATACCACCTGGTAGAAATTAATCACTTCTTCCAGCTTGATGTCCTCCCGGCTTATTGGAATGTTGATGTACCTGAAGTCCGCATCCATGGCCCGCTTCTCGACGTACCCCCCGAACTTCTCTTGATTCTCCCTTACGTCGACCAGCGTCCGGTATCCAAGTGCTCTCAACTGAACCAGGTCGTCGGCGTCGGGTACACGTCCCAGGGCAAGATGGAGATCGAACTTGATCGCGTTTCTCATGGCTCCTCCTTCGTTTCCAATCCTAGGAAAAAGCCTGAAGCCGGTGAATCGTGTTTCTTGCCATTTCCCGGTGGTAAAAACCACTAAGCCGCGGCGGGGCCGGCGCGCATGTAGCAATAACCACTACGTTTTTTTCGCAATCCGGACTATTGATGCCCGAAGCCGGCTGGCGTTTTATTAAGATGTGGGCGGTTTGTACCAGCGCAGCACCTTTCTGCGCCGGCTGATCGATTCGTCCCCGGACGGAATCATTTCAGCCGACATGAACGGGCGCATTCTGCTTTTCAACGCGGGCGCCGAGAGGATTCTGGGATACGAGCGCGAGGAGGCCATCGCCGGGGTGAACCTGTCCCGCCTGTATCCAGAGGGCGTGGCCGACGAGTTGCAGGAGCGCATGCGCAGCGGGCAATTCGGCGGGAAGGGCAGCCTGTCGCGGCAGGAGGTCACCTGCGTGGCCAAGGACGGATCCCTGATACCGGTGAGCCTCACCGGCGGCATCATGTCGAATGCCTCCGGAAAAGAAGTGGCTACCTTCGGAATTTTCCGTGACCTGCGGCCCCTGCGGGAAATGCAGAAACAGCTGATGCACGCGGAGAAGATGGCCAGCCTGGGTCGCATGGCCGCCGGCGTGGCCCACGAGCTCAACAATCCCCTGTCGGGGATCATGCTCTACGCCGGCCTGGTGCTCGAACAGATCACCGGCCGCGACGCCGCGGTCGAGGATCTGAAAATCATCATCGCCGAGGCCGAGCGCTGCAAGCTGATCGTCGGGGATCTGTTGAACTTCTCCCAGCCGGCTTCCGGCCGGCAGGACCCGGTCTGCCTGAACGACACCCTCCGCGAGGTCCTCGAAGTGCTGGAGCAGGACGCCGGTTTCGCCGGACTGGACATCCAGCTCCAGCTCTGCGACCGGTTGCCGTCGATTCTGGGGGATGCGAGCCGGCTCAAGCAGGTCTTCTCAAACATCCTGACCAACGCGGCGCAAGCCATGCGGGGAGCCGGCCGGCTGACCGTCGGCACCCGGCCGCGCGCCAGCGGAAACCTGGTTGAAGCCTTCGTCTCCGACACCGGACCGGGCATCCCGGACGACATACGGGCCAGGATCTTCGATCCGTTCTTCACCACCCGGGCGGACAGCGGCGGCACCGGTCTGGGGCTTTCGGTCGCCTACGGAATAGTCAAGGAGAACCGGGGCATCATCCGGGTGGAATCCACCGCCGGCCGGGGAGCCACTTTCACCCTGCAGTTTCCGACCACCGAGCCCCGCGCTGATGAACAACCATCCATTTCGGGCAAGGAGGATTGCCATGACCAAGAAAAAAATTCTGTTGGTGGATGACGATCCGGATTTCGTCGACGCCGTCCAGGCAGTCGTCGAGTCGGCCGGCTACGAAGTTGAAGTAGCCTACGACGGCAAGGAGGCGCTGGAAAAAGTGGCTCAGAACCAGTTTGACCTGATCGTCCTGGACATAATGATGCCGGTCATGGACGGTCACAAGGCCTGCAAGCAGATCAAGCAGGACCCGGCCACCGAGAATATACCCGTCATACTGCTCACGGCGGTCGCCGATCATGTAACCACTACCAAGTACACCCACCACGACATGCTGGTCAGCGACGCCGAAGACTACATGCCCAAGCCCGTGGAGCCCGATGAGCTCCTCGAGCGCATCGAGCGCCTGCTCTAGCCGCGCCGCCGGGTGGAAGCCGGATGCCGGTGCCGCTGCATATTCTGGTCGTGGATGACGAGAAAGTCATCCGGGACGGCTGCGCCCGCGCGTTGTCCGACCAGGAGACCCAGGTGGTAACGGTGCCGGACGGCTCCGCGGCCCTGGAGCTGCTCAAGTCCGGGGCTTTCGACATAGTGTTGCTCGACCTGATGATGCCGGGCGTAGACGGGTTTTCGGTCCTCAAGTGGATCAACCAGCACCGTCCCGATACCCGGGTCGTCGTCATCACCGGCTTCGCCACCGTGCAAAAGGCGGTCGAGGCGATGAAGGGCGGAGCGTTCGACTTCGTGGGCAAACCCTTCACGCCGGACTACATCCGCATCGTGGTCCGGCGCGCCGCGGAGAACCGCGCCCTGCTGACCGAGGCGGAGAAGCTGCGCCAGGAGAAAGCCACGGACCTCTATACCATCGCGCAGGAGCAGAGCCGCCTCAAGACGGTGTTCAACTGCATCGAAGGGGCGGTCCTGGTGACCAACCGAGACGGAAAGGTGGTGCTGCACAACCCCGCGGCGGTGGGCCTGCTGGACCTGGGCACGAAACCGGTGGTGGGCCAGCCGGTCTCCCGGGTTATCGACCACCCGAGCGCCGCCGAGATGATCAAAGACGTGACCACCGACCTGGTGGCGGTCACCCGCGAGTTCGAGCCCGGCACCGTCTCCAACCTCCACCTGCGGGCCTGCTGCGCGCCGGTCCACACCGGCACCGGCAAGATCTTCGGATCGGTCACCGTTTTCGAGGACATCACCACCCGGAAGCATGTGGAACAGCTGAAGTCCGAATTCGTATCCCTGCTGGCCCACGAACTGCGCGCCCCCCTGGCGGCAATCCAACAAATGATCCACGCGGCCCGGTCATGCGCCGATGAGAATCGCCGCACCCACTTCCTCGACCGCATCCGGGAACGCACCCGGGTTCTCCTGCAGATGATCGAAAACCTGCTCAACCTTTCCAGGCTGGATGCGGGCTCCGCCGAACTGACCCTGGAGCCCGCCCGGGTCGACCAGATCCTCGCCGAGGTGGTCGAGATCATCCAGCCGCGGGCGAACGACCGGGAAATCCGGCTAACTCATCTCCCCTCCGCGGAAGAACTGTGGATCCATGTGGATCCCGAACAGATCCGCAGCGTGTTCATTAACATTCTGGACAACGCGGTCAAGTACACGCCGGAGAAGGGGGAAGTCAACGTCACCTCGGGACGCAAAGGCAACCAGGTGGTCGTATTCATCTCCGATACCGGAATCGGCATCCCGCCCGCAGACCTGCCCCATATCTTCGATCGGTTCTACCGCGTCAAGGACCGCACCACCCGGGGGATCACCGGCTCGGGCCTGGGCCTTTCGCTGGCCAGGCGGATCGTCGAGTCCCACCGGGGCCGGATCGAAGTCGAGTCCCAGCCGGGACGCGGCACAACCTTCAAGATCAGTCTGCCGCTGGCGACGCCTCAGGAACCTGTTCAGGCAGGACGACTCTGAAGACGCTTCCCTCGCCGGGGGTGCTCTCCACGTCCACCCGGCCTTTGTACAGCGCCACGATCTTCTGAATAATGGAAAGGCCCAGCCCCGAGCCCAGGATGCGCTCGGTCTTCTCGTTCTTGATCCGCACGAACTCCCCGAAAAGGCTGGAAACCTCCTCGGGCGTCATCCCGATTCCCGTATCCTTCACCGTTATCCGGAGGTCGTCTTCTTGTATTGCCACCTCGAGATCGACGCTGCCGCCTTCGCGATTGTACTTGACCGCGTTGGACAACAGGTTGTTGAGGATCATCTCGATCTCGCCCCGGTCGGCCAAAAACCGCCGGTGACACTGCGCATGCTGCGCCAGGGTGATGTTCCTGCTCTTCGCCTCGGGGCGGAACATTTCCACGGCCTCCCGGGCAGCACGATTCAGGTCCACCGGCTCCAGGCTGCGCTGCTTCTGCCCCGATTCGATGCGGGTAAGATCCAGCAAGTCCAGGATCAGCTTGCGCATGCCCTCGATGCGAAGCAGACAACGACCGGTGATCCGGGTATATTCCGCCGGCTGTTCCGCAACCGACCAGTCCTTCAGCAAGTTCATGTAGGACTGCACCGCGGCCAGCGGAGCCTTGAGTTCGTGGGCCAGGACCGAGAGAAACCGGAAACGAACCTGGCGGCGCTCCTCGGCGAGCGCCCGCGCGCTGCGCTGCAGAACCAGGTGCTTGGCGGCTTTGCCCACCGTGGCCCGGAGCTCGTCGGGAGTGAAGGGCTTGGCCAGCAGATCGTAGGCTCCCTGCTTGGTGGCGCGCACCGCCATTTCCAGGGATGCGTAGGCGGTGATCACTATCACCAGGAAGTCGCGTTCGCTGCCCTCGATGCGCTTCAGGATCTCCATCCCGGATATTCCCGGCAACTTGTGATCCAGCAGAATGACGTCCGGCGGGTAGGCTTGCATCCGCTCCAGGGCCTCTTCCCCCGAGCCGGCCTCCTCGGTCAAAAACCGCAGGTGGGTATTCGTCTCCGGGGCGTCCAGCCGGAAACCCTCCAGCGCCCGGGAGACGCTGGAACGCATTCCCGGCTCGTCGTCGACCACCAGGACCCGCAGTTCTTCAACCAACGGCAAGGTCGACATCCTCCTTCGCCCGGACGGGCAGCGAGACCATGAAGGTGGTCCCCCCGGATCCCGCTCCGGTATTCGCATCGGACTTCACCCGGATATCCCCGCAGTGCATTTTCACGATGCCGTAAGTCACCGCCAGCCCCAGGCCGGTGCCCTGGCCCATCGGCTTGGTGGTGAAAAACGGCTCGAAGATCTTGGTCAGGTTCTCCTGGGGAATTCCCACGCCGGTGTCGCGGACGGCGAAGCAAATCCGGTCGCCTCCATGACCGGTACGGATCTCCAGGGTTCCACCCTCGGGCATGGCATCGTAGGCGTTCTGAATAAGGTTGAGCAGCACCTGGGTGAACTGGTCGGGGTCAATCTCCACCTGCGGATCCTCGAGATCATGGTGGATCTCGATTTGGACGTTGTCCGGCGCCGGCACGGCGTGCAGCGCGTGCTCGACCAGCTCCCGTACATCCACCAGTCGGCGCACCACTTTCTGCTGCCGGGCAAAGTTCAAAAGGCCGGCCACGATCTTCTTGCAGCGGTCGGATTGCTCGGCGATCAACTCCAGGTCTTTCCGCAGCGGAGAGTCGCGTTCGACCTGTTCCATGAGCAGGTGGGCGTACATCAACACGACGCCCAGGGGGTTGTTGACCTCGTGGGCGATGCCGGCCGCCAGCTGGCCCATGCTGGCCAGCCGCTCGGAATGCATCAGGGCTTCCTGGGTGCTGGCCAGCTCTCCCACCGTACGGCGCAGCTGATCGATTGTGTAGGGCAGGCACATCTCGCTCTCGGCCAGACCCTCGTAGATGGCGATGGCGTGCTCCCGGCAGGTGTGGTACCCGCAGGCGCCGCAGTCCAGCTCGTCCTGGGGCGAGTGCTTGCCCATGCGGGCCAGAATGGCCCGGATCTCGCTCTCGGAAGGGTCGGGTATGCGCTGGTTCTTGGGGGAAAAAGTCCGGGAAAGGTCCAGGCCGGAAAAAGTCTCGATTTCGCGCTGCCATCTCTTCCGGTCGAACCCATCCATACGCCGGCGAACGTACCTGGCCACCAGGGCGCGCCGGGCATAGGGGGGCCGGCCCTTGGTGACGCCCGGCCCGGCTATGCAACCGTCGCAGCAAAGCACGTCCAGCAAGTGGGCCTTAAGATCTCCGGACTTGAACTCCTCGATTGCCTCAACGAATCCCGTGCGCCCTTCAGCGGTGACGCTCTCACCGCTGAGCAGGTCCTCGTCCATCTGTGCGGCTTGCAGCAGGCCGCGGCTGATCGGAAACAATCCCCCCATGCCCGCGTGGGGCCGATCGAAGTCGCTGGGCTCGCAAGCGGAAATTTCGATCCCCCGCTCGTCGAACATCTCCCGCAACTCGCAAAACGTGAGAACCGCGTCCACCTCTCCCCGCACCGGTTCGTCGACGGCTTCGGCTTTCTTGGCGATGCAGGGTCCGATGAAGACCACCAGCAGATCGCCGCCGTGGCGCTGGTGAAGCACCCGGGCCATGGCCACCATGGGAGAGACGATCGGAGCCAGCGCCGGAATCAGCCCGGTGTGATAGCGCTCGACGTAGCCGATCACCGCCGGGCAGGGCGTGGATATGTAACGCTTCTTGGGGTTGGCTTCCAGCAAACGGCGGTATTGCCGGGCCACCAGGTCGGCGCCGAAGGCCACCTCGTTTACCCGGGCGAAACCCAACGCTCTCAGCGCCCCCACCAGTCTCAAGGCGTCGACGTCACCGAACTCCGCAGGAAAGCTGGGCGCCACGCAGGCGGCCACCGGCCTCCCGGATCGGAGCAGCCGGTCGACGTCTTCAATCGAGTTCAGCACGCGCTTGGCCTGCTGGCTGCATACCCGGACGCAGTTCCCGCAGCCGATGCAGCGCTCGCCGATCACCTGCGCCTGCCCTCCGGTGATGCGGATGGCCTTGGCGGGGCACTCCCGCACGCAGGTGTAACACACCCGGCATCTCTCGGGAATGGTAGTCACCAGCGATGTGGTCACGCCGGACACGATTCCACCTCCGGAAAAGGCCGGATTGTCCGCTCCAGGATGCCCAGGCAATAGGCTATGGTGAGACCGTAGTTGGTTATAGGCACGCCGGCTCGCTGGCAGTGCATTATCCGGCTGAGCATCTCCTTGCGGTTCCACATGCAGGCGCCGCAGTGGATTACCAGGCGGTAGCCGGACGGATCCCCGGGAAAATCGTGTCCGCGGACGTGCTTGATCTCGAGTTTGCCGCCCACGATCTCCGTCAGCCAGCGGGGAATCTTCACCGTGCCGATGTCATCCTCGATCGGGTGGTGGGTGCAGGCCTCGGCAATCAGGATCCGGTCGCCGGGGCGCAGATCGCCGATAGTCCGGGCGCCCCGCACCTGCGCGACCAGGTCGCCCTTGAAGCGTGAAAAGAGAATCGAAAAGGAGGTGAGCGGCACCTCCGCCGGCGTGTCACGGGCCACCCGCTCGAATACCTGCGAGTCGGTGACCACCAACCCGGGCGGCTGCTTCAGGGCGGCCAGTGCTTCGCGCAGGCGGTTGTCCTGAACCACCAGGCACATGGCGTCGTTGTCCATCAGGTCACGGATGGCTTGCACCTGGGGCAGGATCAACCGTCCCTTGGGAGCCTCCTTGTCAATCGGGGTGACCAGTACGGCCAACTTCCCCGGCCCCACCAGGTCGCCCAGGATCGGCCGCTCCTGCAGCCACTCCGGCGGGGCGCTCTGCAACAGCGCCTGGCGCAATGTCAGAACGGTTTCGGGCCGGATCGCCTGGGTCTGCACGCAAGCGAAACCCCGCCGCTCGAGCCGCTGTATATCGCCGGGCTGGGGACGAAAAAGATCGACCTTGTTGAACACCACGATGGTGGGAGTCTGCCGCTCCTGCAACTCGTCCAGCAGGGCGTCCTCATAGCGCCCCCAGCGGTTGGCCACAACCACGACCACTCCCAGATCGGTGCGGTCGAAGACCCGGCGGGTGCGTTCGACGCGCATTTGCCCCAGCAGGCCGACGTCATCGACGCCGGCGGTGTCGATGAACAGCACCGGCCCCAGTGGAAGCAGCTCCATGGGCTTCTCCACCGGGTCGGTGGTGGTCCCGGCCACCTCCGACACCAGCGAAACGGACTGGTGGGTCAAGGCGTTGAGCAGGGAGGACTTGCCCACGTTGCGCCTTCCGAACAACCCGATGTGCAGCCGGAAGCCTTTGGGAGCCCGCCGCATCAGACCGCCCTTCTCAGCGACTCCCCCCGGACCCGGCTGGTGTAGTTGGGGGAATCCCCGCGCCCCCGGCCCACCCCCCTGCCCTGATTCAGTATGCGATAGCGCAACCGGGCCAGGTCCTCATCGGCGCCGGCCTTGCCGGGGTAGATCGCGTACATGCGCTGGTATTTCCCGGGCGTCAGGTTCGGCATGATCACGTTGGCGCCGCGCGAAAGGCCCAGCTCGAAGCCGGCGCTGCGGTTGAGCGTGGCGACGGCTGTGGTGGCGGGTATGTTGGCCCGCGGGCACACCAGCCGGGTGAGCGCCAGCACCCGGTAGGTCATTTCCTCGGTGTTGGGCACCTGTTGGCCGGGTGGAGCGCCGCATTGCTTGTAGTTCTTTCCCAGCGGCGTGTCGGGATGCGGGATGTACGGCCCCAGGCCGATCATGTCCAGATCGAGTTGAGCAAACAGCTCGATGTCGCGGGCCAGATCTTCGTAAGTCTGGCCGGGCAGGCCGACCAGGATGCCGCCCCCGGTCTCGTAGCCCAGGTTCCGCAACTCCACCAGCAAGGCCAGCCGGTCGGAGTCCCGCCCCGGCGGCGAGGGGTGGTACCGCTGATACAGCCGCGGATTGGAGGTCTCGAACCGGAGCAGGTACCGATCGGCTCCGGCCCGGCGCCACAGCGCCAACTCCTCGATGGCGCGCTCCCCCAGGCCCAGAGTTACCGCCAGGCCGGTCTCCGCCTTGATCCTGCCTATAAGATCGGCGACCCACTCCGCGGTGCAGCCCGGATCCTCCGCCGATTGCAGCACCACCGTGCCGTACTTCAGCCGGACGGCATCCCGGACGCACTCCAGGATCTCGCCGGCGCGCAGGCGGTAGCGCTCGATTTTCCGGTTGGGCGCCCGGATGCCGCAGTAGCTGCAGCTGCGCCGGCAGCAGTTGGAGAATTCGATCAGCCCCCGCAGATGGACGTCGGAACCGACGTTTTCCCGGCGGACGCGGTTGACCTCTCTGAAGAGCCGGGAAAGCGCCTCCGGCCGGTCTTCTCGAAGCCACTCCAGTATCTGCGTCCTGCGCACGGCCTCACCCCCATCTTTGCAGCGTCCGCTTGGAAGCCACCAGTCGCACGAGAAAAACCTTCAGCCGCTCCTGCTCCCGCACCGACAACTCGCCCCAGCTCTCCGCCACCAGGCCGATCCCGGCGGTCAGCGGAATCTTCTGCGCCTGGGACCAGGCGGGCCGCTCGCTCTTGAGTCCGGCCAGGTAGGACCAGCGCCGGCCGAGCAACTGCGCGAACCAGATGCGGGTTTCAAACGCCCGCTCGGCTCGCGATGAAATGATGTCCAGCGCTACGTGGAGGTCCCGGCCGGACGCCGCCTGGCCCACCGATTCCAGCCAGTCGTCAAAAGTAGAGGTCCCGCTCTCCATTCTCGATCCTCCTCAACCTGGAATCGAGGGCACCGCGGATCTTTTCGGGAACGGCGTCCTTGTGCCGCTCGATCAGCTTCTCCCCGATTTCGCGGGTTTCCGCGGAAGCGTAGTCCAGCAGGTACTCCTTCATTGTAAGGATGGCGTTGGGGATGCAGAAGCTGTGAACCTTGCCCTTCTTGGCGATGCTCATGAAGTAGTTGCCGGTGCGCCCGCAGCGGTATCCCGCCGTGCAGAACGAGGTCAGGTAACCCATCCCGGCCAACTCTTTCACCACTTCGTCGAGGCTGCGCGGATCGCCGATGGTGAACTGCTGGCGCTCGGCCTCCTGGCGCTCGTAAGACTCGGAGTAGGCCCCGATACCGATGCGGGTGGAGCCGTCAGTCTGGGTGCAGCCCAGATCGATCGCCTTTCTCCGGATATGCGCCGGCTCCCGCGCGGTAATGATCATCCCGGTGTAGGGAACCGACAGCCGGATCACCGCGATCAACCGCAGGAAATCCTCGTCGCTCACCCGGTTCGGCCAGTCCCGGCTATAGGCCGATCCGGTCGCGGGGGTGATCCGCGGAAAGGAAATGGTGTGCGGCCCGACCCCGCCGAACCTCTCTTCCAGATCGATGGCGTGGCAAAGCAGGCCCAGCACCTCGAAACGCCAGTCATACAGGCCGAAGAGAGCCCCGATGGCCACGTCGTCGACCCCGGCCTCCTGGGCCCGGTGCAGCGCGTAGAGGCGCCAGTCGTAGTCGGCCTTGATCCCCCGGGGGTGCACCCGGCGGTAGGTTTCATGGTGATAGGTCTCCTGGAAGACCTGGTAGGTGCCGATGCCGATGTCCTTGAGGACCCGGTAGTTCTCCACTGACTGCGGCGCCGCGTTGATATTCACCCGGCGGATCTCGCCGTGACCCACCTTGGTGTCGTAGACCGTCTGGATGGTGCCGGCGATGTAGTCGACGTCGGAGGCAGGATGTTCCCCATACACTACGATCAGGCGCTTGTGACCCAGCGACACCAGCGCTTCGGTCTCCCGCCGGACCTCCTCCAGGCTCAGCTTGCGCCGGGCAGCCTCCCGGTTCTCTACCCGGAAGCCGCAGTAGACGCAGGAGTTCACGCAAAAGTTGCTGCAGTACAGCGGCGCGAACGTCACGATCCGGGGACCGTAGACTTTTTCCTTGATCTTCGGGGCCGCCGCCAGGACCTCCTGCCAGATATCCGGGTCGCGGATGTTGAGCAAGGCGGCGGTCTCTTGCGGCTCGAGACGCTGAAGGGAAAGGGATTTGGCAATGATATCCAGAACTTCCCCGCGCTCCGGGGCGCGGTGATCCCGGAGCAGTCTGGCTATTCTCTCATCGTCGATGAAGCTCCGGCCGTCTTTGAGGTAGGGCCGGTTTTCATCCTTTTGAATAACTTCATCCTTCCAGTTTCTTTCAATCGCCGCTTCCATCTGAGGTCTCCACTCCCCCGATCGGCAGGATTACGATGAAGGAGGTTCCCTCCCCCTCCGCACTCTCAACCCGGATAGTTCCCCCATGTTTGTTCACGATCTCCTTGACGATGGCCAGTCCCAGACCGTTACCGATCGCCTCGATGGCCCTGGCGTTCTCCGCCCGGAAGAAATATGAGAACAGGCCGGACAGGTCCTTTTGGGGAATACCAATCCCGGTGTCGCTCACCCGGATGCAGACTTGCTCCTGCGCCTCCCGGGCGAAATCGACCCGGATGCTCCCCTCCGGGGTGTACTTGATCGCGTTGGATACCAGGTTCTCCAGCATCTGCTCGAGCATCTCGCGGTCTCCCATGACCTTGGGAAACTCGCCGGGAATGCTGACATGGTATTCCAGGTCTTTTCGGGCGGCGGCGTCCTGAAAGGAACGCTGCAGCCGGCCCGCCAACTCACCCAGATCCACCGGCTTCTTCTCTATCTCCCGGCTCCCGGAGCGGCTGCTGGCCAGAGTGATCAGCTCGTTGATCATCGAACGCATGGTCCGGGCCCGGCGATCGACCCGGCGAAGATACTCTTCCTGCTCAGCCTCCAGGTCGCCCATGTATCCTTCCCGCACCACGTTCAGGATACTGAGGGCGGCGTTAAGCGGCGCCCGGAGATTGTGGGCTACCCGCATCATGAAGCGGGTGCGTTCCTCTTCGAGCTTCTCGATGCTCTCGTAGGCCCGGGCGTTCTCGATGGCTATGGCCAGCAGATCGGCCGCCTGCTGGAAGAAATCGACGTCCTCCTGCTTGAACCGGTCGACCTCTATGCAGTACCCCCCCAGGATTCCTATGACCTTGCCCTCGACCTTGAGCGGAACGAACAGGACCGACTTGAGGCCCTCGGCCGCCAGATCCTCGCCGAACTGGAACATCTCCTGCTGGGAGATGTTACCGGTGACGAAAGACTCCCCCTCGATGATCCGGCGGTTGAGCGGGCTCTTCTCCAGGATGATGGAGTTGTTCAATGCCAGCGACTCGGGAAGGCCGCAGGCGGCCGCGTACTTCAGCAGCTTGCCGCTCCCGTTGAGCAGCTTCACCGAGAGCGCCTTGACATCCATGACCCGGGTGAGGTTGTCGCACACCGGCTCGAGCACCTCCGTCAGGCGCAGCTTGGAACCGATGGCCTGGATCATCCGGTAGAGGGCGCCGAGCTTCTCGTTGAGCTCAACCACCGCGGCGGCGGACCGGTCCAGGGCCAGTATGCGTATGCGCAATTGGCGCATGATCGCCGTGGTGATGAACGCGGCGATGAAAACCGACGCGGTGAAGAAAAGCAACTCAACAAACATGTGGCTGGGATGGCCGGCCAGGTCGATGGCCGTAGCCTCATAGACAACCGGATGGTGAGCCAACCAGCCGTAGTATTCTGCCGTGGCGATCAGCGCCATTCCCGCGGACGCAAAGCCGGCAAACACATAAGCCCAGACAGGCCGGAGCAGAATCGAGGTGAAAACGACATGAAAAATAAAGAAGAAAATGAAAGGGCTGGCCGCCCCGCCGGTGAAGTGCACCAGCAGGAACATGGCGACGTAGTCGAAGACCACCTGGTAGTAGGTGAATCGCCGCACCGCCTCCTCTCGGCCCTCGCGGCTCTCCCCGATCCGGCTGCGCACCAGGTAGAAGACGGCGTTGTAGAGAAGAATGAAGACTGCGATGAGCAGCAACGGCAACAGGTTGAACTCGAACCCGAGAGCCTGGGCGGCGAAGACACCGGCGCCGACGGCCGGCGGCACCCACCAGCGCAACCGGATGAACCAGACCGTGCGCTTGCGCAGCTCGTTGAAGACAATCCGCTTGCGGTGCTCTTTCTCCATGCCGCCTCGCTTTCACTCACCCGCGAGTATGGCGTCAATCTTCTCCAGGAGTCTCTTGGTGTCCACCGGCTTCTCGAACAGCCACTTGGCCGGCCATTCCTCCCCGAGGATGTGCTGGAACTGGTCCGGCCCCTCCTCCCGGACCTTGTCCAGAAAGCTGGTCAACAACACGATGGGCATCCCCTCGAACTCCGGCCGCTCGCGCAGGTCGAAGGCCAGGTCGAAGCCCTCGGTGTCGGTGGCCATCATTATGTCCAGGATCATCAGGGCGGGCCGCTGCTTCTCCAGTTCCTTCAGGGCCTGCGTGCCGTTCGACGCGGTGCGCACCTGGTAGCCTTCCTTTTCCAGCACGATGCGCAGGGAGTCCCGGATATCGGGATCGTCGTCCACCAGCAGGATGTCTTTGTTGGCCATGGGTATTCCTCCTCGGAGCGCTACAGGCCCCGTTGCGTGTAGTGGGTATGAAGCAGCTCGTGGGACTTGTGGCCCAACGGTTCTTTCAGAAACTTGTCATACAACTGCTTGATGGCCGGGTTTTCGTGCGACTGACGGTACTCCTGCACCTCCCGGTCATCGCGGTAAAGCGCCTCGGCCCGCAGCGCGCGCTTCTCGTCGGTGGCCGGCAGGGGCTGGCCGCCTCCGCCCACGCACCCGCCGGGGCAAGCCATTATCTCAATGAAATGATAGTCGGCGGTGCCGTCGACGACCTTGTTCATGAGCTTGCGGGCGTTGGCCAGTCCGTGGGCCACGGCCACCCGGACCTCCCCCAACTCGCCCACCTGCAGAGCAGCCTCCTTGACGCCTTCCAGCCCGCGAACCGGCTGGATGTTCAGATCGGGCATGGGCTTGCCGACCACCACCGCGTATACCGTGCGCAGCGCGGCCTCCATGACGCCGCCGGTGGCCCCGAAAATGGTGCCGGCGCCGGTATACTGTCCCATGGGAGCGTCGAACTTCTCCTCGTCGATATTCACGAAATCGATGCCCGCCTGACGGATCATCCGGCCCAGCTCCCGGGTGGTCAGAACCACGTCCACGTCCCGGTACCCGGAATCGGTCATCTCCGGCCGGGCGGCCTCGTACTTCTTGGCGGTGCAGGGCATGATCGAGACCACGAAGATGTCCTTCGGGTCGATGCCGGCGAACTCGGCATAGTAGGTCTTGGCCAGGGCGCCGAACATCTGCTGGGGGGACTTGCAGGTGCTGACATTGGGAAGCAGCTGCGGGTAGAAATGCTCGATGAACTTGATCCACCCGGGGCTGCACGAGGTGGTCATGGGCAGCGCGCCGCCCTCCTTGACCCTTTTGAGCAACTCGTTGCCCTCCTCGATGATGGTCAGGTCGGCGGTGAAGTTGGTGTCGAAGACCTTGTCGAAGCCCAGGCGCCTCAACGCCGCGATCATCTTCCCGGTCACCAGCGATCCCGGGGGCATGCCGAACTCCTCGCCCAGCTGGGCGCGGATGGCCGGTGCCTCCTGGACCACGACGTGCTTTTTGGGATCCTCCAGGGCCGCCCAGACCTTCTCGGTGTCGTCTTTCTCCACGATCGCGCCGGTGGGACAGACCACCGCGCACTGGCCGCAGTATGTGCAAGCCGAATCTTCCAGGTTCGCGGCCAGGGCCGGCACCACCTTGGAGTCGAAGCCGCGGCCCTCGGGGGTCAGCAGGCTGACTCCCTGGACCTCCGCGCATACCGTCACGCAGCGCAGGCAGTTGATGCATTTGGATGCGTCGCGCACCAGGGCCGCCGAAGAGTCGTCTATCCGGTGAATGCTGAAATCGGTGCGGTCCACCCGGACCTCCCGCACGCCCACCAGCTCGGCCACCGCCTGAAGCTCGCAGGCTCCGCTCTTCTGGCACATGGTGCAGTCCCGGGGATGGTCGGAGAGCAAAAACTCCACTACCGCCCGGCGGGCCCGCCGGACGCGGGGCGAGTTGGTGCGGACCTTCATGCCCGGGGCCACCGGGTACACGCAGGAGGCCACCAGGGACTTGGCCCGGTCCACCTCCACCACACACACCCGGCAGGCACCGGGAAAGTGGTTCATCTCCTTGTAGGCGCACAGGGTGGGGATATGGATCCCGACCTTGCGGGCCGCCTCCAGTATGGTCGTGCCCTCTTCTACCGATACGGTTTTTCCGTCAATGGTCAGCTCAACCATTTCCGTTCTCCTTTCAATCCGCCTCGGTGTCGCAGCGCAGGCAGCGACACGCCTCGCTCAGCGCCATCTTGCGGGTGTAGCCCTTTTCCACCTCCCGGAAATCGCGCCGGCGCGTGCGCGCGCTCAGCTCGGGCATGGGCGTCTGGGGGCACTCGACGGCCTCCTCCTCCACTGCCGGCGGAATCTCGATCTCCTCCTCCGGGGGAGGCACCCAGGCGGGCTCGCCCTTCTCCGCCCGCAGGAACTCGTCGATGGACCGCGCGGCCTCCTGGCCGGCGCGGATTGCGTCGATCACCATGGCCGGGCCGGTGACTACGTCGCCCCCGGCGAAAATCCTCGGGTTATCG
>Ga0272442_10000362_pt1 | contig 75343 bp, 45 predicted proteins | sample SSMForm2O_FD_200262 | JGI IMG/M metagenome (GOLD analysis project Ga0272442, IMG submission 200262) | Marine sediment archaeal communities from Little Sippewissett salt marsh, Falmouth, MA, United States - SSM-Form-2O | ecosystem: Environmental > Aquatic > Marine > Wetlands > Sediment ...
GTTCTATGGATTCATGAAACCGGCTCCCTGACAACTGATTGGTCGGAAAGTGCAGAAGTCATGAAAGAGATGCCGAAAGTTATATTGTCAATCGATACATCGACCACGATGGACAGGAGCCTGATTCGCGGCATTGTGAAATTTTCTCGCAATCATGGCTCCTGGTTTTTTCATTCCCACGTCAATCCGGATGAAATGGCTCCCGAGCAAATCAAGAAAAGGTTCTCTCCGGACGGCGTCATGATGCGCGATCGGATTGAGAACCAAAAGTTCCTGAAACTCGGCCTGCCCACGGTCGTGATGGTTGCCGACCTGGGTCCGAAGCCGGGCGTCTCGAACATTATTACGGATGATGCGGCCATCGGCAAAATGGCCGGCCAGCATCTGCTCGAGCGGGGCTTGGATTCCTTTGCGTATTTCGGAGACGATAAGCCCTGGTCTCGAAAACGCTTAGCAAGCTTTCAAAGGGTGCTTGAACAGAACGGCTTCAAGGTGAGTGTCCTTATCCAGCCGAGGGACCGACTCGAGCAATCTTTAACAAAAAATGATCTGGATCTCGTTGCGGATTGGCTCAAGTCGCTGCCCAAGCCGGTTGGGCTGATGGCCGCACATGACGAATGTGGACAAAAGATTCTGAACGTCTGCAAGACTCTCGAGATCGACGTGCCGAAAGAGGTGGCGGTCGTCGGAGTGGATAACGACGAATTTATCTGTGACTTGAGCGACCCTCCTCTATCCAGCATCGCCACGGACGCCGAGCGGGCGGGTTATGAGGCGGCTAAGGTCTTGGCGAAACAAATGGAGCGCAAGAAAAGAGAGCAGAAGAATATCGATATTCGGCCTCTTTATGTCGTCCCAAGACAATCGACGGATATACTGAATGTTCAGGATGAAGCCATTGCCAAAGCGATACGTTGCATCCGTACGCATGCCAGGGAAATAATACAGGTCAGTGACGTGGTGGATGCGGCGGGCGTTTCGCGCGCCGATTTATACAAACGATTTCACAATGTCCTGGGCCATTCCATCAGCAGTGAAATCAGATACGTCCGCGCCAACGAGATCGCGCGCCTGCTGGTCGAGACCAATATGTCGATATCGAAAATCGCTCTGTCTTTGGGGTATCACAATACGGCCCATGTTGCGAGATTCTTTCGCCACGAAAAGGGCATAACTCCGCTGGAGTACCGTAAGAAGTATAGTGTGCTTAAACATACGGAGTAACGGGCAAAGCATTCACACGAAAATCGCGTGCACATTGATTTCTTCAGGAGGTTCTCATGCGATGTCATGATATTTTACAAAAGGTTATTCTCTCGATCGTGGTCATTGCGGCGGCTCATGCGTTACAGGCTTCCGGCGCGTCCGTTCCGCAAGTGGATAACTTTGACGGCGCGAATCTAAGAAGAGATTCCATCCGTATGCGAGAATTTTTAGAAGGCGCTGTTTTGCCCAAGGTCGTCGTGGACAATTTTTTAAAGGGGATTGAGTGGTCGGTTTTCGATCCGATCACCGGGTACAGGCATAACGATGCCGCGGTCAAGTACGGAATGGATGGTTCGTATGCGTTCTCTTTCTACGGCCCGCACGGTGAGCGCAGGATGATCAACTGGGCGTCCAGGCCGTGCAGGATCAACACGTATGGAGACAGCTTCACGAACTGTTCGCAGGTGAGTGACGGTGAGACGTGGCAAGAGTATTTGGCCGCACATATCGGAGAGCCGGTCAGGAATTTCGGTATCGGCGGCTCGGGCGTTTATCACATGTACAGAAGAATGCTGAGAGAAGAGGCGACGTCGGCATCTGCCGAGTATATCATTTTCAATATCTTCGGTGACGACTATCAACGAAGCCTGCACAAGTGGCGGTGGATTATGATCGACGGCTTTCGGGAGAACTTCCTGAAAGGCTATGATTTCAGTAAGACAAAACAGGTCAAAAGCACGGTAAGATTCCAAGGGACACCCTGGTGTTACGCTCGTGTCGATCCGGATACCGGACGTGTCGTGGAGTATGAGAATCCCTATCCGACGCCCGAGTCCCTTTATCAGTTGTGCGACAAAGAGCACGTTTATGAAGAATTTAAGGATGATATCATCGTGCAGCTCAGAATTGCCGCGAAGAACGGCAGGTTTGAATATCCGGACAAAATCAGAAAACTAATGAAGGTGCTGGATGTTTCCGGCGATCTCCACGATCCCTCAGAATGCCGGCGAATCGCCAATGAAGTCTATCTAAAATCCGCCATGAAAGTCAGTATGTACTGCATCAAAAAAGCCGCTGAATTTGCCGACCGAAAAAACAAGAAATTTATGGTGCTCTTGACGTATGGTGCCGGTCAAATCGTAGATGTTTATCATGGAAAACCACGATACAATCAGAAATTCATTGATTTTCTAAAAGAAGAGGATATACTATTTATTGATTTCGTGAACGTACACCTGGAAGATTTGAAGTCCTTTAATGTGTCGATTGGAGATTATTTAAAACGCTATTTTATTGGTCACTACAGTCCCGCGGGAAACCATTTCTTTGCCTATGCAATAAAAGATACTGTGGTCGATTGGTTAGAACCCAAGCCCCCGGCTTATCTCGATTGATTCTTCCTTTCGGATAATGAAAGAAGATCTCTCACCTTTGGGGGAGATACTTTAAATATCACGCTGTCGCGGTGTATCACCGGAGGTCCGGCTGAACGACGTACAATGCCCGGAGACTTTCGTCCGCCTCGACCGGATGAGTGCGGTGTTCTGTCCATACCCTTGTTTCGAGGGGGGAATAGAAAAAATGGTGAGCCTTTTGGACAAAGTGGCGTTGATTAAGAAGAGCAAAAACCGATATACTGGGGAAGGTTATGTCATGTGCGAAAGCTAAATGCACATAATGATTGTCAGGATAATTTGAGAGGAGTAGGCCATGTCTAAGAAACAATGTCTTTTGCTTATCTGGGTATTGGTGGCGAGCGCTTCCGTTCATGCTGCCGATCCGGATCCTGATCTTTTTGCCTGGTGGAAGCTGGATGAAGGGTCCGGCACGATCGCCAGTGACGCCAGCGGGAATGGAATCGACGCGGCCCTGACGGGCAACCCCAAATGGGTGAACGGGGTGGTAGATGGTGCACTGGAGCTTGACGGAGTAGATGAGGAAGGGAAAACCGGGCGCAGAGATCACCTGGTCAATTGGACCTTGGCTTTCTGGGTGAATAGTCCTGCGGCGCCTGCGTCGGGAGATCCGGTCGGTCCGATTAATTGCCAAACGAACTATCAGATAAACTGGAACCACTCCACCGATATTTACGTGGGAACGATAATGTCGAATATCGGAGGGGCTTGGTATGCCGTCAAATTCTTGCCTATCGAGGCCAATACATGGTATCACATTGTTGGGACGTATGATGGAAGTACGCTCAAGGCGTACAGAGATGGCGTCTTAATCGAGAGTGAAGCGGTTTCAGGAACTCCAGGTCAAGCTGTTGCAAGTCGTGAATTACTACTTGGAGGTGCTTCAGCCGGGCGGTATTTCGCAGGTACCCTTGATGACGTGCGCATCTACAGCCGTGCACTCACCGAGGAAGAAATTCAAGAACTCATGGTCGGGACTCCGATTGCCTCTCAACCGAGTCCGGCTAACAAAGCAACTGATGTGCCTCTGGACGTTGTCCTGAGCTGGGCGCCTGTAGAGGATATCGATCAACATGATGTGTACTTCGGCACCGATTTTGACGATGTGAACGATGCCACCCCAGCGGCTGACCCGCAGAACGTTTATCAAGGCCGGCAAACCCTGAACCAGTATCCCGTCAGCGGGCTTCTGGATTTGGATTTTGGCCAGACCTACTACTGGCGCGTCGATGAAGTAGGCCCGCCGCCGGACTCTATCCTGTACAAAGGCAGTGTATGGCAATTTTCGGTGGAGCGGCTGGCTTATCCCATCGCCGCCGAGAGTATCACCGCCACCGCTTCCAGCACGAACAGTGTGGATGAGGGGCCTGAAAATACCGTCAACGGCTCCGGCCTGGATGCCGATGACCTGCACTCGACCGACCAGGGGGATATGTGGCTCAGCGATGCGGCGGATGCCAATACGACCTGGATCCAGTATGAATTCGACCGGGTTTACGAGCTGCACCAGATGTGGGTATGGAATCATAATACGCTTCTGGAGTCTTCTTTCGGTCTGGGGATCAAGGAGGCGACCATCGAGTATTCGGTCGATGGGGCCGACTGGACGGCGTTGGAGACGACCCATGAGTTCGCCCAGGGTCCCGGTGCGGCCGGTTATGCCGCCAATAGCCCGGTTGATCTGAGTACCTTAGCGGCGAAATATATCAAGATCACGGCCAATAGCAACTGGGGCGGCGTGGCCAACCAGTTTGGTTTGAGCGAAGTTCGCTTTTTGTATATACCGGTGCAGGCCAGAGAACCGAATCCGGCTACCGAGTCCCTCGATGTGGCCGTCGATAACGTCGCTCTTTCCTGGCGCTCCGGAAGAAAGGCCGCGACACACGAGGTGTACCTCAGCATCGATGAGCAGGCGGTGATCGATGAGACGATCAGCCCTGCGAGTGTCCCGGCCGGCAGCAGCTACGCCAGTTATGAGACCGGCGGGCTGGACGTCGACCGGACGTATTACTGGAAGGTGAATGAGGTCAACGAGGCCGCCAGTGCCACCCCCTGGCAAGGCGATGTGTGGAACTTCACCACACAAGCGTATCTGGTCGTGGAAGACTTCGAGCAGTACGACGATACCGATCATCGGATATTCGATGCATGGGCAGATTACTTTGTCAATAACACCGGCGCAACCGTGGGTCACTTTGACCCGCCGTTTGCGGAACAGACGATTGTTCACGACGGCGCTCAGTCGATGCCCTATCGCTACGACAACGACGGCGTTGTGAATGAAGGGACCGAACTGGAGAAGGCCGGGACGGCGCTGTATTCTGAAGCGGAGTACGAGTGGACCGGTGCTCAGGATTGGACCACGAACGGTGTGGATGTCCTGACCGTCTGGTTCAAGGGTTTGCCGCCGCTGTACGGCAGCTTCATGGCGGGGCCCCCGATGACCATGACGGCGCGGGGCGCCGGTATCTCAGGGGCTTCGGATCAGCTCCACTTTGCTTACAAACCGCTCTCCGGCGATGGGAGTATCATCGCGAAGGTGGACAGCCTGACCGATACCGGCGCGTCCGCCGCGGCGGGAGTGATGATTCGTGAGAGCCTGGCGGCAAATGCTATGCACGCGACGGTGGTCATTTCTCCAACGTCCGGATTGGCCTTCATAAGCCGTACGAAGACCGGCGGCACGAGTACCACGTCAACCGTTGAAGCAGGGATTACGGCTCCCCAATGGGTCCGATTGACCCGCACCGGGCGGGACTTTACCGCCGAATATTCCGCGAACGGAACGACCTGGACAATGTTAGGCGAGCCGGTGTCGATCGCCATGTCGTCGAGCGCTTATGTGGGCTTGAGCCTCACGGCGGGGACTGCGGCAGCAACATGCACGACAGAATTTTCTAATGCGGGCATACTCGGCTCGGCAGCCGGCCAGTGGCAGTCACAGGACATCGGCATCGCCAGCAATGCGGCTGAGCCGCTGTATGTGGCTTTACAGGACAGCGCCAATCACAGTGCGGTGGTCCCGTATCCGGAACCCGCTGCGACGACAATAGACGCCTGGACGGAATGGAACATCCCGCTGGCGGAATTTACCGGCGTGAATCCACAGGCCGTCAAGAAAATATCCATCGGCATAGGCGACAGGGCCGCTTCGCAGCCGGGCGGATCGGGAACGATGTACTTTGATGACATCCGGCTGCGTCCTTCCAGGACGCTGCCGCAGGATCCCGATCTGATCGGGTATTACCGGCTGGACGGCGATGCCAAGGACGGTTCCGGCAACAGCTATCACGGCACGGTCAAGGGCGGCGAGCCCCAGTGGGTGGATGGAATCATAGACGGTGCGCTGGAATTAGCAACAGGCAACTATGTGAGCACGGGCAATAAAGAACAATTGGTGTATTGGACCGCCGCCTGCTGGGTAAAGAGCCCTGAAGCACCCAAGTCAGGCCCCTACGGCGGACTGATCAATCGTCAGGGCAACTATCAGGTGAACTGGAACCACAGTACCGAGATTTACCGGGGCGGGGCAGCCGTGAATGTCGGAGGGTTCCAGGCCGCAAGTTTCGGGCCGGTCGAGGCCGATACATGGTATCACATTGCCGCGACCTATGATGGAAATGTGCTCAAGGCCTACAAAGACGGTATCCTGATCACGAGTACGGAAGCTCCGGGAGTTCCGGGTAAAGCCTCGCGAGATCTGCGACTTGGGCTGGGTTTTGCCGGCACCCTCGATGATGTGCGTGTTTACCGCCGGGCGCTGAGCGAAACTGAGATCGCAAACTTAGCTGATATGGGGCTGGTACCGTAGCTGGTAGTGACTCTTATTCGAGTGAACTGATAATCCTGGGGGGCCTACACGATTTCTGTAGGCCCCTTCCATTTGACATTGAATGTAATTCGACGGCCGGCGTATCCGACGCCTTTTGTCTGTTCTGTTCGAAAGGAAAGTACAAGTATGACGAACATCCGTAGACTACTTATTGTGATTGTGTGTGTTCTACTCTGGAGCGTTTCCGGCAATGCCCTGGCTTTGACGTGGACCGGTAACTCGACCACAAGCGATCTCTGGACCGATCCGGGCAATTGGGAGGAGGAGACGATGCCGGGCCCGACGGAGGATGTTTCTGTGGATGGGGGACCCCATCCGCGCGAGCCGCTCGTTAATGCCTCAGTCGATGTCATACATAATAAGATTACAATTGGCTTTACATCCGGCACGACTCCGGTAACGGTGACCATGACCGGTGGGAAACTTGCCACACAGGATTATTTCAGGTTAGGTCAATTTGATACGTCCAAAGGTATTCTTCATATCAATGGAGGGATGTTGGATATTGGAGTGCACTGGGACATCGGACTGAGAGGCGATGCGGACGTTGTTATGAACGGAAGCGCCCAGGCCGACGTCGCATCGACCCTGTTTATCCCACGAGGCGGTGCCGGACAGCCCTGGACGCATACCAGTTACTTGGAGATGAATGATAATGCGGTGATTAGCGCAGACAGGCTGGTGATGCGTCGTGTTACTCAACCTGAGTTCACCATTTACAGTTCGATTAACATTAACGATAACGCCAGGATCATCCTAACGGACCCCGATGGTGCCGACAAGGTGATCGTGGACGATTATATCGCCGACGGCTGGATTTACTCCAGCAAGGGAGACGCTTACACGGTCACCGCGAAATGGGACGGTTCTCAAACGATCATATCGGCTTCCGCGAACACGGCATGGAATCCGAAGCCCGTTGATAAATCAACAACCGATGCGGACAAGGCATTGCTTCTGACCTGGTCGCCCGTGGACGATACGGTTCAGCATGATGTGTACTTCGGCACGAACCAGACCGCCGTGGAAAATGCCGATGTATCCGATACGTCCGGCGTTTACCGGGGCCGGCAGGATCCGAACAGCTATAGCCTTCCCGAAGGCGTTGAACTCGACCAGACCTATTACTGGCGGATCGACGAGGTATTTGCCGATGGGATTATTACCGCAGGCAGAATCTGGCGTTTTACCGTTGCCGAGATTATTGACAATTTTGAAGACTACGACGGCACCGATCATCGAATATTCGATACGTGGGTCGACTACTTCGTCAATAACACCGGCGCCACCGTGGGCTACTTCGATCCTCCGTTTGTGGAACAAACGATTGTTCACGACGGCGCTCAGTCGATGCCCTATGAGTACGACAATGATGGCGTTGTCAACGAGGGGACCGCTCTCGAGACGGTCGGAACGGCCTTGTATTCCGAAGCGCAGCGCGAGTGGGCCGCGCCCGAGGACTGGACGATGAACGGTGTGGATGTCCTAACCGTATGGTTCAGGGGATTCCCGCCGCTTTTCGGCAGTTTCACGGCGGGTCCGCCGATGACCATGACGGCCCGGGGGACCGGTCTGGCCGGCGCGTCGGACCAGTTCCACTTTGCTTACAAGCCGTTCTCCGGAAACGGGAGTATCACGGCGAGAGTGGACAGCCTGACCGATACGGGCGCCTCGGCGGCGGGAGTGATGATTCGTGAGACCCTGGCCGCGGACGCCATGCACGCAACGGTGATGATGGCGCCGACTGCCGGAGTGACCTTCACGGACCGTACGAAAACCGGCAGCAAGAGTACAACGGTCACCGCCGAAGCAGGGATTACGGCTCCCCAATGGATCCGGTTAACCCGCAGCGGCCGGGACTTCACCGCCGAGTATTCCGCGAACGGAACGACCTGGACCGCGCTGGGCGATCCGGTGTCCATCGCGATGTCATCGAATGCCTACGTCGGCTTGTGCCTGACGTCGGGTACGACGACAGCCACCTGCACGGCGGAATTCTCTAATGTGGCTACGCTTGGTTCGGCAGACGAGCCGTGGCAGTCCCACGACATCGGCATCGCCAGCAATGCGGCCGAGCCGATGTATGTGGCTTTACAGGATAGCGCCAACCACAGTGCAGTGGTCCCGTATCCGGAACCCGCTGCGACAACGATCGACGTCTGGACAGAGTGGAACATTCCACTGGCGGAATTTACCGGCGTGGACCCACAAGCCGTCAAGAAGATATCCATCGGTGTGGGCGACAGGGCCGCTTCGCAGCCGGGCGGATCGGGGATGATATTCGTTGATGAGATCCGACTGCGTTCTTCCAGCTCGCTGCCGCAGGGTTCCGATCTGATGACCTATTACACGCTGGACGGCGATGCCAGCGACAGTTCCGGCAACAGCTATCACGGCACGGTCCAAGGTGACCCGCAGTGGGTGGACGGCGTCATAGACGGTGCGCTGGAGTTCGCCGCAGACGACTATGTGAGCACGGATAATAAAGAACGATTAGTGTATTGGACCGCTGCCTGCTGGGTGAAAAGTCCCGAAGCGCCTCAGGATGGGCCCTACGGGGGGCTGATCAATCGCCAGGGCAACTATCAGGTGAACTGGAACCACAGCAACGAGATTTACCGGGGCGGGGCCGCCGTGAATGTCGGGGGGTTCGTGCCCGCGAGTTTCGGGCCGGTCGAGGCCGATACATGGTATCACATTGCCGCGACTTACGATGGGTATGTGCTCAGGGCCTACAAAGACGGCGTCCTGATCACAAGTACGGAAGCTCCGGGAGTTCCCGCTAACGCCTCTCGAGATATGCGGCTTGGGATTGGTTTTGCCGGTACCCTCGATGAGGTGCGTGTGTACCGCCAGGCGCTGACGGAGGCCGAGGTCGCCGAGCTTGTGGAACCGACTGTGGCGCCGTAATCGATCTTGGAGCGAAGCTAAATGAGTTGATAATTTCGAAGTTAATCAGGGCCTATACCTGTTAGTCTTTTATTTTGCAACTTTCGGTCCGGTATAGGCCCTTATTTTTTTAGCTCCGAAAGTTTTCCGTACGCGAAGTCCTTTAAAATCATGGCTCACTGATTAACTCGTTACAGTCAAAGGACATTGATTATGAATAGACGCATCTTCTTAAAACGGGGGATCGCTGCCGGTGCGGCAGGTTTTTTACCTTCTCTCTACCCGTGTCACTCGAAAGCGAAAACACCCGGAGAACGAACGGTTCCGGGAAGTCGAAAGCCAAACATCATCTATGTTCTTTCTGATAACCTGGGATACGGCGACCTGGGCTGTTACGGACAGAAAGATATTCAGACGCCCCATATCGATCACATGGCGACGGAGGGCATGCGCTTCACTCAGCATTATGCCGGCAACACCGTTTGCGCGCCCTCGCGGTGCACGTTGTTGACGGGTCTTCATACAGGCCACGCAAGTATTCGTGAGAATGCGACGACGCCGCTGGAACCGTCAGATGTGACCATCGGTGACGTGGCGAAGCAGGCGGGGTATCGAACCGCTGTGATTGGCAAATGGGGAGGAGGAGAAGCCGGGTCAACGGGAATCCCGAACCGCCAGGGCTTTGATTATTTTGTGGGTTACTTGAATCAGGTTCACGCCCACAATTATTATCCCGAATTCCTCTGGCGCAACGAGGAGAAAATCGCTCTTCGCAATATCGTTCAGCGCAAAGGTCCCTTGGTGCCCTTCTATCAAGGCCCGCATGGCGGCGTCTCCACGAACAAACTTGACTATTCCCACGACCTGTTCACAAAAGAAGCTTTCAATTTCATCAGGGCCAACAAAGATACTCCGTTTTTCCTCTACCTGGCTTATGCCATCCCCCACCCCAATACTCAGGCGGGCCCCGATGGCATGGAGGTTCCCGACTTAGGCATCTATGCCAATAAGAATTGGCCCAAGCCGGCCGTTGGTCGCGCCGCCATGATCACCTACATGGACAAGGACATCGGGAGGCTTTTTCAATTACTGAAGGAATTGAATCTTGACGACAATACGATTGTTTTTTTTGCCAGTGATAACGGCCCGCTCCGTCAAAACTCTTATAATCCGGAATTTTTCAACAGCAACGGAGGCTTGCGAGGGGTGCTCTGGTCCCATTATGAAGGCGGGCTTCGCGTTCCGCTGATCGTCCGGTGGCCGGGCAAAATCAAGGCCGGAACGACAAGCGATCATATCTCCGCATTGTGGGATGTCTTACCAACCCTTGCCGACATCGTCGGTGTCGAGCCGCCCGAAGGGATCGACGGCATTTCCTTCTTGCCGGCGTTACTGGGTCAACCTCAGAAAAAGCATGAATTCCTTTACTGGGAGTGGTACAGGCGTACCGGCGAGCAGGCCATTCGCAAAGGTAAATGGAAAGCCGTCCGATACGACGTTATGACGGAGCCCGATCCCCCATTAGAGCTTTATGACTTGAATGCGGACCCGAAGGAAACGACCGACATAGCTGCACGTCACCCGGATGTTGTGGCGGAGCTAAAGCGACTTATGAAAGAATCTCATATTGAATCTCCGAATCCCAAATGGAAAATGTATGGCGAAAAAAAGGGATGAACGTTTGAACGAACGAGGGGTATCCGCTTCGCTCGCATTCCCGTAGGGAGGGGCCGGATCGGGCGGTGAATCACCCCCCGCCGAATCCGACAAACGACCGTTGGTCCACTTCAACTCGTACAGGGCAAATTGCTGCATGCCGTACGAGACAAATTGACGATCCGAAGACTGTCGGATGACTCGGCGTGTACGTGCTTGCACCTGCGATACCCTTCGGATGTCGGGTGTGAAGGTGCCCATCGCAAGACAACGAACTGTCAGCAACAGCAGGGCCGACACAAAAATATGCGTCTTAATGCTCTTCACAACTCGATTCCTTATCATCCTGTGAAGAAAGAAGAAGCTCACATTTCCTGTTTTGCCGGCCGGGGCCGGTTTAGCGACGGGCCGTGCAAGGTACTTATGCTACCTTGTGTGACTTTAAGATTCAAATCCGATATAGAGCATTGTGGCCTTAATGGACTCCATGGTTTATGGTGGAGAAATTAGTCAAATCGGTGGCCAAATCTATCAACAGCGGATACAATGCCTTTGTATTGTACTATACCGAAAGCACAGGAGAAATGCATATGGAATCAAGCCACAAATGTCAATTCGTCTTGCAATGCAAGATTCTTCGAGGGAGGTTCGTGAATCTATCGATCTCGAAAACGACGTTCATTCTCTTATGGATCATGTGTTCAGGGATTTTCTCACATGCTCAGGGATCGATCTACCTGGATTCATCGAAATCCATCGAGCAGCGGATCGATGACTTATTGCCGCGCATGACGCTCGAGGAGAAGATCGGCCAAATGAACATGCCCTGTTCCTATCTGAGCGCGCTCGGTCGGAGTCACGAGGAAAAGATTGCGTTTGCAAAGAGGTTTACGCAGGGGACGTTACGGGAGAGTCTCGGACCCGGCGGAGGTTTTTTCACGTTGGCCAACCACGTTCTTGGTCAAGGAACCCGACAACAGGCAACTTTCTTGAATACCCTTCAGGAAATTGCGACCCAAACGACGCGCCTGAAAATTCCCCTTTTACAAACGGAGGAAGGGACACACGGATTGATGTGCGCTGATGGGACCATCTTTCCCGAAGGTTTGGCCATTGGAAGCACCTGGAATCTCGATATAGTCGAGAAGATATATGAAATCGCCGCGCGAGAAGGCCGGGCCGTGGGGATCCACCAGCTTTTCACACTGGTGATTGAACCTATACGCGATCCCCGGTTGGGGAGAAATCAGGAAGCGTATAGTGAAGATCCCTACCTGGTTTCCTGTATCGCTGGAGCGATCGTGAAAGCCATTCAGGGAGACAATCTCTCGGCTCCGGATAAGTGCGTCGCGGGTTTCTGCCATTACCCCGGGCAGAGCCAGCCGTTGAGCGGGCTCGAGCGCGGCTCGATGGAAATTTCAGAATGGACGTTGCGGAGTGTCTTTTTGCCGCCGTGGGAGGCGGCCGTCAAAGAAGGCGGGGCCTTGGGCGTCATGGCCACCTATCCGGCCATTGACGGGATTGCGACGCATGGTTCTTCCTATATTCTCACGGACATCCTTCGGCACGAATTGGGTTTCGAGGGTCTGGTTCTGTGCGAAGGCGGTGGTTTGAGTACGCTGGTGTATGAAGGAGTGGCGAGGAATCAAAAGGAGGCGGGAATTCTCGCTCTTACGGCGGGTGTCGATGTCGGGATTTCGTATGAGGACGCTTATTTGAAACCGCTGGCGCAAAGCGTTCGGGAGGGGCTTGTTTCCGAAGACCTGGTCGATCGCGCCGTAAGACGAATTCTCAGGCAGAAATTCAGATTGGGTTTGTTTGAAGAACCTTTCGTCGACGTCAAACGGGCGCAAGAGATTGTGCATCGAAAAGACCATCAGGAGACAGCCTGCCAGGCCGCAAGGGAGGGGATCGTCTTATTGAAAAACGAAAACCAACTCCTTCCACTGAGCAAGGAGATCAATTCGATTGCGGTCATCGGTCCGAACGCCGATCACGAGAAGAATTTGCTCGGCGATTACACGTCGATCAACGTCACTCAGGATATCGTCACTATCGTCGAAGGGATACGATCCAAAGTACGCTCGGATGCAAACGTTCGTTACGTTAAGGGGTGCGACGTGGTCGGTGAGGACTTGAATGAGATCGAGCAGGCGCGGCGAGCCGCCCGCCAATCCGACGTCGCCGTCGTAGTCGTGGGTGAAAATGAATGGCGTACGCCGGGTAAGAAGGGGACCGTCGGTGAAGGGTATGACGCCGCCACATTGGAATTGACCGGTATGCAGCAGGAATTGGTCAAAGCCGTCCATGGAACCGGGACGCCGACGGTGGTCGTTCTCGTCAACGGCCGGCCACTGGCCACACGGTGGGTCGCCGAACATGTCCCGGCGATCGTAGAGGCATGGTGTCCGGGAGAAAAGGGAGGCGCTGCGGTGGCCGATGTTCTCTTCGGAGATTATAATCCCAGCGGACACCTTCCCATCACCATTCCAAGACACGTCGGACAACTGCCGGTGTATTATAATTATCCCCCATCCAAGAAGTACTGGCTTGAAAACGCCTGGGGGAAACCGTACGTCGATATGGACCCAACCGCCCTATACGCTTTTGGTCATGGACTCAGTTACACGACCTTTAAATACGGTAGCCTGGAAATTTCCCCTCGAGAAACCGGTTCGGGCGGCAAGGTGCACGTTCGCGTTACGGTAACCAATACCGGCAAACGGGCGGGAGCCGATGTCGTACAGCTTTATATCAACGACCCCATCAGTTCTGTTTCCACGCCGGTTAAAGAACTCAAAGGTTTCAAGAAAGTTTGGCTCAAGCCGGGAGAATCCACGAAGATACAATTCGAATTAGGTCCCGGCCATTTGTCTTTGGTGAATCGTCATCTCGATGAAGTCGTGGAACCGGGAGAATTCCAGGTCATGATCGGTCATAACAGTGATAACATTGTTTTGAAGGGATCTTTCCACATTGCTGATCAATCTTAATAACAAGGAGTCGTTCGATGAATATACTCAAGAAAAGATTTCTGTATTTGGTTTTGTTCGTTGTGCTTTTGCCGGCTCTTCAAGTCCATGCCGATTCTACAATCAAAGTCGGTGTTGGCAAAACGGAAATCACACCCACTACGCCGATGCGATTGTATGGCTATTCTTCACGGAAAGCACCCTATATCGGGATTTACGATCCACTGTTCTGCCGATCCGTTGTCTTTGACGATGGTCAAACCAAGGCTGTCATCATTTCTCTGGATTCGGGCACACTTCCCCTCGGGCACTGGCTGCAAACCATTCGCACGCAACTGGCTGAAAAGTATGGTATCGATCATGTTTTTCTCGCCGCCACACATTCCCATGCGGCCCCTAATCTGGGAACGCATGACGAGCCGATTCCGTGGAATGAGGTGATCGCGGGAAAGATTTACAACTCCGTGCAAACAGCATTGACGAAAATGCAGGCCGCTCGTTTCCGTATCGGAGCCGGTGAAATTGATATTACCTATGATCGACGCGTAGTGAATGATGACGGGAGCGTGACGATGCTCTGGCAAAATCATGAGCGCAAGCCCACCAAACCGGTGGACCAGCGCATCAACGTCCTTCACATTCGAAACACGGATGAAGAACCGATCGCCACGCTGGTTCACTACGCCTGCCATCCCGTCATATCCGGCAGTAAGAACAATCGTGTGTCCGCCGAAATTCCCGGATTCATCTGTCGATATGTGAATAAAACCATAGAAGGAGAATGTGTTTTCCTGCAAGGGGCCTGCGGGGATGTCAATCCGTATCTTGCGGGATATCTTCAGCAAGACGCGTCCGCTTACGAGATCATGCAAAAAGAGAGCGAGAAAGTCGCCCGCGAAGTGATCGGCATTGTCCGTCGAGCCGCGCCGGTCGAGCAAGAAGACTGGACCATTCGCTATCAGCAGAAGACTGTTTCATTCGGACTTCGCCACCCGGTGAGTGATAAACGGATGAATGATTTACTGAACGGCTTTTTCAGTGACGAAGGGCTCGAAAGCTTTCTTCAAACCGATCAGAGGCTTCAAGCGGATGTCTCCCTTTTGATGCTCGGCCAAAAGATCGCCTGGGCGGGTTTCCCAGGCGAGTTCTTCGACGACTTCCAGGTCGATCTCAGACGACGGTCGCCCGTGGCGAATACCTTTTTCGTCGGTTACTGCAACGGTATGTATTCGTATTTTCCCACCATCGAGGCGGCCGCGGAAGGCGGCTACGGCGCATCTTATGGTCTCCTGGCGGAAGCCGGCACCGCCGAGCACATGGTCGATAAAGCCATCATTAGTCTCTATCAAATGTTGGGAAAACTCTGAATTCAATGGATCGAAAATAATGGCTTCCAACGGCAAAGGAGCGTCTTATGCAAAGTGATTGGCCAAGCGGGTTTCCGGGCGTTAATTGGTTGAGCCGTGAGGAGGAAGAGGCGGTTATCGACGTCGTGCGTAAAGGGGCTTTGTTTCGATACTATGGCCCCCAATCTCCGACTTATGTCGATCAGTTAGAAGAGTATGCACGCACTTTTTACAATGTTCGCCGCGCCCTGGCGGTGAATAGCGGCACCGGTGCTTTGTTCACGGCCATGTCCGCCCTGGGCATCGGTCCGGGCGCCGAGGTTATCGTTCCCGCCTTCCTATGGGTGGCGACCGTAACCGCCGTGATTCAAAACAACGCGGTCCCGGTCTTCTGCGAGGTTGATGACAGCTTCAGCATGGACCCGGTCGATCTGGAAAAGAAGATCACCCGGCGCACGAAGCTCATCGCCGTGGTCCACATGGCGGGCACGCCCTGTGACATGGACGCGATCATGCGAGTTGCCGGCAAACACAATGTTCCGGTGCTGGAGGATTGCGCGCAATGCAACGGTGGCTCGTTCAAGGATCGAAAGGTCGGTACCTTCGGGAAGGTCGGCATGTACAGTCTCCAAATCAATAAGAACGTCACGGCCGGTGAAGGCGGGCTTCTCATCACCGACGATGAGGACCTTTATAGCCGGCTCGGAGCCGCTCACGACCTCGGCGTTCCCTGGAAAGACAGTATGCCGCACGAAACCAGCGCGGTTTGTTGCTGGGGACAAGGCCGGCGGATGGGAGAACTGGCCGGCGCCGTCGCTCACGTTCAACTCCGTAAACTCTCTCAGGTCGTCGCGCACATGAAAGCCTCAAAGCAGCGCATCAAAGAAATGCTTGGTGACATAAAGGGTGTCACATTTCGCAGGCTCAATGATCCCGATGGGGATACGGGCCCGTTTCTCATACTCACTTTCGACACAGAATCGCGCGCCGTCCGTGTTGCGAAACATCTCACGGATAGCGGCCTTGAGAACGTTTTCCACGTGTCGGACTATGGTCTGCATATCTACCACAACATTCGTTCACTGGTCGAGAAGATTCCGCTCTCACCGGCGGGCAATCCATGGTCGCTGCCTCAGAACTCGGACAGCATCTTCGCCTATGATAAGGGCACGTGCCCGACGAGTGACGATCTCTTCGAGCGTTCGGTCATCATCACGATACCGTCCCGGCTTACCGCCGAGCAGGAACGCCAAATGACACGAACCATCCGTAATGCCGTTATCGCTAACGAAGCCGGTTAACGTTTTCGTCTGTAGAAGGGAATTCTTGTGGAACTGAGCTATCTTGACTACGTCGTGTTCAGCCTGTACGTCAGCCTTGTTGTTCTCATCGGATTCTGGGTTGCCCGCCGCGAGAAGAAATCCGCCAGACACTACTTCCTGGCCGGCAACCAGTTACCCTGGTACGCTATCGGGACCTCGCTGATTGCCTCGAGCATCTCGACAGAGCAGTTCATCGGCGAAGTCGGGTTTGCGTACCGATACGGGATCGCCGTGGCGAACTGGGAGTGGAGCGTCTTCCCGGCCATGACCATCATGATCGCCTTTTTCGTGCCGTTCTACCTTCGAAAGCACATCAGCACGATGCCCGAATGGCTGGAGCGCCGCTTCGGGCCGTCCAGCCGGTTCACGTTCGGCATCATCACGATCCTATCCTATATCTTCATCAATCTGGCCGGCGTCCTGTTCGCCGGCGGCCTGGCCCTGCACACCATTTTTGGCGTCAACCTCTGGCTGGCCATCATCGTGCTTGCGGTCGTCGCCGGGGCCTACACCGTTGCCGGCGGCCTGGCCTCGGTCGTTTGGACGGATCTGTTCCAGGCCATCCTGCTCCTGGGCGGCGGTCTGCTCGTCTTCTTTCTCGGCCTGAACGAAGTCGGAGGCTGGGAGGCGATGCGCGGCACCGGCGACCGCGCCCATCTGATTCTGTCGGCCGACCATCCCGAACTACCCTGGACCGGCATGCTCGTGTTGGCTCTTTCGACGAATCTATGGTACTACGCCACAAACCAGTACATCAACCAGCGGGTTCTTGGCGCCAAAAGCGAGTGGGACGCTCGCGCCGGCGTCATCTTCGCCGGCTTTCTCGGAATCTTTTTGACCCTGGCCGTCTGCTTTCCGGGCGTCATCGCCTACCGGGTCTTCCCGAATCTGGAGAATCCCGATCAGGCCTATCCCAGGATTGTCAGTCACCTGATCGGCCCGCTCGGCTTCGGGATCCGAGGGCTTGTCTTTGCCGCCCTCATCGGCGCGATCATGTCCACGATCGATTCGCTGGTCAACTCGTGCTCGACGGTGCTGACCATCGACTTCTACCAGCGCTTGTGGAAGCCATCGGCCACCGAGCGGGAGATGATACGCGTTGGCCGTTACACAGCCGCGGCGGTTCTGGCCCTGGGCATCGCATGGACTCCGATCGTCGGACGATGGGACACACTGTTCGGCTATTTCCAGGAATGCTGGTTCTTTATGGCGGTCCCCATCGTCGTGGTGTTTGTCTCGGCGCTGTTGTGGCCTCGTTCGAACAATTTCTCTGCGACGGCCACGTTGTTGTTATGCATCCCGATGACCTTGTTGCCGGCCATCCTGAAAGCGCTGCACGTCGACGTCAACTCCTTCGTCCTGGCGGGTATCCTCCTGGTGCCCGTGATCGTATTTCATGTGGCCATCAGTTATGTGCGGGCCGCCCCCGAACCAACCAGAGTACATCAATGGATCTGGAATCGACACATGCTCTCTTTGCCGACGGAGGACAAGGCCGGCTCCAATCCGTGGTACAAGAACCTCATCCTCTGGTGGAGCCTCGTTGCCACAGCCTATGTTGTCATCTACATTATCTTCTGGTAACCGGGGAAGACCCTTTCTTTCGAGCGGTTTTTCGATATGGATTAACGGGGTGGCTTTCGGAGGATGATTCACCTGTCAATTCGGCGGGTCGCTCACGGTGCAACCCGCCCGACGAGAAGAGAACGTGTCGGCGATTTAGAAAAGATTCTAAGAGCACACGGAACGATTGGTAGAATAAAGAAACGGCCCAAAGGGGAAATTTCCCTTGAGACTTTATGTATCTGATTCTATCACATCAAAACCCAGCAAAACAGCGATGTCCTTGATCTGCTGTCTCAAATCACCAAGCGTTGCATTGGTATGAATGCCGTATAAATAGGGCATATGCTGGTCCCGTATTCTCTTAGCATTAAGCATAGCTATGACCTTGGCCGTACACATGACATTGTCTAAGTCTTCACCCCCCGTATATATAGCCTGGCCATCCACCATTTCACCCGTGTGCAGTCTTATTTCCCGATTCAGGGAATGAATCTCCCAAAAAGTAACGGGTTCACCCACAGGCCACTCGGCTGTCAGACCGGTCGAAGAACCCGGTTCTTCGGGTTTATCTCTTACGGGGCTTTCTGCGTGGGTCCTTATCGTATAAGGAATCCGTCGTTCACCTCCATAGGGATTGATGGGTATGCCGCAATGCAGGACAATTTCGACAGAGTTGTCAATGTCATAGATGACGTCTCCGAGCATGCTGGGCCTGCCGGTCAACAAGTAGGCCAGGACCTGGCTCATTAATATATCCGGATAATTCTGACAAACAGCCTGTATGCCCCTGGTCTTAAAACCAAGCTCTAAACCTATACCAGGATTGAACCGATCTTCAAGCTTCCTGCTTGCAGTGACCGACCTGATATGAGTTGACACTGCATTGCAATTGTACTTTTCTCTTAATGCATCAATCGCAAGATAAGCCCTGGCGGATTTGATTATCTCTGCCCTTGACGCTTCGACCCAGCGGGCGCCGTTGATCCATCCTTCTGCAATTTCTTCCGCCTTCCTGATATCCATCGTTCTGAAGAGCTCGTAGAATTCCTCGGCTGCGACCCGGACAATCTCGACACCTAATAATTCCTTTAAATTGCGAGTATAACGCTCATTATGATCCTGCGGAAACGATTGATTGAAATCCCCCCTGTAGTTTACGCTGGCAATAGTATCCTTTATGCCGCTCGTCAACATTAATATTCTGGTCTTTCCAAGATCTTGAATAACCTGAATCAGTTTGATCTTATAGACCAGATCCTTGAACATCTTTTCGCTCAAAGAGGGATCGCAAAGATTTCTTCGATCCAGTTGAGCGGTTAAAATTTTCGTATGTTTGTAGTCAGTGCCTCCCTTGAGTATCGCAGCGTCTGGAAATTTCCCGGTAGCAAAAAGGGCGTAGGGGAAATTCATAAACTCAAAAAGATTATATACAACGATAGTAGGCAAGCCGGTGAATGCCAGCTTATAGTCTCTATCTATATTCCCGAAAATAAGAACTCCGTCATAACGATCTTTATTAAGTGTGACTTCATCATATGCAGCGCTGCGTGCACCTTCCCATACGATGAACTTTACCCCATTGCATGCCTGCTGAAGTGCACCGACAACCTGCTCATTCGTTGTAAAAGTCTGTGGAGGACCCCCGGAGCCTGTACACCCACAACCACGTGAGGTAAACACAGTCAATATCGTGGTGTTCTCGCTTGCAGTCCGAATGGTATGTTTGTCGATGTGATTGCCGGGATCAGGATGGTGTAAGCCTTTGTCCGGTTTCTCCCGAGCAATCCGGTTATCACGATGGGATATCATGTCATTTTCGACGCAAGAGCTTTGTGTCCAAAGAAGGTAGAACACTAACAACATGACCACTTTTCGTTTTTCAATATGTGCTTTCATTTCAGTCTCCTGTTAAAAAAGCCAACATGTATTATCCGGGAAAAACCATGCAATCAAAGCCTTTCAGGTTGGCCGTAATGCGTGCTGTTTTTCCAAAGCCACGATAACATTTACTACGGGACTCCATTATGGACAAGTATATCGAATTCGATATAAATAACAAGAAAACAGCGGCCTTCGTAGCGCATTTTATATCTTTGGCTCGTTCTTAGTGGATTCGTTGCTCTTAGAAGTGTGCCTCATTCATATCCTGCCGGAACATACCCCAGTACCTTCTTCGGCTCCCATGGGATTCCGGCGGTCCAGGGTTCTGCGCCGTATTCATACGCGCCGATATCCGGCCCCTTTCCCTGATAGTCGCCCTTGAAGCCGGGGACGACCCTGCCGGCGTCGACCAGCGGCGAATCCTTTCGCGGCCGAAAATTCATATCTTCCGGGTGAACCAGCCACGCGCCGGATTTCTCTGCCTTCATCTCGAAGTTATGCGTGATCTTATCACCGGTCGGAAGCGGCTCATTCCTCCACACGAGATTTCCCACAAGGTTATTGCAGTAGAGACTGTTGGCGTTCTGCACTTGAAGCAATGGGAATTGCTCCCGCCACGGCTTCTTCGGTTCGGCCCGGGTCGGTATAAGCAGATGCTTGCTGTTCTTTTCATTTCGCTTGGCCGGATCACGCGGGCCAACGTCGAAGACAGTATTGTTGAACACCCGATTGTCGTCACCCTTCACGACGATGCCGTGAATGCCGCAATCCCACACGACATTGTGGTGGACGGTCAGTCCTCGCGTTTGGTCGTCGCCCCGGATGCCCATGCCTCCAAGTCTATCGTGTCCACTGAAACCTTCGGTCATGCAGCCGTGCACCCAGTTGTGGTGGATGACGGTGCCGCGGCACCGGGGAAGCTGCGTGTAAATCAGCGCCACGTCGCGACAAAGCAGACCGCCGTTATAGACGTGATTGTATTCAACACGTTGATTGCCGCCCGGACACTGGAGCAGGGCATTGCCGCCGTTAAAAATCGTGTTGCGGCGCGAGATGTTAGCCTCGCCCGAGATGTTCAGCCCGGCGTAACCGAGCGAACCGTGCCAGCAGACATGATGGATCAGGCAGCTCTCTATGAGGTTAGAGTCGCCGCTGATCTGCAGACCCTCATGCGACGCATAGGAAACAACACAGTTACGGATGATATTGTGGTTTCCGGATATGCCGGTACTGTATCTGTGATATGATGGGCTCCTTACGTGACGCGAATATGTGGGGTAACTCATGTGACAGCGATCGATGAGCATGTTGCTGCATTCTTCAAAGCCGAACGAGCAGGAGAAAAAACTGAGTCCGGCCAATTCCACGCACTGCAGTTTTCTGCCCGTAACGGCATACTGACGTTCGCGGTAACTGACATCAAGTGCGGATGGATCTTTGCCGCCGGGCGCATAGAAATACAGCAGTTTTTTGTTATCGTCATAAAACCATTCAGTGGGCCTGTCCAGCGCCTCGAGCTTGCCGGACAAGAAATAGTAGTCGTCCTCCCAGCCTTTTGTATGGTTGGCATAGTGGGTGATACCTGTAAGGTCTTTCGGATAAGTCAGTGCGTCCTTGCCCTTGCTGTGGCCGGTAACTGTTCGCGTCCAGGTGAAAAACTGGTGAGCCACATTCAGTGTGATGTGAGCGCCGGTCCAGTCGATGCCGGTTCCGGCCAATGCAGGATCCTTGATAATGCCGTAGCGGCTGCCTTTCATGGTTGCCGCCCAGCATTTGCGGTCGAAAAGCTGTGATTCGAAATCCATGTTTGGCCAGCGCGCTTCGACCATCATCTTGCGGTCCACGAAAAGTTGTTCAATAGAGGCATCGATTTTGATCTTGTAGATGTTGCCCTCGTGTTTGATCCATTTTCCGGTGATCGGTTCGGTGCCGTCAAGCAATACGGTCTGCCCTTCCTCTGCTATGAAGCAGATCGGCTTGCCCACTTTGCCTGATTTCTTCATGACCACTGCCTCGCGGTAAGTTCCTCCCTGTATGCGGCATGTGTCGCCCGGCTTCATGGTGTCAGCCGCCTTCTGGATTGTTCTGAATGGTTTTGTTTTTGTGCCGTGATCAGAATTGTCACCCTCCGGCGAAACATGGTAGGTCTCAGCAATTGTAGTTTGAGCCATGATCGCCAGTAACGTCAGCATCGTAAATAGCTTGCTCATTAGATCGCCTCTATTCTCACGTTGAACAATGTATATGTGGTTTCCGGATAACACTCCAAATCCGCGTATCAATAGGAGGTGTACACCGTACGGAACCCATTTTCAAGCGAAAAATCGTGTCAAGCAATGTCAAACTAAGGCCTGCGGTAGAAATATATATTTTCCACAATCCGCTTGTTATCCATGGGCGGTACATAAACTATCGGGCAAGATGCCTCGTTCTTAAGTAGCGGCTTGATCTATCCAGTCATTCCGACTATAATCTTTTTAGACAAAACAAGCTCCATCCGCAGAAGTAGTTGGAAAGCATGATGATCAAAATACTCGGAGAACACGTCCATCATGTTGTACTTTTTGTCTTATTGCTCTATGAATTTTTGTGAGGTCCATATGCTCAAGTGGTTTAAGCCAAAGCGAAAGTTTAACACTGAAAATTGCCCTTCTAATCTCCCCGCAGAGACTTTGCTACTGATATGTATCTTCCTTACTGTGATGTCCCCGCAAATTTCAAGCTATGCCGCTGATCAACCTGCGCTCGACACACGTCGGGCTGACGCTATGCTTGCCGATTACTTCCGGATAGAAACGTCGAAGCTCCGCGACAGATGCCTGACAGATGTCACATCGCTCGAAGACTGGCAGGCGAAGCGAAAAATCTACCGAAAACAACTTTTCGAGATGCTTGGGCTCCAACCCTTTCCTGAAAAAACAGACCTCCAAGCGGTTGTTACGGGTAAAGTCGAACACGAGCAGTTCATCGTCGAGAATATTCACTTTCAATCCAGGCCGGGCCTTTACGTCACAGCGAATCTGTATATTCCCAAAGGACTTGAAAAAGCCGCCCCGACGATTCTTTATGTATGCGGCCACGCCCGAGTCAAGAAGGATGGGATCAGTTACGGCAACAAGACGGCGTATCAGCACCACCCGGCATGGTTCGCTCGTCACGGGTACGTCTGTCTCATTATCGATACTCTGCAATTAGGCGAAATCGAAGGGATTCATCACGGCACCTATCGGGAAAAGATGTGGTGGTGGAACAGTCGGGGCTACACACCTGCAGGAGTGGAAGCGTGGAATTGCATCCGCGCCCTGGATTACCTGGAAACGCGGAAAGAAGTGGATGCCAACCGATTCGGTGTCACCGGGCGCTCAGGCGGTGGTGTCTATAGCTGGTGGATTGCAGCGCTTGATGACCGCATTAAAGTCGCTGTTCCCGTGGCCGGAATCACAGATCTTCAAAATCACGTCGTGGACGGCTGTGTCGAGGGACACTGCGATTGTATGTTTATGGTCAACACGTTCAGGTGGGATTATCCGCTCGTCGCGGCATTGGTGGCGCCGCGGCCATTACTGATCTCAAACAGTGATAAAGACAGGATCTTTCCACTGGATGGTGTTGTCCGCCTGCATGAGAAGGTCCGCAATATGTACCGGTTGTATGAAGCCGAGGAGAACCTCGGGCTGAACATCACCGCAGGGCCGCACAAGGATACTCAGGAACTGCGCGTTCATGCCTTCGTGTGGTTCAATCGGTTTCTCAAAAATGATAACGCTCTGATTGATAAACCGGCGGTTCCGTTTTTCAAGCCGGGACAATTAAGGGTCTTCAACGATTTGCCCGCTGATGGAATAAATACACGTGTACACGAAACGTTTGTTCCAAAGAGTCAACAGTCATTGGCACAATCGAGAGAGAATTCAAATCAGCAACACCGGATATTACTTAGAACACTCCGGGAAAAATCATTCGGCGGCTGGCCGACTCAAGAGCAAGCCGGCCCTCTGAATGTCAGGCGGGTATTCGCCACTGAAAAAGACGGCATCTGTTTGAGCGCTTTTGACTTCACGAGTCAGCCTCACGTCCAGTTACGTTTGTACCTGGCCCATCGACCCGGAATTGAACAACCCAACCAGGTTGTGTTGAACATACTGGACGATCAGGAGTGGACACAATGGCTGGCCGCGATGCGCATCGGGTTTTCTAACGAGCTTAAAGATGAGACATTACCCGATCCTAACGAAGACGCTTGGAACCACATTCGGAAAATGTGTGAAGACAGCAATTCGATAATGGCGTATACCGCTCCCCGCGGTATTGGCTTGACGGCGTGGAATCCGGATGAACGTAAGCAAACACATATCCGCCGGCGATTCATGCTGCTCGGTCAGACTCTCGATGGCGTGCGCGTGTGGGATGTCCGGAGGGCAGTTCAAGCCCTTCGTGAAATTGAAAAGAAGAGCACCATTCCCATGACTCTTGCCGGTCAACGTGTGATGGCTGGAATTGTGCTCTATGCATCGCTCTTCGAGTCTGACATTGCCAAGGTCGATCTGTGGCATCCACCGTCCTCACATCGTGAAGGGCCTGTATTTCTCAACGTGCTGCGTTATATGGATATACCTCAAGCCGTGGCGATGGCGGCCGAGCGCACCCAGGTGCAAATACACCCCTAAAGATGAAGGAAAGTTGACGTTTCCGTGTTATAGTGGAGATTGTGAGCTGATTAAAGAAGAATCTCGTTAATATTCGAAAAGTTTTTGAAGGTCGCATCATGAGTTCTGAAAACATAGATATTTCCCGTCGTGGATTTCTTGTCGCGTCCACAGGAGCCAGTGTAGGATTGGCCGGGTTAAACAAACGCGATGCGAAACTCAAAAGCTCTAAGCGCGAAGGCAACCGTATCCGTGTCGCTGCATGCCAAATACTCACATTTGCCGATCCGGCCCGGAGCGTTGAAAAAATCGTGCGGTGGATGAAATCGGCCTCAAAAGACGGGGTTGACGTCGTCGTCTTTCCCGAGGCATGTCTGTGCGGTTATCAAGGAGACAAAAACTACTGGAAGAGAACGAATCCCAGGAACTTCGAAAATGCTGAACTGAAAATTATAGAGGCGTCAAAAAGCCTGGATATCGCCGTCGTTCTCGGTACAGCGCATTGGGAGGCGGGGCAGCTCTTCAATAGCTTGCTGGCCATTGACAAGGGAGGCAAAGTCAGGGGCAGATATGCCAAGACTCATTTGGCGGAGAGTTGGCCGGGGCTTGTGCCGGGCAAAAAACTGCCTATCTACACCCTCGCCGGCATTGAATCCTGTTTCATCATCTGCCATGATGTAAGGTATCCTGAGCTGGTCCGACTGCCCGCGGCCGCAGGGGCCCGTATATGTTACTTCATCAGCAATGAAAGCCCTCTGACCAAAGAGCACAAACTGTCTGCGTACAAAGCGATGCCGATAGCGCGGGCCACGGAAAACGGTATCTTTTGTGTGATGGCCAATGCCCCCGCCGACGCTGAGAATATGAACGCACCCAATCAGTCTCATGGAAACAGTAAGATCATTCACCCCGATGGGAACGTCATCGCGGAGGCGGGTCATTTTGAGGAAAGACTGGTGAGTGCAACGATCGATATTGGCCAGGCGACGCGCGGCATCGCCCGCAGAGCAGCGGGAGACAATACGATACTAAAAGACTGGCTCAACAAAGGCGTTCAGCTTGTGCAGGTCGAATCGCAATAGGGAAGATACCTTGTTTTGATCAATACGAAATCCATGATCTAACTGAACTTTTGCAGAATTGAAATTAGGCATACTTTTGGAAAGAACACATCTTGTCTCTTGATCTAAATTGCGTTGCTATCAGGTGAAAAGACGAATGACCTGTCTGAATGTTCGACCTCCTCAATCATAAGCGGTCAGGTTGATGCCAGGGAGCATAGTTCCAATTCTGAAACAGATTCATCGCTGCGCGGTCGGTCGCCGGAGTCTGGGGCAGCAATACGATCGCGTCGAAGCATGCTCCCGTATTTGCGCCGAGGATGAGGTGATGTTTACCTTCTTTCAGATGAATGTCCGGGATACGATACCACGACCAATGGCTGTATTGCTCGCCGTAATGAGCGAACATCTTGGTATGGGCCCGCTCGGGATGTGTCCAGTCGGTGAACCCGATCATCGCGGTCGCTTGAAGGTCGCGGGATGGGTCTTTATCCAGTGTGAGTGTCATCTGTGTGGAGCTTTGCGGTTCCCAGCGGGCCCGCAGCCATAAGGCATGCGGGCCTGAGTCGCGAGCATCTATATCAAAGCCCAATTTTCCCGACCCGCTGAATGTCATGACACGTGCACCGCTTGCTTCGGGCAGTCTCACAGGCGAGACCTTACCCGTGGTCTGGTCGGCCCGTTCGGCTTCACGAACCAGAGCGGCGTCCGCCACCAATACCTGTGCGGGAATGGTTCGCCGGCGCCCGCGTTCCTGAATTAGGATGTTAAATGACCGGATCTCGCCGACCCGGCGTCGCTCGTTTGCAGGAGGAATCTGGTTGCGGTTGTTTCATCAGGAGCAGAAAGCTCAACCGATCGTTTCATCGGATCGCTCGTCCAGCCCTCCGGCAGATTCTCAAGCGACACGTCGCCGACCACGTCCTGACCAGATAAGGCTACTTCGACCGGCGTTTCACCTTCAGGGGCAACAATAAAGAGATTTCGATGCGCCTGGTCGTCATTCATGTAGTAGCTGATAGAGTTCAGTGAAACGGATAGGTTGCTCTGATGGCGCTCGATCCATTGGCAAGTCGTTTTGACCGGAACGGTCGGCGGCCCGCCAACGAAGCGGATGTGATTGTCTCCTCGGGTGAGTCTGCCCGGCAATGAGAGCGGCGAGACTACGAATGTGGTGCGCACCTTCAGTCCGATGATTTCTGCGCGTTGCCCCGGAGCAAGCCGGACCTTCAGCCAGTAACCATAGCGTGCGGCTATCTCCTGGAGCATATTCACAGCGATCTTTCCCTCCCGGTTGGGATTGCGCCAGCGTTCCGTCCAGGTCTTGCCCCGGTTGAATGACAAAGACATTGTAATAGCTCCAGGACTGCGAGTCTGGTATGAGCCGGTAACCATCGAATCGGAAAGAATATAGGGACACTCGACTTGATAGATCATGACGCCAGCTTCATCAGGGTCTCGCAAGCGTAAAGATGCCGGCGCCCGGCCGGGGGATTCGATCAGTAAATTATCGAAGGTCGAAGCCTCCGTCTCAGCGACCGGCTCGTAGACGATGGTCCCGTTGCCGAAATAGGGCGGGATTTTGGCCAGGGGGATTGGCTCGCGACTATCCGTGAGTTCGAACCATCGACCTTCATTATGCCACCCGATGCCGACTCGCTCGCCTGAACGCAATGGAAAACTCATATTATGCGGCTTTTCTGCGGTTCCAAACGTTGCCCTGCTTCTTCGGCCCCGCAGCCAGGCGCTCACGTTTCCACCCTGTCGCAATTTGAGATAGGGATCTTCTTCCAGGCCGCGTCGGCTGAGCACCGTGGCGTTATCCCTGTCGAGCCAGTACACCCGCGGCGAAAGGTCAAAGAGCCGCCAACTGCCCTGGTAAAAAGCATGCTCGAACTGATGGTGCGTACCTGAGGAATTGTTCGAGGAAATGCCGGAAGCCAAAAAGAGCTTGCGCAACATATGATTGAGCGGGCCGCACTGGTCGAATGGATAGATATTTAACGCCTTCAGCGGAGTGTAAGAGACCCGCGGGCGGTGACGGTCCGCAAGCGTCTCACAATAGTGGGCATCGAAATAGTTCGTCGTCTGCAGAGCATGTTTGAACGTCTCGAAAGCCTTCTCATGATCGTCGGCGGCATCCGGGGCAAGGGTCGCGTTGAGGCTCTCAACGCTGGACGGCACCAGAACTCGAGCGTGCCCGCTTCCAAACCCCAGTGAACAGAATGCGAATTGGGATTGAATTTCCCGGAGGTGAGTGTTCCTTCCGATGCTCCGTTGAAAGCAAGCCGGCGTATGCCTGTGAATTCAAAACCGCGATTGACGGGCGCCGTATCGAGAGCGCCCTCCACGAACCCGGCGTGGCTTTGGGCCGGGTAACTTAGCCGCCGACACGGACGGATCACCAAACGGTCAAGCCATACCGTAAAAAAGGATTCAGGGCCTGTGAGGATTTGGCGGGTGTCTGCATCTTTGACATAGCAGCGCAGCCGGATCTTCGCATTGACACGGGCGGCCTCGGGGCTGAATCTGCCTCGCTCGCAGAACTGTACGAGTTGACCTTGGGCCAATTCTATCGTAAGCCATCGCGGCTGTACCGCATATTCCAGGATGCGTGAGCCGTCTGCTCGGAACTGCTCGAGCTCGATGGAGACCGGCGCGCCGTATCTGGCGCGTTCAGCCAGTAAATCACATTGAAAAACCATCTCCTTTCCTGCGAACTTGCGAACGTCAATCATTTGGGAGAGAGTCACCTCGCGAGGTGTGTTTTCGGCGGTATCTCCATCTATGACTATTTTCAGCGAGCGCCGTCCCGTCGCATGATCGAATCTATCCAGTCGGGCAAGTACCTTAGGCGCTATTTGCCAGCCAACAGGCATACCGTCGATTTCATCCTCGAAACCGGGATTGGAAAGAAGGTTCAACGGCGGCAAAAGGTCCGCGTCATCATTTCGGGCGCTGATACGGCGGTCCTTTGTATCAAAATAGATGTCATAAGAATTCACCCGCTCGGTCTGCGGATGAGCGAACCAACTCAGATAGGACTCCTCTCGGCCTTTGACGGGGTTGAATTCGCCGCGATAAGCAAAAGGCACTTCTCGCGCCGGTGCGTTTCCGCTGCGTTCGATAAGGCGCAGCGAGCCCGGGTCGAACTCGCCGGGAACATCGGCCCGCTTCAGCAACATGGGAAAGTCAACCACAACCTCAGTTGGTGTATTGGCATCGTCACGAGAAGGGATATCGCTGGTTATCGTGGTGCGAAAGCGCCATCCGGCATTCCACCAAGAAGCCGGCTCGCCGGAAACCGCTGTCAGGCAGATGCCAAGAACAACAGTAAGAACAGACAAGATCCTTATTATCAGACGGTCGTCATTCATAAAGAACACTCCTTATACCTTGGATTGGAAAATGGGATTCAGAGACACCACCATAGGCCCCAATCGGTTCGCAGCCCACATCATCAGCCATAATCAAGACAATGTTCGGCTTCTCTGACATATCCCGACCAGCCGCCCCCAGGTTGTAAGGGAGTGCCGCTGCCGTACCCATCGCAGCAGCAGCCTTCATTGGAGGGCAATAGGCCGGTCAAAAATCGAGAAAACGCTACAAGTTCCCGAGGTCCCGGAACTTGTAGCGTCCCTGTCGAACATAACGGTGTATTATTCCGTATACGACAATCAGTCTCTGATGCAATTCCCTGTTTTAGGGCTATTTTCAGGGATATACACCAAGGAATCAGGGAAAAGATGGTTGTGTACGATGGGTCAATTTGAATAACTGGTTGATTCTACAAGGCTTAAGTCAATTCTTTTTCATATTCCCTATAACATTTAACAGGGAATAAGCAGGGAACTATCAGGTCGTGACTTGGCCTGACAATTTGAAATTTTTGTTCTTGATGGGAAGAACGCTGTTTCTGGTGAATGCTGTGCGATATGATTTCGGATCAAATCTCCGTGTGTGCGCCGCTCAATTCGACTTCAGCCCATATCTGTAACATATTGCTTGCCAAGCAGTTATGCTCGACAGTCTCTTCCGGCCTCATGGCTGAAATCACTGCTGCAATACTTCTGTAACAGATTCTTGCACAACCCGCGGGAAGTTGCCTGCCTCGCGCGATCAACTAGATCATCATGGACACATAGGTAATACTTGTGTGTTGTCTTGAAATCAGCGTGGCCTGCAAGCTTCATCACATCGTATTCCCTCATGCCTTCTTTGAACCAGTTGCAGATCGCCGTTCTCCTGAGATCGTGGAAGGTACCTTCCTCGATGCCTGCTCCATGCAGGATCCTGCGGAAATCTGGGCAGAAATTGTTGATCACCTTCAACCGAGAATCCGAATAGGTCCACTTGCCCTTGGCACGAAGCTCGTGTTGTATGTAATCGTATCTGGCCGGCGGCACAAAGACATACGGATGTCCCTCGGGCTGTCTTCCTTGGTGATCAACCAGAAACTGCACAAGTTCATCGGTCATGCCATCAGCACAAAGGCAACCTTCGGTATACTGGACTCAGGTTCGGTGAAAAGAAAGGAAGGTTGTCATGGCCCATCTTTACAGGCGCCGCAGGCAATTTTGGATCTGTTATTATGTCAACGGCAAGAAGATTCAGAAATCCCTCGCCACGGACAATGAGCGCATTGCCCGGGACAAGAAACGCAAAATTGAATATCAGCTCTCCATAGGGGACCTCCACGTTGCGAGCAAACTGCCGCTACCGATGGCGTTGGAGGATTTCTGCAAATACCTTGAGATCACACGAACCTACAAGTCGTACAAAAACGACATTAGTCGATTGAGAGTCTTCTTTGGGCCAATCTGTGAGTCTCTGAAGCCCTGTCCACCTGGTGTAAAGCGCGGTCGCGAGTCCTCCAAACCCGTTGCGGACAAGTATGCCGGTGGCTGTCAAGAGAATGATCGGGATGTGGCTGGTATCTTCATCGTTTTTGAGAAGTCGACATAATTCTATCCCATCCATCTCCGGCATCATGATGTCGCTAATGATGAGATCCGGTATGTTTTGGTGAGCCAGTTGCAGTCCCTGCTGACCATTGGCTGCTTCGAGTATCTGATATTCTTGTTTCAGGATGGAACCGACATAGTGACGCATATCTTCATTATCTTCTACTATGAGGACGGTGGGGGGAGTGTTGGCCTCTTGGTCCGTTACTTCCTGCTTAGGTCGATCTTTCTTTATGTCTATTGTTTACAGTCCACCAACGAGTGATTCAGTTATATTTAGAAACTTGTCTTTAAACCGACAAAGGCAATGAGTCGAGTTCTGTCGTTGGTGTCCGGTGCGAATAGGCTCGTGCCGGTGGATGCTACAAATTTGGCTTGTTCGCAGAGAACGTGAGATTAACCCACGTTGACAATGCCTTCCATTTCCGGGAAGTGACTGCTGATACATTCAAAGGCGATTTCTGCCATGATGTCAGTGGTTTCCGATACTGCACGACCGACTAAGATTGAGCCGAAGCAAATGTCTTCTTCGTGTTCTTTGTTGGTGTAGCCGATACTGGAGCCTAATACGAATGTTTCAACGCTCTTTTCCACTTGCACAGGGATCGAATATTCTTGGGATTCTTCGCCTTCCCTGGGCACCTCGATTTGAGGGTACACTGAAGCTGTCAAGCTGTCACCGTCTAGGAAACGGTATTTGATACCACATTTGAACCCGCTGAAGTTGCGATCTGAGGGTACACCGTCGATTTTGGAGATCACATAGGGAGTCTCAAATTTTAACTGGATGCGGTCCGTGAGGCCGTAATTGATGTCCATGAGCGGGACTTCGTATTTTTTCTCGTTCTTTCTGATCACAGTTGCAGCAGAAAGATTGATCTCCCAGCCGCCCTGATCCGGAGTACCGGGATCGTCGGTAATCATAGGAGGGCTACCGCTTTGGGCCATAACATCGGATAGACTGACAAGACAGGTGCAGAGGAAAATTACAATAAACAAGGTGCTCTTCATAGCATTCTTAACCTTTTAAGGTATTTCCTTTTAGAGTGTTTACGCTTGTTTTAAACTGGATTAACGACATCCGAGTTTGAGCTTAGGTAAGGGTTGGTCTGGGTTGTACGGATTATAGGATAGGTCCACCTTGAGGTTGAACAATTTGGCAATTGATTGCCAGGGTACGAGTTGGTAGTGTGGACCGCAGACGTTTTCATCATTTTGGGTGACCAGGAATCCCTGTGGAAATTGTTCGCCCAGATTCAGGTGGGTGATCTCAATGCAATCATGGGATTCAACCAGGGCACTTGATCCAGCTTGGGTGAGGTCAAAGGTACCGAGGTATTGATTGGGCTCTTTACGGTTATAGACCTTTTACTTCCAACTGTTTTGAATGGAGATCACAAGATACCCATCGGTTTTGCCAACGCGATACAGAGCCAGACCTTCAACATTATCTTCTGGATCGATCATGGCCATATCGACCAGTATACGTTTACTGCCTTGGCCGGGCTCAGCGCCGTAACGCCAGATCTGGCACTCCCGTTCCTGCGAGATGTAGACCCAGCCCAATTCGTCGTCTCCGACGCAGGCTTCAATTTTGTGATCTGCTTTGGGATCAACTGCACCATCCATAATGTTGATTTGACGAACGCGCACGGCGTCGACTTTGCCCTGACCGTTGTCAAAGAGTTCCCACTGTTCGATGAGACCTTCTCGTGAGGTGACAAAAGAATAAAACTTGCCAGTAAGGACGCTGTGGTACAAGCAACTGCCATAGGCATTGATACCCAGGGCTGCGTGCTTACCGGTGATTTCTTCAAGCAGACAAGTTTGTGGATCTACCGTAAAGATACGCAGGGTATTCTGTTTGTTGTTGGCACTGACCACGATCGATATCTTTCGGCCGTTCAGTGGGAAGTTGTAGCGTACGTCAACTTCTCCTGCCCCCCCCTTGCCAAAGTTGACAACTTCAATCAATGCACCTTTTAAGTCAAAGGTACCTAGCCCCTTGCTATGATCGGCACCGATGACCAGACTTTTAGATTTGTCAGTCGGGTGAATCCAGATACCCACACCGTCAGCCTTACCAATAGACAAGGTACTGACCTTGGCTTTGGCGGTTTGAGCATTAACTACGGATGTGATGGTCGTCATAGCAACAACGGTCAGGAGGATGCAACAAAGCCTGCGTATTAATGCCATTTCTGATTTCTCCTATTGAATGAATGAGTTTCAATGAACACGATAGAAAATTTAACGAACACTTAGCCATTTTGGGCTTGGTTTTGACTGATGTATTCAGATGGAGTGCACTGGAATTGTTTCTTGAAACAGCGACCGAAATAGGTCATTTCCATAAATCCCACCTGATAAGCTACTTCGGATACGTTGTACTGCCCTGTTTTGAGTAATTCGGCTGCGTGTTTGAGTCGGATAGTGCGAATAAAGACACTGGGGGATTGTCCGGTGACGGCCTTGATTTTACGGTAAAGCGTGCTTCGACTCATATGCATATGGGAGGAAAAAGACTCCATCGCATAGTCATAGTCAGCCATATTTGCCTCAACGGTCTTTACGGCACGTCTAAGGAATTTCTCGTCAACGGGATTAGAGGTGATTTGGGGAAGTGACATGGATGGCTCTTTTTGAAAGTGCTCCTGCGAGCGACGGCGCGATTCCAAGAGATTGGCAAGGCGAGCCTGCAAAACGGCTTGACTAAAAGGTTTTACAATGTAGTCGTCGGCTCCGGTTTTTAATCCTTCAACGTGTGCTGCTTCCGATCCCTTGGCTGTCAAGAGAATGATTGGGATGTGGCTGGTGTCTTCATCGTTTTTGAGAAGTCGACATAATTCTATTCCATCCATCTCAGGCATCATGATGTCGCTAATGATGAGATCCGGTATGTTCTGGTGAGCCAGCCGCAGTCCCTGCTGACCATTGGCTGCTTCGATTAACTGATATTCTTGTTTCAGGATGGAGCCGACATAGTGACGCATATCTTCATTGTCTTCTACTATGAGGACGGTGGGAGGGGTGTCGGCCTCTTGGTCAATTACTTCCTGTTTAGGTGGATCTTCCTTTATGTCTATTGTCTTTGCCTTATCTTGAGGGATGGTCACGGTAAAACGTGTTCCCGGACGCGTATCATCTTGGGGATTGATGGGGCTTTCTACACGCAGGTCTCCTCCGTGCAGTTGTACTAATTCACGAGCCAGGGCAAGACCGATCCCGGAGCCGGGTGTTGCGCCGTCTTTATCCACACGGTGAAATCGTTCAAAAACTCTGTCCAATTGATCCTTAGGGATTCCAATGCCGTTGTCTTCCACGGATATTTCAAATTGTCTGTCACCGGGACGGATGACGACCGTGATACCACCTCCCTTGTCTGTAAACTTGATGGCATTGGAGATGAGATTCACCAGGACTTTTTCAAGCTTGTCGAGATCAAAGGCCGTTGGTAACTGCGTCACTGCCGTCTCAAAGGTCAACGTGAGCTGTTTCTGCTGTGCGGCGGATTCCATGGATGCCATGATGCCGCACATGAAACCAATCAAATCGTTCTCGGTAAGTCTAAGCTGTAATTTTCCGGCCTGTAATTTCCGGATATCCAGGAGCTGATTCACGAGTTGTAATAGTCGGTCGGCATTGCGTTTGATCAACTGGGCTTGTTCCTTGAGGTCAATATCCTTCAGTTTTCCAAGGAGTGTTTCTACTGGCCCTGCGATCAGGGTCAGGGGGGTACGGAGTTCGTGTGAAATGTTTGTGAAGAAGGCCAACCGTGATTCATCAATGGCTAATTCTTGTAGGGCTTTTTCTTTTTCAAACTGCAATTGCTGCAGTGCTTTCTCTTTCTCAAACCTGATTTGTTGTGTGACATGGATCTCGTGGGCTTTAATTAGGCGTACGACCAGTACAGTGATGGCAAGTAAGAGAGAAGCGATCAAGAGGAGAAACCAGGGCTGACGCCAGGTGGGCAATAATACAGTAAAGGTGGCTTTGGCCGGTGTAGGATCGATGTTCCGATCCCGGTCACGGGCCCGGACTTCGATGGTATGGGACCCCGCAGGAAGGTTGTACCAGGTCTGCGTGGTGTCCGTTGTAAAGGGGGACCACGGCCCTTGATCCATGCGATAGGCATAGAGCAATCGGTCCTTGGGGGTCACCGACCAGGTATCGCGACCGGTCCAGGAAATGTGTATTGGGGAGGCTGACTGAATCCGTTCCGTAATCAAATCGATCTCGGTGTCGGGTGGCGCTTTATCTGGCCTGTAGCGTGTGGTCAGAAAGGGATGGTCCGCCGTAACGTCGACCAGATTGGGATCCATCGCTCGAAAATACCATTCACGTGTCGCACGATTGATCCAAACGTCGCCGTCTGCCGAGACGCGTAGCGAACCACTTTCTCGCTCCATTCTAAAAGAAGCTGGAGTCGCTAGGGTTTGCCACTGATGCCCATCGAAGCAACTGATACCTGCATCTGTTGCCGCCCAAACGGTACCATCGCGGTGGGCCAGGGTGTACGTGACCATATTGCTGGCCAGCCCGTGTTGCATCGTGTACTGCGTCCAGGACTGGCCATCATACCGAAATATGCCGTCCCCCCCCTTGGCCACCCACAATTCTCCGCTGTTTGTGTGTATAATGTGGTCGATCCAACCCGTGAATAGACTCACTGGGTTTTCGATGTCGTGGGTACGGTAGCCGTCGAAGCGAGCCAGCTTAGCGCCACCGAACCAGAGTCCCTCGTTGGTCTGGGCAATGCCCACGATTCGAAATGGTACCAGGGGATTCTTTTGGTGCCCGTATGTGTAGGTCTGGTCCGTCAGGAAGAAACGTATCAAGCCACCTTCACAGTTAGGATCCCAAATCTTTTGAGAGGCTGAGCCGAAAAGCATATCACCTGAAGTCGATTCAAACGCAGAATAGGCACTGATACCAAAGCCTAGTTCGGGAAACCGATGGAGATGCCACTGCTGCCCGTCATGATAGGCAACTGCCGCCTGGCCCTGATGACTCCCCGCCGCCCAGATCGATCCGTTTCCTGCGGTCGTCAAGACGACTGGCGCATCAAGTAGCCCGTCTTCAACGCTATACTTCATCCAGAGGTTGCGTTCGACCTCATGTTTGATTACCGCGCCTGTTTTTTCCAGGTACCAACACGTACCGAGTGGGGATTCGCATTGGAAGTGTAAGTTCTGGTAGGTAGTATACTGTTGATCGCTGTAGTCAATGCGGAAGACCTTTGCGTTTCTTCCTGCCAGCCAAATGGAACCGTCGATCGCTGTCAAAAGAGTTGGTGGCGAGGAAGGAATTTCAATTCAGGTGCATTATAGGTACGTTGCTTGCCGTGCTGATAGGCATATAACCTACCCTGGCCTATCAACCAGACAGTGCCATCCTGCGTCTGGGCCATGGCTGTGCAGGTGTAACGACCCAAGGTTGTGCTCAGATCGATTTGTGCCCATGTCTGTTTGGTAGGATCGAAGATATGGACTGGATCCCCGGAGGCGTCACTGGCGATCCAGAGCCGTCCGTCTGAGGCCTCCAGGATGCAGCCCTGGCGTGCACGATCCCGGGAATAAAGGTGGATGGGGCGAGTCTCTCCGAGACCGCTGGGATTCGCTGGTAAAAGGGGGGCCACATAGACCGTTTTGAAATTGTGGGCTAAGTACCAGAGTTGCTTCTGTGAATCTATACAAACAGTAGTAACACCACCTTCGATGGATTTCACGAGTCGGGCAGTACCGTTTTCTATGGAAATCAAACCCTCGTCACAGGCAGCCCATACCCGACCCTGGTCATCGGCAGTCATGCTCTGACTGGGAACGCCTGAATAGGTCCGGGTTTGGACGGTGATCCACTGATGGTCCTGGAACAGGTGGATGGCTTTGGAAGTCTGTAAATAGATGCTTCCGTCCGGCATGGCGAGAATCCATTTGGTCAAGGGTGTTAAGCCATCGGCCAGGCCGAAGCGCCGCCAATGAAGGCCGTCGTGGCGTATGACACTCTCCTTGAGACCAAACCACATCGTCTCATTAGGTTCCTGGGCCAGACATTGAAATCCCAGACCATCCAGTAACTCGATGTGGTTCCAACGCCAAGGTTCAAGCAAGGGATCGACTATATTCGGTTCATAAGGTTGCACGGCCTTCAGGGGCATATGTAACCCTAAAAACACGAAAATACCGAATAGAATTCTGAAAACACAATGTCTTTTTAAAGGTATCTGCATGGTTTCTCTTGCCGAAACTGTTTCGATGGTGAGATTCTATCTTTTAAAGCCTTTAAGTGCAAGGGGTTAGGCTTGATAATGTGAGAATGCAACATAAAGTCGAGACTTTGAACTATAGGTTCTAACAGTCTATCCCGCATTCTTGATAAACTGGTCGATAACAACAATGAAACAAACGCCTTTGACGTGACCTGATTTCGTGATCGATGTTGATCTCGGATCTGATAAATAGGGCCACTGTGAGAATCGTTCTGAAAGGTCCAAATATTGCGGATCGGGGTCGGTACAACCTGTGAAACCGATCCAAATTATAGTTACTGTTTTCTTTTAGTAAGGAGGATTGACCATGTTAGAAACGAAACTGAAACCATTGGCCATTCTTTGCCTGGTATTAGGCTTGGCCCTGACGGTTTCCGCGGCCAATCGTAATTGGACCGGGACCAATGCGGACGCCAACGGTCTGGGATACTGGGATGATCCCGGCAACTGGGATACCTACCCAACCGCAAGTGATCAAGCATTTTTACTTACGGCCGATTCAACAGTGGTTGTAGATGACTATGACCCCAACATTGCCAAAGAGTGTCTTAGACTTATCTTAGCACGGTCGGGGGCGCACGACAATATAACCCTTTGGCTTAAGAGTTTTGATGGAAGCGGTCCAGGGGGTGTATTCTCCACAGATGTAGTCAAGATGGGCCAGGCCGGTTCCCAGAACACCCAACTTATAGTGGATGCTGGTGAATTCAACTGCACTAATCTGCGGGTACAACAACAGGATGGCGCCGTGGGCGGATCCTGCTTCATCACGGTCAATGGCGGCGTCCTGAATGCCGGTAAGTTGGGCCTCACGGAAAAAACAATTGAAGCCCAATCCACATTTACTGTCAATGGGGGGCTGGTGGATGTGGCTGGTGATCTCTGGATGGGTGAATCACCGGCAGACGTGTCTATTAACCTAAATGGCGGTACGCTCAAGGTCGGGGGCAATTTTAGTACCACTGATGCTTTGGCCCTTGATATCATTGACGGCACCTTGGTCCTTAATGGTGACCAAAGCGCATTGATCACGCAGTTGGTCAGTAGCGGGCAACTAATGATTGCTGGGAACTCTGCTCAGCGCGGCGGATTATTTATCTCGCATGATGCGGATGCAGGTACCACGACCGTTACTGCCGATCCTAGTTTGGCTAATCCCAACAATGCCTATGCTCCAGTGCCTCTGAATGCTGCAATCGACGTCGCACCTGAAACAGCAACACTGAACTGGTCCGCTGGGGACTCGACCGCAGTTGCTGGTGGGCACGATGTGTACTTTGGTACAGATGCGAGCACCGTCGAAAATGATGGTACGGACAATGCTTTGGGTGCCTATCTGGGCCGTTTCGACATTGCTGAGGCTGCTGTGCCTGAAGAGCTGATTTTCGGCCAGACGTACTACTGGCGGGCCGATCAGATTGCTGAAGACGCGACCGTGTACAAAGGCAGAGTTTGGTCCTTTACAGTAAGCGAAAGTGTGCTGGTTGATGATTTCGAGGGTTATGATAACCAGGAACCGAATGAAATCTATGTTACCTGGAAAGATGGTTATGAGATCGCGGATAATGGTATGCAGGTCGGGTATCTGGATCCGAACTATGCAGAGACGACTATTGTAAAACAAGGTAGTCAATCGATGCCACTGTTTTATGATAACAAGGACGGAGTTGTTAACGCAGAAGCCAAGCGAACCTTCGTCAATGCTCAGGATTGGAGCAAACACGGTATCAAGTCCCTTTCTGTGATGTTCCGCGGGGAACCGGACAATACCTTTGGGACCGTCTACATCAAAATAAACGATGAAAAGAAAACTTATCCTCTTTTAGCCAATCATATGCAGTTCGCCCAATGGAAGCCTTGGATTATCAACTTGAAAGATGTCGTGACAGATCTGACGAAGGTAACGTCTTTGGCGATTGGTATCGACGGCACAGGATCCGGTACACTCTATATTGACGATATTCGCCTGTATGGTCAGGAAGCTGAATTGATGCCACTTCCCGATGCCGGTGTTGAACCTGATAACACGGCCTTAGTGGCTCATTACCTCTTTGACGGCAACGCCGAAGACAGTTCCGGCAACGGTCACCATGGCACGGTGCTGGGCACTGCTAACTGGGCCGACGGCGTCTTTGATGGGGCTTTGGATTTCAGTCAAACTACCGGTGTGGACTGTGGCGACTTTGATCCGACCGGTGGCACTGGCAAGTTCACACTGACCCTGTGGTGCTATTGGGAAGGCGGTTTGATCCAGCATCTGGTGACCAAGTCCACTGGCTGGGGTGCCGACACCATGATGTTCCAGATCGAAATCAAAGGCAGTGATGACTGGATTTCTGAACAAACCCGGGGTCGTTTTAATCTGGCATATCAGGGTGCTCCCCAGGCAGCTTTTGATCGGGTAACACCCCACGAATGGTTGCACCTGGCCTTGACCTTTGACGGCGAGCAGGCCACCGGCTATCTGAACGGTATCGATTCAATCGGTCCCAAGGCCACCGGAATTGGTCCGAATGTAGCGACTCCAGTCATCCTGGGCGCCACTCAAACGGGCGATAGGATTCTTCAGGGCCTCATGGACGACGTACGCATCTATAACTATGCACTGACGCCGACAGAGGTCATCGGAACCATCGGCGGCGTGGATCTGGGATTCAAGCCGTTTTGATAACCGGTGTGTGACTCGATGACGTGACCGATGTATTAGCTGTTATTGTTGATACTTAAGAGCTTTCCTCCTTCTGATGGAAGCTGGGGGCACACCGCCCGGTGAGGGTGTGCCCCTAACCCTTAACCAGAGGTATGCGATCGTGTCGTTGTTTTGCTGTGGGTGCTTACGACGGACTTGACATTTCGATATAAAGATAAAGATGATGCAAAAAATTAACAAAAGGTTGTATTATATGCTATTGATAAAAAAGAAGCTTGGCGTCGTAGTACTTGCAGTATCCATGTTTTTGAGTTTTGTTCGTCTTGTGAACGCGAATCCGCAAGCCGATTTGGCTCCCACACCGCCGATGGGATGGAACAGCTTCGATAGCTATGGGGTCTACCTGCACGAAAGAGCGGCCCAGGCCAACGTCGAAGCCATGGCGGAAAAGCTAAAACCCTTTGGCTATGAATACTATGTGGTGGACAACGGTTGGTTCGGCGAGTACAAGCTCGTACCGGGCACGATATACCCGGCGGAAAAACACGCGCACGATGTGAACATCAACGAATACGGCTATTTTTTGCCGTCGCAGGTTTACTTTCCCAACGGTCTGAAACCGATCGTCGATCAATGTCATGAATTGGGCCTTAAATTCGGCGTTCACCTGATGCGGGGTATCCCGCGCAAGGCCTATGATTTGGACCTGCCTATTGAGGGAAGCGCTTACACGGCACGAGACGTGGCCATCACGGATCCCCAGTTGAATTGTCGGTGGTGTACCTATTGTTATGGTGTGGACATGACCCATCCTGGTGGTCAGGCTTGGTACGACGGTTTGATCCAGCACATGGCGGATATGGGTGTGGACTTTATCAAGTATGACGACATCGTGCCCTATCCCGCCGAGGTGGAAGCGGTCGCCCAAGCCATACGCAAGTGTGGCAGGCCTATCGTCTTGAGTCTCTCGCCCGGTGGCAGTGTCGATCCCAACGCCATCGACTCCTTCCGCAGGGCCAATATGTTGCGTGTGACCAAGGATGCCTGGGATGAACAGCACTATATCGATGAATGTTTCAAGGCCTGGCGCAAGTGGCAGGGCAAGGAATCACACGGCTTCTGGATCGATATGGATATGATTCCCTTCGGGCAGCTCCAGTTGATGTCACCGAACAACGGCGTTGAGGATCCCATGAGCAAGGGCGATATTGCCCTGGCCGGCAAGGGCGTCAACCGTTGGTGTCAGCTCAGTAATACCCAGAAACGTACCTTTATCACGCTGCGTGCCCTGGCCGCCTCGCCCCTGATGATGGGCGGCGACCTGCCCACCCTGGATGCCGACTCATTGGCGCTGATCACTAACGGCCAGATGCTTGCCTGCAATCAGAACGGGGTGATGGGTGAGTTGCTGTACGAGCGTGACGGTGTGGAGGTCTGGCGGGCACTGAAAAAGGGACAGACCCATACCGGCTGGGTGGGCGTCTTTAACCGCAGCGAGAAAGTCCAAGGGCTGACAGTCACGCCTGAGATGCTCGGACTCAATTCCGGTCCGTCTGTGCAGGTGCGGGACGTATGGAACGAACGGTCCTTTATGCTAAGTGAGGCACAGAGTCAATTGATTCAACTTGAGGCTCACGATGTCCTGTTCCTGTCCTTCCACCCGTCACCTATCGCCAAACGCCCCAATATTGTCTACATCCTGGCGGATGACCTGGGCTATGGTGATCTGGGGTGCTATGGTCAGTCACAGATCCAGACCCCTCATCTCGACCGCATGGCGGCTCGGGGCATCCGCTTTACCCAGCACTATGCTGGATCCACTGTCTGTGCGCCATCCCGGTGTGTGCTGATGACCGGACGGCACGTGGGGCATGCCCAGGTGCGCGGCAATCGCGAGGTTAAGCTCATGGGGCAGTGGCCCATGGCTGCCAATACGCAGACCGTGACCCATCTGATGAAGGCGGCCGGCTATCGAACCGCACTGATCGGCAAGTGGGGTCTCGGCGGACCGGGCACGGCCAGCCATCCCAATCGGATGGGATTCGATCATTTCTTTGGCTATCTCTGCCAACGCCATGCGCACAACCACTTCCCTGAATTTCTCTATCGCAATTATGAACGCATCGATCTGAACAATGCTCTTCAGGAAACATTTGCCATGCGTGGGGATGGCGCCGGGGTGAGCGCCAAGAAAAAGGAGTATGCCCACGACCAACTCATCAAGGAGGCCCTGACCTGGATACGAAAAAACAAAACCACGCCCTTCTTTCTCTGTCTGACCGTCACCGTTCCGCACGCCAACAACGAAGCCGGGGACGAGGGAATGGAAGTGCCCGACTATGACATCTACAAGAACAAAGATTGGCCTGAACCGCAGAAGGGCCTCGCTGCCATGATCAGCCGTCTGGACGGTGACGTCAAGCGTCTTACCCATACCCTCGAGAAACTGGGCCTGGAACAGAATACCCTGGTATTGTTCTCGTCGGATAACGGCCCCCATCGGGAAGGCGGTAACGATCCTGAATTCTTCCGTTCCAGCGGTCCCCTGCGCGGATACAAACGTGATCTATACGAGGGAGGGATTCGGGTGCCCTTGATCGCCTATTGGCCCGGAACGATTCAACCGGGACAGGTTTCTGACCATATCTCCGGTTTTCAGGACATGCTGCCGACCTTTGCCGATCTGGCCGGAGTTCCCGCGCCAGAGGGACTGGACGGTATCTCGATGGCCCCCACGCTGTTGGGCCTGGGCGAACAACCCAAACATGAGTATCTCTACTGGGAATTTTACAGTCAGGGCGGTAAACAGGCGGCACGTGTTGGCCAGTGGAAAGGCATGCGTTTGAGGGTCAATCAGGATCGCCAGGCGCCGCTGGAACTTTACAACCTCAGTACCGATCTGGGCGAACAGCTCAATGTGTCAGATCGGTATCCGGATGTCGTGAATCGCATCGCACAGATTATGCAGGAAGCGCACATTCCGTCCGCTGATTTCAGGTTTGAATAGTCAGGCACACAAGCGCAGAATGGATGTCATGAACATGATACAACAATTCACTTTAAAAAATACGAATAAATAAAAACTGTCTTGGAGATCATGTTGTGAAAAAGCAATTTATTGGAGAATCTTCTGTTTTTTTCAAAGCTTGTTATTTGTTGGTTATTGTTGCTTTGTTTGGTTTGTTTACTATTCCTGCAAATGCTGATGAATGTGTGATTACTTTGCAGGAAGGCGAGAACTTCTGGGGAGGCTTTGTCACGGACGGTGGTCAAATGCCGTTTGGAAAAACTTCTTTCGAGTGTGACCTTTATGGGGACACACGCGGCAACCAGGCCCAGCCGCTGTTGATCTCGGACCAAGGGCGATATGTCTGGTGCGAGCAGCCCTTTGAATTCAGTTTCGACGGCGAAGAGCTGAAGGTCGAGTCGAGACACGGAAAGATCCTGACCGGACAACACGGCAATTCACTTCGTGACGTTTTTCAGTATGTCAGCCAAACATACTTTCCAAGCACCGGTGAAATCCCTGCTCCGATGCTTTTTGTCAAGCCGCAGTACAATACCTGGATTGAACTTATTTATGACCAGCGAGAGAGTCGTATTCGCAAGTATGCCAAGGATATCATTGACAATGGTTTTCCTGCAGGGGTGTTAATGATCGATGACAACTGGCAGGAAGATTATGGTGTGTGGGAATTTCATCCGGGTCGGTTTACGAATCCGAAAGACATGATGAATGATCTTCATGAGCAGGGTTTTGAGGTTATGCTCTGGATTTGCCCTTATTTCAGTCCGGATTGTGAAACCTATCGGTTGTTAAACAAAAAGGGATACTTCCTTAAGGATAAACGGGGCGGCACGTATATGTGCAGGTGGTGGAATGGTTACAGCGCTTCACTGGATTTAACGAACCCGGAGGCAATGAAATATTTTCAGGGGCGGCTTGCTTATCTGTGCGATGAGTATGGAGTTGACGGCTTTAAATTAGATGCTGGTGATGCAAGGGCCTATGTCAATAAAAACATTAAAGGCAGTAAAAATGTTTCCCCCAATGAATTCAGTGAACTGTGGGCAAAACTGGGGTTGCCTTTCAAACTGAATGAATATCGCGCCTGCTGGAAACTGGCCGGCCAGCCACTGGCTCAGCGATTGCGTGACAAAGGACATAACTGGGAAGATTTGCACCAACTCATTCCGGATGCTCTGGCCCAGGGATTGATGGGGTATGCCTATGTCTGTCCAGACATGATTGGCGGCGGCGAATACTCTTATTTCTATGACAATCCGGATAAGCCTCTGGATCAGGAGTTAATCGTGCGTTCGGCTCAGTGTTCTGCGTTGATGCCCATGATGCAGTTTTCGGTGGCGCCCTGGCGTGTTTTGAGCAAGGAAAACCTCACCATCTGCCGGCAGATGGCGTTGCTGCACGAAGACATGGGACCTGAGATACTGGAGATGGCTAAATCTGCCGCCCGTTCAGGCGAGCCAATCGTGCGTCATTCAGAGTACATGTATCCGCATCAGGGATATGCCCGGATCAAAGATCAGTTTTTTCTGGGTGAGAATATTCTCGTAGCGCCTGTATTGCAGAAGGGCGCAAGAAGCCGCGAAATTGTCTTTCCTGCGGGGACGTGGAAAGGCGATGACGGTTCTGTCGTCACTGGTCCATGTACACAAAAAGTCGATGTGCCGCTGGAACGCCTGCCATGGTATCGATGTGTCCCCAAAAAAAGCGCTGAACATATAGATAAGCGACCCAATATTCTGTTCTGTATCATGGATGACGCTTCGTGGCCGCATATGAGCGCTTATGGTTGCCCGTGGGTGAAGACCCCGGCATTTGATCGACTGGCTGAGGAGGGTATCCTTTTTAGCAATGCTTATACGCCGAATGCAAAATGTGCGCCGTCACGCTTCAGTATTCTGACCGGTCGGAATTCCTGGCAATTGGAGGAAGCAGCCAATCATGTCATCAACTTTCCAGCCAAGTTCAAAACATTTCCGGAAGTGTTACGTGAAAATGGTTATATAACCGGCAAAACAGGCAAAGGCTGGGGGCCGGGCAATCCCGGCGCCATTGACGGGAGAAAACGTGAATTGATTGGAAAAGCATGGTCGAAACAGAAAATACGCCCCCCGGCTAAAGGAATTTCCAGCGAAGACTATACCGCCAACTTCAAGGATTATCTGGATACAGCGGGGGAACACTCCTGGTTCTTCTGGTACGGTGCGCGTGAACCGCATCGGCGCTATGAATACGGAAGTGGAGCCAGGGCAGGTAAGAGCATTTCCGATATCGATAAGGCGCCCGATTTCTGGCCGGATGATGAAATTGTTCGAAATGACATGCTGGACTACGCTTTTGAGATTGAACATGCCGATGACCACTTGGGGCGAATGATCCGGATTCTGGAAAAGCGGGATCTGTTGAACAACACGATTATTGTGATGACCTCCGACAACGGTATGCCGTTTCCGCGCTGCAAGGCTCAGGAATATGAATATTCCAACCACATGCCGATGGCCGTAATGTGGCCGAAAGGGATCAAGAAACCCGGACGGGTGGTGGACGATATGGTCAGTTTCATAGACTTCGCACCGACTTTTTTGGAGGTGGCGGGAATCCCATATGAAGCATCGGGCATGCATCCCTCGCCGGGACGAAGTTTGACCGACATTTTTCATTCCGAAAAATCCGGGCAGGTGACAGCCAATCGCACTTATGTACTGATCGGCAAGGAGCGTCACGACTACAGCCGACCGAACAACGCCGGGTACCGGATACGAGGGATCGTCAGTGATGACTATCTGTACCTCTACAATTACGAAATAGATCGTTGGCCCGCCGGCAATCCGGAACTGGGCTATCTGGACTGCGACGGCTCGCCCACCAAAACCTTGATTCTCAATATGCGGCGAGAGGGCAAAGAAACCAAGTATTGGCAATGGTCTTTCGGCAAGCGGACACGCCATGAAGAATTATTTAACATTACCCATGATCCGGGGTGTATGGACAACCTGGTAACGAGGGATAATGTCCAACAGATCAGGCATGAGATGAAAGAGAGGATGGAAACCTTGCTCAAGGAACAACAGGACCCTCGTGTTCTCGGAAAGGGTGATGTCTTTGATTCGTATGGTTATTCAGTGGAATGGGCGTGGAACTTTTACGAGCGTTTTATGAACGGTGAATTCACCCCCGCGCGTACGGGATGGGTGAATCGGACGGATTTCGAGAAGTCATCCCCCAGATAGAGACAACATGACAGGCTGTGCGACGCTCTTAAGGATCGAGCAGTATGTTGTGGAGAAATAACAATGAAGCCGAAAGCCCGGATGGCAAAGACGGATCAGAGCAGATTTGAAACACATCTGCCTGTGATGAAAAAGAACAAAGTAGCCGCCGGTTGCTATCGGGGTCACCATTTAAAATGAAAGTTTTTGACGAATGAAAAAATCTTACTCATTAATGTTATTTCTGGCTGCGCTTCTGATGGCAGTCACTTCACTAAAAGCCCAGGAGGAAGAAGAAGTAAATAGTCAAGTCTTCCCTGAAGGCTCATGGGGTGTCTATTCCTGGACAAAGATAACAGGGGTTGATAAAAATAGTGCGCCGCTCATCAAAGGCGGGCCAATTATCGAGCGATGGGCCAATCTTGAGCCAAAAGACGGCGTGTATAAATTTGATACTAAGATTGATCCACTACTTCAAAAAGCCGCAGATAATGATTTTTATTGTTTTATCATGGTTTGGGTAGCCGGACCTTCTAAGACCGGTTGGACACCGGAATGGCTTTACGACCAATGCGGCATTCCCGAGGTACAGTGTGGAAGAGGTAAGTTTCCGTATTATTTTCACCTTTATGAACCAGGTCAACCACCGGTAACAGGTAGTTATCAATTTTATTATTTCAGGTTGATTAATGCACTTGCTCAACATTTACTAAATCTTCCTGCAAATTTAAGGGACAGGGTTGTATTTATACAATGCGCAGAAGGCAGTACGGGTGATGGGTACTGCTATAAAAATGGTGTATTAGATGGATATAAACAGTACGACATTAGTAGAGAAGACTGGAATGTTTTTCGCCTGGATGCCTGGAAAGAGTTCAAAGCTGCGTTTTCAATCGGTGGCAAACTGCAAATCCCCCTATTAACCAACGATGACGCCAATGATAATAGACTGCGCCAATGGATGCTTGATGAACTGGATTTGGCGATTGGCATTAAAAACGGAATGTTTTCTCACGGTTATCAAATCAGTGATGCCCAGGAACGCCTTAGGAAACATCTTGAATTTAAACAACAAGCTGAAGCTGCGGGTAAAGTATTTTTTGCACGGGGTGAAATGGATGGAGAAATGCACAAATTTGGTTGGATTAAAAAAAATAAGGAGCAGGGTTTATGTTGGTCGGCAATTTATGCTACCCATTGCGGACTTTACCATTGGAATGTCCCTCAAGACGCTGTCAAACTAAGCGAATACAAGGACGCCTTTAATTTTTTCAACCGACATGCGGGACAACGCAACCCGGAAAATGCTAAAAACGCATTTTGCGTTTTCTATCAGGGCTTGGATGCTTCAGACACGCAAGCATTCCCCGAAAGTCAATACGGAACTGCCTCCAGAAAAAATGAACAGCGGTACATCAACATCTGCAATGCGTACAGTGCATACGGAGCTAACATGGCCGATCCGGAGGCAGCAACCGGTATGGGTATGAAAAACCGGTCAGCCACAGGCTATAACGATGCTGGCTGGAAAATACTCAAAGAAAATTTTCAGCGTCATATCACACAAATAGATGCAGAAGAAACAAGTTCGGCCTGGTGGCAGATCGATGAAAGTATTTATGGGCGTTTTGCGCGTGGTTTTGAACCTTCTGCCAACAAAAACACCATGTATTTTGATGTGGACGACAAATATTTTGAAAAAAACAGATTAAAGGAAGACGGAAATCTTAGGGTGAAAATAATTTATTATGCAAAAGACGGTGGTTCGTGGGAATTGAAATACCATGCACAAGACCGTAGCATGAAAACTGCGCTGGTTGTTAACAACAACAGTTCTCAGGATTGGGTTTCCGCTGAAGTCACTCTTACCGATGCTTTGCTAAATAATGGTGGCGATAGAGGAGCCGATCTTATTTTGCAGAATACTGGAGGCACCAGCTGTAAATTCCACCTGATTGGATTAACCAAGTAAATAGTTATTTTTGTTCATATGGCAACCTCTAAAAATTGATTTGCACCAAACCTTACAGCGAAAATTTTAGGCAAAGAACTTTTCCACAGTACTATCGGGATAATACAAGGAGAATTCTATGAACCGTTTACTATCCATAGCGCGACTGTTATTGCTTTCACTGTTATTTTTGGGACATGCAGATGCAGGTGAAAAGAACGAGATCAACATGTTGTTTCTAGGTAACAGCTTTACCTTCAGGCATAATCTGCCGCGGTTGGTTAAAAAGGTTGTTGAGGAAGGTCAGCCCGGGGTCACGGTTAACACGAGTCGTGTTGTCTATGGTGGACAGAATATGTTTAAGCATTCCACTTACTATTTGTCTCAAACCTTCCTCGAGCAGAGCACCATAACAGATGAGACCATTAATGATCGAATCAAGCAGATGGAGGGATTTCTGAATCTGAAAAATGACCCTCAAAAATTTGCGGATTATCATAAAGAGGTGGAAGCGCGAGGAACCCCCGCATTCTCTGAAATTCATAAGCATATTAAAAAATCGATAAGGGATCACAAAAAGCTTCTCGATGAGGATCCCCGCACGAAATGGGACTATATTGTTCTGCAGAGCTGGCAGGATGTTCATCCATCACTGGATGCCGGGTATGCAAAATATGCGCAGAAATTTGCTGAGGTTGCACGTAAGCAGGGAACGAAAGTGATTCTTTATATCACGGCTCCGAAGATACAAAACAGCACGCCGGTCACTGAACCTCAGCTTCAGGAACGGGTTGATTTGGAGGTGAAGCTGGCTGCGGCGTTGGCTAAGCAGATAGATGCTGATGCTGTGGTGCCGGTACCACTGGCAATCAATATGATCCAACAGGGTGGGACTGGATTGACGTTCTGTTATGTGAACGACGGACATCCCAACCAGTATTGTGCGTTTCTGACATCGAATATGTTTTATGCCGCGCTCTTCAAAAAGTCCTCAGAAGGATTTAGGTACAACACCGTAACCGAGACCAATCCAAAGGGGCAAGGTGAGGGGAAAGATCCGGACGGGGGCAATGCTGCGGTTGTGTTTGATACGAAGACTAAAACGTACCTGCAGAAAATGGCGTTTGACGCGGTTGCCGCGTTCGATCAAAAACTGAAATAATTTCGCGGTTGGTGTCGTGAGACCGGCCGAAAAAAACAAAACTGGAGATCATTAGTATGAGAAGGTCGGTAGGACTACATAACTTCAAGAAATTCAGTTTAATAAATAGTTGGCCTCAGAGAAGATATATTATGAAACATTACCTAGCATTAACTATATTTTTCAGCGCGCTGCTGCTCTGGCAAAACTGTCTGGCTGCAGAGGCTACGCGGCACGAGGCAGACGTCTGTGTGTATGGTGGCACGGCTAGTGGCGTCATGGCTGCGTTGGCTGCCGAGAAAGAGGGGGCGAAGGTCATCCTCATCGAGCCCAGTCGCTGGCTCGGTGGCATGACCGGTGGAGGGATCAACCATCTTGACTGGGGAAAAGGAAATACTGTCGGCGGATCGACTTACAAAATTCTGACGGAGGGACTGGAACAACTAAAAAGAGCACATTGGGGGCATGCGATACTTGGTATAGGCAACAAAGAGTATCGTGAGCGCTTCAGGAAAGCTGTTGAGGATGCAGGCATAACCGTGATCTATGACCATCGCCTTGGTAAAGTCCACCTCGAGGATACTACTATATATTCTGCAACGCGTCAGCGGCCGGCAATTTTACGCGATATTACTGCGGTGAATAATGAGGACAGTTCAATTAAGGCTATCACACTCGACTACGCTCCTGTCGATGAAACCGGCTGCCCAATTCCCGAACCAAAGAAGCACAATGTCATCACGGTCTCCGCGAAAGTATTCATCGACTGTTCCTACGAGGGTGACTTGCTGGCAATGAGCGGAGTCAACTACACCTGGGGGCGGGAGTCTCGGGAGCAGTATGACGAATCGTTTGCTGGAGTGCGTCCAAGTCTTTGGGTTCACGATATCGATCCCTACAACGAACCGGGGAATGCTGAGAGCGGCTTGATCCCGTTTGTTCAAGATCGGCAACTGGGTCCGGAGGGAAGCGCTGACTCCTTGACTATGGGTTACTGCTTCCGCTTTGAATTCGACAACAGCGGGAGAGGCATCGCTATTCCCGAGCCGGCGAATTACGACCCTGCGGAATTTGAGCTATATCGCCGCGCCTTTCGCGATGGCATCGATATATTTTCCTGGCGAAAGATGGGGGAACTCGGTGCCGTCAAGCAGGGAAAACGCGATCCATTCGTCGGAGGTTCGAATTTGAATCGAAATCTGATGGCATCTACAGTTTTTGGCTGTAGTGAGAACTACCCAAACGGTGATTGGGCAACGCGGTCGCGTATCTGGAAATTTCATCAGGAGTTTCTGTCTAAGATTCTTCACTTCGCAAAAACAGATCCTTCGACCCCTGAAAAATTAAAGGAAAGTGCTAGAAAACTCACCTTCAAGAAAGGCCCATTCGATGAAACCGGTGGCTGGCCAAGCCAATTCTATGTTCGCGAAGCCCGCCGCATGGTGTCATCCTATGTCGTCACACAGAAGGACCTTGAGGGTCGCACGGATCCGCCTCATACGGTCGGTCTCGCCGCCTATGGGGTCGATGATTGGCCGTATGCGATCGTTGTGGAGGATGGCAAACTAGCGCTGCAAGGTGGTGAATTTTCCATCCTATATCTGGACAAGGGGAAATACAATGGCTGCTACAAAATTCCCTACGAGGCCATTGTGCCGCGCAAAGGAGAGTGCGACAATTTGCTCGTACCCGTTTGCCTTTCGGCCAGTCATGTCGCGATGACATCCATTCGCATGGAACCGGTCTGGATGATTCTCGGTGAATCCGCCGGCGTGGCCGCTGCCATGGCGGTCGATGCCGGTATGCCCGTGCAGGAAGTTCCCTACAACAAGCTCCGGCAGAAGCTGGAAGACCTGGATCAGACCCTTGATCGGAAAACACCTGGCAAGTCGGCGCTCTGGAAGTCTCAGGACGAATGGAATAAGCAGAAGAATGGTTGGGAGTGGCTGTTTCCTCATATCGACACCGACTCCGACGGTCAGGTCTCGGTCGAAGAGTACAACGCCTTCAAGAAATTCAAAGCGGAGCATGATGATTGGGAAGAGTCACTCAGGAAAAAAGGAACCCGCACTCCAACCGGGATTCTGCCACGCGATAAACCCAACATCGTATTGATCTTCGCCGACGACCTCGGAATAGAAGCGCTCAATGCCTACGGAGGCCGCGGTGTCCGGACGCCACATCTCGACAAGCTGGCAAGCAATGGGATGCTGTTTACCCATTGCTTTGCCAACCCCGCATGCTCTCCATCCAGAGCTGAAATAATGACGGGAACCTATCCGGGATTTACGGGCATCAAACATGTTTTGACCCATTGGAAGGATGACAGCTATCTTGACCCGAAGCAGTTCAACAGTTTTGCCAATCAACTGAAAAAGGCGGGTTACGCCACCGCGGTCGCCGGAAAGTGGAATCTCTCCTGGCTTGAACGGAATAATACGGTCAATGCTTTCGGCTTCGATGAACATTGCCTTTGGCAAATGTATGACCGCAATGGCGCCAAGAGATCGCGTTTTTACAAGCCCTATTTCCGCATCAACGGCAAAAATGAAGAAGCATCCATTGCCAAGCGATTCGGCCCAGACGTCCTGGCAGACTTCATGATCGATTTCATGAAGCGAAAAAAGGACCGCCCTTTTCTGATCTATTACCCAGCATTGTTGGTTCATATTCCATATATCAGGGTCCCCGGTGGCCCGACGACCAGTGCTTTGCCAGATCGAGAGCAAAAGAATGGTCCGGAGTGTTTTCCCGAGATGGTAGAGTATTTGGACAAGAACGTCGGTCGGCTGGTGAATGCCCTGGATGAGCTTGGAATCAGTAACAATACGATCGTTATTTTTTGCTCGGATAACGGCACGGATAGCCGCGTGACTTCCATCTGGGGAGAGAACAGCGCCAGAATCACGGGCGGTAAGATGACGATGACCGACCGGGGCTCGCGAGTGCCCTTGATCGCGAGTTGGCCAGGGACGATCAACGCCGCAACACATTGTGACGACCTCGTCGAGCTGGCGGACTTCCTGCCCACGTTTCTTGACATTGCTTCAGCGCCAAAACCGATGCAACACGTCCACGGACAAAGCTTTTTGCCGCAACTGCTGGGCGAAAAAGGCTCCCCGAAAGAATGGGTTCACATCGAGTATAAGAATAATAGACAAATCAGAACCAAGGAATGGATCTATACCGATAAAGCGAAGTTGACACGGGTTAACGAGTTGGGCCGCCCGGAAAACCAGCCGGAAGCACAAGGCGATCATGCGGATGTCCGGAATGAGATGAAGAAAATCTTTACCCTGATCGATGCGAATTGATGTCAGACCAGACCGTAACGAAAGAGATAGTATGAAACAAATGATTGTAATGTTTGCCCTGGTGGTTGGAGGCGCTGCAATCGCTTCAGCTCAAGGCAATGAGCAGGGAGGCGTCACAGGTAAAAGGCAAGGAGCGCAAGCAGTCGAAAAACTACTGATGGAGACGGATGTCACCGAGCAAACAAAGGCGCGAGAGGCTGTGGCTGATGACCCTTACAGACCTTTATACCATGTTTCAGCTCCCGGACGCGGATTGCACGACCCTGCAGGCCTGTGTTGGTGGAATGGATACTACCATTTCTTCTATCTGAGTGTAGGAAATGGTTGGGGCAGACATCATGCCGTTAGCAAGGATCTGGTTCATTGGCAGGATCTGCCACCCCTTCCGCCGCACTTTAAAGGTGGGACCGGGCAGGCGCTTGCCGATTCAGATCGGGTCATTCTTGGGCTCCGAGGCGAAGAAAGGGGAGCGAACACCCGGTTCGCTACATCCTCTGCCCCCCTGTTGCTTGATTGGGCGATGCCTGACCCCGTTCCTGACAATGCGTATGGAGATAACCAATTGTGGAAAGACGGAGACTACTATTACGCAGCATTCCAAGTCTTTCCCCCTCCTGGACCCCTTGTGTTTAAGGGGAACAAAAATTTTGCGACTGGAAAAACCCAGTTGAAATTAATGCGGTCCAAGGATTTGGAGGAATGGGAAGACTTGGGGATGATGTTGGAGGATGGCCTATACCCATCTGGCGGCGAGGACTCTGCATGCCCGAACTTTCTCCCTATTTCCGAAAACAAGTGGCTGTTGCTCTACTACACGCACAAGAGCGGTCCAAGGTATTACGTGGGGGACTACAATAAGGAGACTTTCCGATTCTCGCCCGATCGGTTCGGCAAAATGAACTTCGGTCCTGTCTTGCGGGGGAGCTTACATGCGCCGTCCGCTTTGATAGACGAGAAGGGCAGGTGTGTAGGCATATGGAACGTGACCGAGAATATAAGAAAGAGCAAGGTGAAGTCGGTTGGAGTCATGTCTTTGCCCAGGCAAATTTCACTGAACGGCGCAGAAGCCAGTGCTGAGAACTTCCTGAATCCCCTGCGCATTGAACCGCTCGAGGAGTTGAAACGTTTGCGGCGCGATAGTGTTGAGATCAAGGATCTGGCGGTTCCTGCCAATGAAGAGGTGGCGCTGGAAAACGTAAAGGGTAAGGCCATGGAGATTGAAGTTGAAATCGATCCCATGGAGGCCCGGGAAGTAGGGCTAAACGTCTTTCGATCGCCCGACGCTCGAGAGATGACTTCCGTCTCGCTATTCATGGATGGATGGCCGCGGGACGAGAATGCTCGCGAACTAATGATTGACGTGTCGAAGGCCTCCTTGAATCCGGATGTCTATGCTCGTTCTCCGGAAGTCGGCCCGGTGACGATAAAGGATGGCGAGACCATCAAGCTTCGAATCTTTCTTGATCGCAGCATAATCGAGGTGTTTGCCAACGGTATTCAATGTTTGACGCTGCGCGCCTATCCCACGTTGGAGAACAGCAACGGAGTGTCGGTGTTCTCCAGGGGAGGCGAAGCGAAGTTGGTCAGTTTGGAAGCCCATCAAATGGGGAGTATCTGGCCCGAGCTCGAGCACAAGGTCGGTAAGTAGCGCAATCACCTTCATCCACCTGCGCGGGGGTTTATCCCCACGCAAAAGTGAAAAACAATTTTAAATAGCGGAGTGTAAACGAAATATTATGCAAAAAAGTGGAGAACATGTAAGCGAAGTTTTTACTTCAAAAGGAATAACGGGCTGGTGCCGGGGAGTCGGCAATGACCTTATCACACCATTGTTGAATTCAAAATGGATTGCAAAAACAATTATTGCTGCGACAGCCGTATTGTTCTCAATTGAGACGAAGGCAGAACTGCAATCGGGGGTGCCGCTTGACGCTTATGGTGTTTGGGACAGAACCGCATACACTTTGAAAGACGACACTTATTTGCATCTTTTTAGGGGTTTGCAGCTCGGCTATGCATGGTCTGAAATAGAGCCTGAAAACGATAAATATGATTGGAGGCAGCTAGACAAAGAAATTAAATTTGCGGCTGATAGTGGTTTATATGCGTATATAAATGTTGGTGCCGGTCCGGCGTGCCCTGATTGGGTGTACAATACTGTACCAAAACTACTTACAGATAAACTCATACATGGTTGGACCGCATATCCTTACTACTATCATGAGGATTTTAAAACGCATTTTTTTGATATGATTAGCGATATGGCTGCTCATATTGCATCTTTAGATCCCAAACTTCGCGAAAAAATTGTTTTTTGTCAGCCAAAGATGGGATGTACAGGAGATCCGGTGCCAGTGAAAGGTGAATATCTACCGGAAAGTCCCTACAAGTTGTATAAAGAAGACGCTGAATGGCAAAACTTCAGAATAGCGACTTTTCAACAATACAAAGACGCATTTGAAGATAATGGGCTTGATATACCTCTTTTAATGAATGGTATTGGCGATGAAGGATATACAGCGCCTGTAGCGAAGTGGGTAAAAGAAAATATTGGAAGCGGCTACGGTGTAAAAGGAAGTTCATTTGTAAGAGGACATCATTTACCCCTAGAAGGGAGTTATAAAAAGACGTGGTATGACAAATTAGTAAATCCGAAAGAATTAGCCCTGTTTTCACGTGCGGAAATGGATCAGTCGAACAAGAAACCAGTTTTCTTGATTAATAGGCCTCTAGGTTTTTATTGGGGTATGTTGGGTGGCTTAAATACCGGTTTGTCTATATGTGATTTTACAGGCAGTGCCATTCGTGCAATAGACGACCATCCAGAAATTGTTGATGCAATTGAATTCTTTAACCGATATGCAGGGCAAATCTATCCCGCAACAGCAACCAATGCTTACTCCATTCTTCACGAAGGATTAGATGCTGCTGACGTTGATAAGTTTCCTGAAAATAAGTTTGGTAAAGCACAAGAGAAGAATCAGCAGAGATATATTAATATCTGTAAGGCTTATGCCCACCGGGGTGCTCAGATGGATGATCCTAGTGCTGCAACAAGAGGGAAAGTCTACCAGCGTGATAAACTAACTGGCTATAATGATGCGGGATGGGATATTCATGCAGGTAACTACGAGCGTTGGATAGAGCAAATCGATCCTGAGGGGACTTCTATAGGGCTTTTCAGATTGAATGCCGATAGTCAGGGGTTACTTGATGAAGACAATTCAATCTACGACCGCTTTGCTCGCTCTTTTGAAACATCATCAGGTAAAAATGCCATGTATTTTAAGTTTCACGATGAAACATTTTCAAAGGCTTCGCCGGATACCCTCACTTTTAATATTACCTGGTTAGACAAGTATAAAAATTCTACATGGGCATTTCAGTACGATGACGGTAGTGGAACACTTGTAACTGCGAAGACGTTTACTGGTATTGGAGACAATAAATGGAAAACTGAAACGATCGTGATTGACGATGCAGCCATGCAGCATAAAGGACCAAAGGGGTCAGACTTTGCTTTAGTGAATACCGATGGAATTGATGATATTTTTCACGGAATTGAGGTCGACATTGTACGAGATGTTTCAGGGATTACCGTCGATGTGGCGGCGAACCATACGGTTGAGGTTGAGCAGAAGGTCGGCAAGTAGCGCAATCATTTCCATCTACCTGCGCAGGGATGAGCCCTGCGCAAAAATGCGAAAGAACATGAACACGAATACTCGCCACCACACCAGCACCATCGTCCTTGCCCAGCTCGTGCTTCTGGCGCTTTTGTCAGGCCAAGCCCTCTCCGCCGTCGCCCAGGACGCGGCGGGCAGCAAACCTAACATCGTCATCATCATGGCCGACGATATGGGCTACGGCGATTTATCTGTTCAGGGCCATCCGTTAATCCGCACCCCGAACATTGACCAACTTGCCAATGAGGGCCAACGATGGACGTCGTTTTATGCCTCAGCGCCCAAGTGCAACCCAAGCCGCATGGCGTTAATGACCGGACGCCTGCCAATTCGCTTTCGCGGTGATGGGCTAAATGGAACAGGATCAATCCCTGATAAAGAGCTGTCACTGGGAGAGCTCCTTAAAGGCAAGGGCTATGCAACCGCCTATATAGGCAAATGGGGCATTGGCGACAATCGTAAGCTATTTCAAACAAAAGGATCACATCCCAACGAGCAGGGTTTTGATTATTTTGTCGGTACAGTCCACAGTAATGATGGGTTGCGAAAGGGAATCAGACGCACCTATGAAAATATTAAAAACTCCACGAGTGAAGACTTTATCGTAAAACTGTTCAAACAGCGCCAGATTATTGAAGACCCGATTTACCAGCCTCTGATTACGAGGCGATTTACCGAAGAGTCGGTGGAATGGATTGGGGCAAACAAAGACAAGCCGTTTTTCCTTTATCTCGGCTATATGATGCCGCACGTTCCGCTGTTCGCTTCACCCGAATTCGAGGGCAGGAGCCGGGCCGGACTCTACGGCGATGTGATCGAGGAGATCGATTGGTCCGTCGGTGAAATCGTCAAGGCGCTCGACGAAGCCGGAGTCGGTAAGGAAACCCTGGTTCTCTTTACCAGCGACAACGGTCCCTGGCTCACCTACTACGATCTCGGCGGCTCACCCGGGCCGCTTCGTGATGGCAAGATGACTGTCTGGGAAGGCGGTTTTCGGGTGCCGGGCATCTTTTGGTGGCCGGGCAAGATCAAGCCGGCCGTCATCGACGGCATCGGATGCAACGTCGATCTCGCGGCCACCGTCGCCGCGCTTGTTGGATTCGATCTGCCCAAAGATCGTGTCTTCGATTCCATTGACCTTTCTCCAACGCTTCTAAACGGAAGCCCGAGCCCACGCAATGAGTGGTTTTACTACGGGCAGCCGGGGAACCTTTGGGCCTATCGGCTTGGCAATCACAAGTTGGTTTTCGAGTCCTGGGAATCACTCGGGATGGAGAAGGAGCGCGGCTGGCGCGGCTACGACAACCACCAGAAGCACGATCCGCCACTCCTCTTTGATTTGACTACCGACATCAGTGAACGCCGCGATATCGCTGCGGAACAACCCCGGGTCGTGGAGACGATTCGCGAAGCCGTATCCCGTCACCAACAATCGTTGGGCGCCTCACAACCCTGAACCTTTACGCCACCTATCAAAAATAAGTCCGTTGGAAAATGTAACAATGAATAATAACTGCAACATTATGATACGAAACATTTTGCTAGTCTGTATTTCGCTTTGCTTTTTGGCATCCTGCCAGAAAGAAATCTCAGATCCATACAATGTTCTTTTCATTGCGGTGGATGACCTGAATGATTACGTCAGTCTGCTTAAGGACTACCCTGGAATCCGGACTCCCAACCTGGATAAACTGGCATCCGAGGCGGTCACGTTTTCCCATGCATATTGTGCCGGTCCCGTTTGCAATCCATCCAGAGCTTCCCTGTTGACGGGATTGGCGCCCCATGTCACCGGAATCTATACAAATAGGGATCATTGGATAAAATCCTCACCGGCCTGCGATGCGATGATTCTACCGGAAGCATTCAAAGCGGCGGGGTATACCACATATTGGGCAGGGAAAATATTTCATGATTTAAGCGCTCCGCCCAGGGACCGGCTCGAAGCCATGTGGGATGAGATGGGAACCAATGTGGCGGGAGAACTCTATGATGGCTCCACAAATATCGTACCCTATGCCCCCACCACACCGCTGGGATACGGGATTGTCGAACCGGCCGCCCAGTTTCCCGATGTTGCTAATGTAAAACTCGCCCAGGCGTGGCTGGAGCAGGATCATGAGGCCCCTTTCTTCATGGCCGTCGGCATCATTCGCCCTCATAGTCCCTTTACTGCGCCAAAAAAGTATTTTGATATGTATCCATTGGAAACATTGACCATGACGCCGGGGTATCGTGAGGACGACCTGGAAGATATTCCAGCATCAGGCAGGGAGAATGCAAAATCGCATATTCTCAGCAAATTGCAGGAACGAGGCAGGTGGGCCGAGTATCTCCAGGCATACCTTGCATGCGTCAGTTTTTCTGATGCATCCATCGGACAACTCATTGATGCATTGAACAACAGTCGGTACCGGGATAATACGATTATCGTTCTCTGGGGTGACAATGGCTACCATATGGGAGAGAAACATCACTTCGGCAAACAAACCCTCTGGGAACAGTCAGCACACAACCTGTTGATGATCTCTGTGCCCGGCATGGAGCGCGCAGGTGCTGCATGTGCCGCTCCGGTCAGCCTATTAGATGTCTATCCTACTTTACAGGAAGTCTGTGGTCTCCCCGATGTGCCGCAAACATTTTCCGGTCAAAGCCTGACGGATCTGATCAGGAATCCGGACGGAATGCGCGACCGACCGGTTCTGACGACGTGTCCTTATAAATGCCACAGCATTCGTGATCAGCGCTGGCGGTATATTCAATATGCAGACGGAACCGAGGAATTGTACGACCATGAGGCGGACCCCCATGAGTGGCACAACCTGGCCAGCGATGCACAATATCAGGATGTTATAGATGAATTAAAACGGTGGTTGCCGAGAGATAATGCTCAACATGTAGGAGTAGCGGATGGCTGGCTGAAGTGGAAGGAAAGTCAAAAGAAAACCAAGACCACCTACAATATGTTTGGAAATCCAACACAATCAGAATGAAAAACGTGGCTGTCATATTCCGGTCTTTTTCAGCAAAGAACGGGTTGGTTTACCAACACAAGTTGACACCCAATGATCTGGCGCTAGAATAATGAATAGAAGCCTAACGAAGCGTTGCACAGCGACGCGGTGACCCGTGCGTATGAACGCGAGCCGATGTCAAATTATTATATGTGAAGGAAGAAGACGATGAAGAAAACAAGCTCATTGAATTTGAAGTTTCGCATGCGGAAGTTCGCTGCCTTGCCGCTGATGGCAGTGGTGCTTGCCGTGGCCACTTTCGGTGGCCGGGTTTTTGCTGAGACACGCGTCTACGAGGTGGTGGAGAAGGTGTTTCACGCCCAAAAGGACTATGGCAACGCCTACCTGGAAGTGGACCTATGGGTGGAGTTGACGGGACCGGGCGGCACGTACAGAATACCGGCGTTTTGGGACGGCGGCAATACCTTCCGCGCGAGACTCGTGGCCACTGCGCCCGGCGAATGGCGGTGGTCAACCTCGAACCGGACCGGTGATAGCGGGCTGGACGGTAAGCGCGGAACCTTCAGCGCTGCGGCGTGGACGGAATCGGAAATGCAGGCCAATCCCAACCGACGCGGGTTCATCAGACCGAGCACCAACAGGCACACCCTGGAGTATGCGGACGGGACTCCCTTCTTCTACACAGGCGACACCTGGTGGAGCGTCCTCACCAAAATTTATTCCTGGGATTCGGACCAGGGCAAAGCTGGAATTTCCTTTCAGGACGCGTTGGCTCTGCGCAAAGCGCAGGGATTCAATGGAATCAATATGATTGCGTGCTTCCCGACCGACACGGTCAAGGGCATCTGGGACAAATCGATTCATGGCGAGAAAGTCGCGGAGGACGGCAGCACGCCTTTTGAGATATCGAGCGACGGAGACGTGGATTACACGCGGATCAACCCGAAATACTGGCAGCAGGCCGATCGCAAATGGCGGCACATGTCGGAGATTGGTTTTGTGCCCTTCGTCGAAACGGTGCGTCGACATGAAAATTGGCCCTGGGACAACGAAGCTCAGCAAAATGCATTCACAAATTACGTGCGCTACCTGTGGGCGCGCTGGGGCTGCTATAATATGATCTTCAGTTGGGTCCACGCGGATGCCGGCGATGATGATGTCCAGCTGGCATGGAGCCGTTTGGTTGTAAAGGCCCATGCGGAATTGGGTGACGGCAGATTGCCTTACGGCCAGCCCAGAACGGTCATGTGCCCAGGCAGCAGTAAGTCGTTCTGGTACGGTCTTTCGCCGCGCATTCTGGATCTAAACAGCGTGAGCAACCAGGGACGTGACGGCGAATCCATTGGCTGGTTGCGTGAAATGTTCTTTTTGGATGACCCGCTGCCCGTTTACAACCTTGAACCGTACTACCCCGGTGTGGGAGCCTGGCATCCGAAGCCGCTGGAGGGCATGACCGATGGTCAGATGGCTCAGTTCCTGATGTATGGTTGCGTGCTCAATGGCGGCGCTTTCGCAGGGCACGCCTGGGGCGATTGCTATTGGGGAGGCACCGCGACACACGCAAAGCCCCCCGTCACCAAGGGAGATCCTCACAAGAACGGATTCAATCGCTGGACTGCGGCCTCCATGGGCAAACTGAAGGACTTTGTTCTGGACAGCGGACACGACTACCGCGTATTGGTCCCGGCTGTGAAGAACCTTGCCGCCCCCGATGGGGAATTGCTGTGCCTGGCACTGGCCCCGGACAAGCGTCAGGGGCTTGGATTCGTCAGCGCGGGCAAGGACAGTTGCGACATTGTCGATCTCACACCCAACGCGGTGTACCGCGTCGAGTGGTGGCATATCGACAACGGCGGCTGGCAGGACAAAACGCTCCAAAGAGCAGATGGTGACGGGCGTTTGAGCATGCCGGACATTCCGGGCGGTGACAGGCGAGGATGGGCCTTTCGGATACTGAGATCCGGGGACGAGATGGATATCAAATCCGGTGATTGAGATAAGGTAGAATAAATCATGAAATTGATGAACCGTTACTGTTTATTCATATATCTGCTAATGACAGGTCCCGCTGTCGCGGATTGGCCCTATTGGCCCCAATACGATAAGACGCCATTGACTGAGATCCGTGCGCAGCAGTGGCGTGACAAGGAGGATGTAATCGAGGGATGGGATTGGTCGCTTCCGCCCGGCGTGGAACCGTCACCGTATGGACTGATGGCGATCAAACGCTCATCCAACTTGAACCGTTCGCTAACAAAGCTTCTTGAACCGCTGGATCTGCCAATCAATCCGACGGTTACGTTGTGGATTAGATGGGCCTCTCTGGAACCGCAAGAGGGCACATATCAGTTCAATGTGCTGCGCGAGCGCATTGCAGAAGCTCAAGCCATGGGGTACAGCGTGGTCCTGAGGATTCTCTGTTCGGCGACAACATTCGCTCCGAAATGGATGGAAAGCTATGGTATTCCAATCCGTGCTGAGCACAAACCTGCCAAGGTGAAGAACTACGACATCTCGAATTCAAAGTTTCATCAGCGTTATCTCCGTCTTATCAATGCACTGGGACAAAGCGGTATCCCGAAGCTGGATTCGCTAAAGGGGGCGTTTGTGGGGTATGCATCGCCGTCCCATGGAGACGAGGGCATCGGGCCGCGCGGCGTCGATCCCGATACAGTGCCCCATGTGATCGAGCGTCTGGATGCCTGGGCAAAGGCATTTGAGGGCGTTGAACACAAAGTGTTCATGGGCGGCGTGTCCACACATGGCCTCGACCTGGGCTTCGGAATTCGGCGTGGATTTGTTGAGATGTACCTGTACCATATCCCGGACAACAGCATTGGCCAGCGTGTCGATGATACGGGATATCTGTGGGTAGACGAATCAGCCCAGATCCTGAGCAAGAATGCATTTCATGGCGAGGAGAACGAGGAATACGAAGAAAAATGGGCAACTGCGGCTCGGGATTTTCGCTTCGGACAAACCACCGAGAGTTATCCCTATCGGTACTTCACGTCCAACCTGCGGCTGCTTCAGATGCGCTGCAACTATGTCCTCTACAATCCATTTTCAATCATGCCGGAACAACTGGTTTGGGTGGGACAGAACCTGGGCCATACGGTTCAGGACGCCCCGGATGTCTGGTGTGCACTCCGTGAAAGCTATGTTCGAAAAGTCGGGCCGGTGATGAATTTTGAGCGTTGGCTTTACCAGCGTGACTCCGAAGGGTTTGAGACACAACCTGCTGTCAAAATCGAACAGCCGATCCAGATGTGGATGGTGGAGCCGGGAAAATACTATGACTACGTTGCTCGTCAGGGAGAACAAATAGGCTTTGCAGTCGATGATCGTTGGTGTGGGGGGGCATCGGCAAATGTAGCCATCAAGACAACCTATTTTGACCTCGGCCGTGGTGCGGTGGACGTGATCGTGCACACCAAAACCGGCCCAGGCAAACGAAGCATCAACCTGACAGATACCGGAGACCTGAAAACAGCCACTTTCTTTTTCAATGATGTGATGTTTTCAGCCAGCGGCATGAATTATGACATTATCTTCAAGTCGACAGGGGCCGAAGCGGTGCTTTCTTTTGTCCGTGTGATTAAACTGGATACACCAGGTCTGCTCAAATAAAATGAATCTGCATGAATCTTACAATCTCGCAAGGAGGATTCCATAGTGATGCCCAAAGTCAATCGACCCAACTCGAACCCTACGATGCGCTCTTTTCACGCCTTTCAACCAACATCTGAAACTTCCAAACGCGCGTGCAATATGCGAAAGAACAGCCTTATGATCTCGGTCGCCCTGGCATGGGTGTTTGCTCATGGGGCGTGCGCGGCACCCATGAACGTCCTGTTCGTGGCCATAGACGATCTCAACGACTGGGTGGGGTGCTTCGGCGGTAATCCGCAGGTCAAGACGCCGCACCTGGACCGCCTCAATGCAGACGGGGGGCTGGTCATGATGAATGCACACACGCCCGCCACGGTGTGCTGTCCGTCTCGCTCTGCGCTGCTGACCGGCGTGCACGCGCACAGGACCGGGGTCTACGGCAACAGACACAACCTGCGTCACGCGCCCAAGGCCAGGGACCTGGTGACACTGCCGCAGTACTTCAGCCGGCATGGCTATCATTCCCTGTCCATGGGCAAGATCTTCCATCGGCACCCTGCGCCGGGTGACCAGGGCGGTAAGAAGTCCGATGCGGGCCAGTGGGCCTTTGACGAGTACCACAACACGCGCGGCGGCATGGGCCCGGCCAGCAAGAAGCGTCCGGTGAACGGTCTGCCCAATCTGCCGAACGAGAACCGGTCGTCCTACCACTACCGTGCGTTCGACTGGGGCCCGACCGTGAAGAACGACGAGACCGAGATGCTGGACTACAAGACCGCCCGCTGGGCGGCAGAGCAGCTGCGCACGCGTGACCTCGACGGCAAGCCGTTCTTCATGGCTATCGGGATCAGCAAACCGCACCTGACCTGGTATGTGCCGCAGAAGTACTTCGACAGGTACCCCCTGGACGAGATCGTCCTGCCCAAGACCCTGCGCACGGATCTCGACGACATCCTCGATCGCCAGGGCAAGCAGTTCTACTCGCCCACAGCCTCGTGGCTGCGGGCCGAAAAGTACGGTCGACACAGGGAGGCCGTGCAGGCCTATCTCGCCACCGTGACCTTTGTGGATGACTGCGTCGGTGTGCTGCTGGACGGCCTGGCTGACAGCCCCTATGCCGACAACACGATCGTCATGCTCTGGGGCGACCACGGCTGGTTCCTGGGGGAGAAGATGCGGTACGGCAAGACCCGGCTCTGGCAGGAGTCCTGCCGCGTGCCCCTGATGGTCAAGGTCCCGGGCATCACCCCGAAGAACAGGCGGTGTGACGGGGTCGTGAACCTGATCGACATGTACCCTACCCTGATCGAGCTGTGCGGCCTACCGGAAAACCCGGTCCTGGACGGACGGAGTTTCACGCCGCTGCTCGGCAACCCGGACATGCCCTGGAACCATCCGACCCTGACCAACGGGTGTTCCCGCGACTTCTACCGCGTCTACGACGGACGCTACAGCTATATCAACCACCGTCAGCGCGGTGTGGAGGAGCTGTACGATCACACGCGTGATCCCATGGAATGGACCAATCTCGCCCCTGATCCCGAGTATGCCTCGATCAAGTCGCGTTTGCAGGCGTATCTGCCCACAGTTACTGAACCCTAATCACCACGCAATTGAGCTGTCGCCTTGGAAGCAGCACTATGATTCGGGACCTGGACCTGAGACTGTTTCAATGAATTGAAGATTTATAGACAGATTGAATAATGCTCGAAAAAGTGCAATCAGGTATTGATTTAATTCTTGAGGCAATCAGTACCTGCGTACGCCAATCAGGTGCAGGGTATGCGGTTGCAGGGTCTTGAGTGAAAGCGCGGCGTTATGGAATTCAAAGGTTGCCGGGCGCGCTGCACCATCGGCCGTCCACAAGTCACGAACACCGATGAACTCCTGCCACGGGAGCTGCGGGATCAGGTTGAGCGAGTCGAGGTCGACCTTGAGCGTCACATCCTCCGCTTGCTCGCCGTTGTAGTTGTACACACCCAGCATGACGCGGTCGGGCAATTGTCCTTCTGGAATCGTGGCGACATAGTTGGATAACTCAGTCATAACAGGTTCAGGAATAGGTCGTTCCGGCATTATTTTTTTTGCCTTGCGATTCTGAGTCGCTATGATGTTCCTGTCAAACTGAATGTCGCCGATATTGATGGCTTCGATGTCACTTCGTCTGAGTCCCGTATTAAGAAGATGCTGAACATGGACCGAATTCCTGGTATGACTCCCTGGGAAGACCTTGATGATAGGTGGGCGTTCTACGATGAGCCAGGCCAGGGGACCGGGAGCGAAGAGCTCTTTAGCACCGTTCACGTGTATCTCATGGGCATGGCGATTGAACTATTGAACATTGGCCTGAAGCAGTCGGAGGTGATTTTCTTTTTGAAGCACATGAGACCGACTCTTGAAGAGGTGTTCAAGTCCATCCATAGCAGAAACAGTCAAGCGCCCTTTAGTGGTGCCCCGAACAACGGCAGCGCGATCCACAGCACGGCTTGGATGTTGGTGCGTCGCGAAGAGACCCAGGAGCAGTACCCCCTTCTCCTGAAGAAGATCGGTAACAAGAAACAACCCCTGTTCATGGTGCCGCTCTTCTTCAACGGATTCGATGAGGTTAGCGAGCATTTTGCCAGAGCCTCAAATTCCCACAGACACGTGATCCTGATTGAAATTGCGGATCTCGCCTTGACCTTGCCTATCTATCTTAACGAGACATCCGTAGCACGGCGGGGTCGACCGAGTACTAAACAACGCTGATATGTTAAAGCCTTTTTTTGAGCTTAATAAGCACCATTTAGAGTTTATTTGAGGAGGCCCATTATGAACGTTCCGACGATCACAGCCGAGCACCTGGTTCACGTAAATGTTCGTGGACTTCAACCGCATCCACAAAATGCACGAAAGCACCCAATCAAACAGCTTAAACGTCTGGCCAAGAACATCGAGCAGTTCGGTTTTATCATCCCGATCGTTATCGAAGAGTCGGGGCAAATCATCTGCGGCCATGCCCGAGTCGAGGCGGCCAAACGCTTGAAAATGACTGAAATCCCTGCCATTCGCATGACGAATCTGACCGAACCCCAAATTCGTGCCTTCATGCTAGCGGACAATCGCCTGGCGGAACTTGCTCAATGGGATGAATCATTGCTAGCCGAGAACCTCAAGTTCCTCAGCGACTACAACCTGAACTTTGAATGGGAGATGATCGGATTCGACTATGGCGAGATCGAATACCGAATCGTTCAGTTCGAAAACACTGGTGAGCAAGCGGACAAGGCTGACGAAATGCCACAAGCCAGTGGAATTGACCCCGTATGCCGCAAGGGCGACGCCTGGCATCTAGGTGACCATCGCCTGCTCTGTGCCGATGCAACGGTGCTTGCAGCGTATGAGACGTTACTCGAAAACCAACAAGCAGCCATGATTTTCAGCGATCCCCCCTATAACCTGGCCGCACGCGAGATCGGCCAGGTATGCAAGAGCCGGCACGGCGATTTTGCCATGGCCGCCGGCGAGATGACCTCCGAAGAGTTCACGGCCTTTCTGGATACTGTGATGACGCTGCTCTGTCGCTTCAGCGTACCTGGGTCGATCCACTTCTTGTTCATGGATTGGAGGCACGTCTCGGAGATCTTGACAGCGGGGCTAAAACGCTACGATGCCTTCAAGAACCTCTGCGTCTGGATCAAGGATCGTCCCGGCATGGCCAGTTTTTATCGTAGCCAACACGAACTGATCTTCGTGTTCAAGAACGGCAACGCAGCACACCAGAACAATTTCGAACTCGGGCAATTCGGTCGAACCCGCAGCAATGTTTGGCATTATCCGTCTGTCCGCAGCATGAGCATCGAGGACGGTGACCCCGATCGCGACGATGCATTGAATCTGCATCCCACCGTCAAGCCGGTCAAGCTCATCGAAGATGCCATTCTAGACTGCTCGCGTCGTGGAGAGGTTGTCCTATACCCATTCTTAGGGAGCGGTTCGACACTGATTGCCTGCGAAAAAATACATCGTTTATGTTACGGGATCGAGTTAGAGCCACGATACGCTGACGTTGCCATCCAACGATGGCAACAATGGACCGGGCAAGAAGCGATCCACAGAGAAACGGGCATGACCTACAGTCAACTGAGTGCCCAACGCCGTAATACCATATGTGAGGAAAACAATCATGAGTGATGAAAGCAAACAAGACTATGAGGTCGGTTACGGTAGACCTCCGCGACACACCCAGTTTCAGCCAGGTCAATCCGGCAATCCCAAGGGGCGGCCTAAGAAGACCAAGGATTTGCAAAAGCTAATCGAGCAGGAACTCAGCAGAAACCTGCGGATCACTGAAGACGGCCAGGTCAAGACCTTGACGACACGTGAGGTGTTCATCAAGAGCATTGTGAACGCAGCCCTAAAAGGTGACCGTTATGCTCGGCAGCTCTTGTTTGCCCATATAAAAGAGCAGCCGGATACGGACGGGTTTGAAATTAACGCTGCGGCCGAAGCCATGCTTCAGCAGTTCATCGACCAACAGGCTGCACGCAGGCAAGGAGACGGACATGAGTCAAAAGACTGAAATGGTGAAACACCTCTGTCAGACCCGGATGGACTGTTTCACCCGCATGGCTTTTGGATGGATGTTCCCACAACAGGCCTATATTCCCCACTGGTCCCTGGAACTGTTGGGAAATGCATTGACACGTGGCCGTCATAGAAAGACCAAGCGATTGATTATCAACATGCCCCCTCGCTATCTCAAATCGTTCTATGCGTCCGTATCGTTTCCGGCCTGGGCGTTAGCCATCAATCCCCAGTTGAAAATCATGTGTATCACCGGTAATCGGGAACTGATCGAAGAGCACCATCAAATGAGCCTGCGCTTGATGACCCACTCCCATTACCGTTCAGTATTCCCACATATCAGAAATCTCAAAGAGCGGGGCCGCTGTATTCAATTAGCTCAAGGTGGACAGCGCAGTGCCCATATTCTGTCACCCGGCTCAGGGATCACTGGTCTGGGTGCCGATATGATCATCATCGATGATCCGTTACCCGCCAGCTACGCCGACGATGAAAAGCGGCTCGAACAGGTTAATCGGTGGTACAACCAGAACATCTACCAGCGACTGAATCACAAAGCCGACGGCGTGATCATTGTCGTAATGCAGCGGCTGCACGCCAATGACCTGACTGGACATCTGCTCAAGCAAAACGGATGGGACGTGTTAAACATCCCGGCAGTTGCGATGCAGGACGAACGTTATCCCCAGATCTTCGGGGATAAGCTCATAAGGCCTTGGGGAGAGGCATTGAACCCACGAATCGAAAGCATACAAGAACTAAAGGATACGATGAGGCGCATAGGCGCGATTACCTTCATGGCCCAGTATCAGCAAAAACCATATCCGCCCGGCGAAGGTTTGGGATGCAATGGAGCCTACGAATGGCTTACGCCTATTGGACCGGAGTTGCCCGGGATAGGGCAAAGGAACATCGCCTTTATCCATAGGAGCCAGGAACAGATCCTTGAAGAGGAGCTGTTTCATGCCCCGCATCGCCCGCCATCAAATGATCCCCCGCTACGGGCCATCACTCGCGAAGAATGGCTCAAATGGGCCAGACAAAGAAACGGCTCGCCCCTATTGAATAAGGAGTAGTAAGGGCTTTTATTCATGGCCAAATGCACGATAATCGGCTTGACTTCCGCCTGGATATAGTCGTGTATACAAGAGATGAAACAACTTCTCAATAACGGCGATCTTGAGAGCTTAAAGAGTCTGTCTAGGGCCGATCTTGAGCGATTGTGGCGGCAGGAATCCAGAGGTAAAACCAGTAAGAAAGGGACGCCGCGAGTTCGTGCCTTGTTGGTCCGAGATATTGCTTGGTGGATGCAAGAACGGGCTTGCAGTGGGATGGATGCTGAGACCCAGGCCCTGCTCAATACCGCAATCCGGCGGGCTGGCGGCGCCGCGGCTTCCAAAAACAAACCTGCGGGTCAAATCCGAAAACCGCGTAACAAGAGGCTTGAATTACGGATAGCTGCGACATTGGTGCGAAAATGGCGTGGCAAGACGTACAAAGTGAAGGTGATTGAGGATGACAATGGACGCAAGTGCTATCGCTTTGCAGGCCAGCAATACCGTAGTTTGACGTTGATCGCTCAGGAGATCACTGGCGCCCATTGGTCTGGCCCACGCTTCTTCGGGCTCAACCGAGTGAGGTCCACAGGATGAGCACTGCTCACCGCCGATGTGCAATCTACACCCGCAAGTCCCACACAGAGGGACTCGACCAGCCCTTCAACTCACTCGACGCACAACGCCAAGCGGGTGTCGATTACATCAAGAGTCAGAAACACGAACATTGGCAGGTCATCGACAAGCACTATGACGATGGCGGTTTCACAGGCGGCAATATGGATCGGCCAGGGCTTTGTGAGTTGCTGCAAGACATAGAGCATGGGGTAATTGACATCGTGGTGGTCTATAAGGTCGACCGGCTATCACGCTCGCTTCACGACTTTGCCCAAATCATAAAGAAATTCAACGATTACGAGGTTGCCTTCGTCTCGGTCACTCAGCAATTCAATACGTCGACCTCGATGGGTCGGCTGACGCTGAACATGCTGCTTAGCTTCGCACAGTTCGAACGCGAAGTGACAGGCGAGCGTATTCATGACAAAATCGCTGCGACCAAGAAAAAGGGGCTATGGGTGACGGGGCATCCCCCCTTAGGCTATGAGATCGTCGATCGACAACTCGTCATTATCTCCGCAGAAGCCGATCTCGTGAACAAGATTTACATGGGCTACTTGGAACACGCTTCGTTGCTCGAGTTGACGAATCAGCTCAATCAAGCGGGGCATGTCACGAAACGTTGGCTCAGTAGTCGTAACCGTTGGCATGGCGGCCGCAAGCTGACGCCGAAGTACGTGTACCGCATTCTCACGAATCCACTGTACATCGGAAAGATCACCCACAACAGTTCGGTTTGGCCGGGTCAGCATAAGTCTATAGTCAGTCAGGCGTTGTGGAATCGAGTGCAGGAGACTATGGATAGGCACCAGCGGCAAACCCGACACCGCTGGAATCATCCATATCTGCTTAAGGGTAAGCTTCGCACGCATGAAAACTCAGCGATGAGCCCCAGTACAGTTCATCGCCCCACGAAAAACAAGGATCAAAAGCGACTTATAGGTTATTACGTCAGTCAGACCGCGATGCGTCGTGGCTACGCGCACTGTCCGATCAAGACGATCAACGCCAGGCATATCGACGATCTTGTTCGGACCTTGGTGCTCGATCATCTCGACAGCCAATCCCTTGAACATCTGCGGACTCGCGACTGTGAAGTTCGCGACTTCTGGCTGCGCGAGATGATCGAGCAAGTTGCCCTGTCGCCGGATCAGTTGGCGGTCACACTCAATACTGGGCAGATCGAAGCGTGTAGAGAGTATAACTGGCCGGAGGTCGGTGCCGAGACGAATCAGCCATCTTCATTGACCTGTCTCTATAAACCGACCATAGAGCACCGTCGCGATCAGACTGTTCTAACCCTGGCCATTGAGATCAAGCGACTGGACGGCAGACGGTTATTGCTTTCACCGGATGGGCAGGACTTGTTGATGCCTACCGAACCCCAGCCGAAGGAGCATATCGTCACCGCCATCGGCAGCGCCTACCGCTGGCGAGAGCAACTGATCCGAGACGGCCTTAAGGTGAGCCAATTGGCCAACCGACTTGGTATCTCTAAAAGCAACATCCGCAAGTATCTACCCTTGGTCTATCTCTCGCCGAACATTCTCAAGCGGGCATTGACCGGGCAGCTTTCTGCTTCGGTGACGATGAAGAATCTACTGGCCGCAGCCCGCTATTTGGACTGGCAGCACCAGGCCCACCTCCTCGGACTCAACAAATCACCCAATCCATCCCAAGCCACGCTAGATCCAAGCAGGAGCCTATCGAAAAGCGCACCGGTAAAAATGGCGAAAGAGACGTTTGGTCGTTTCAACTTGCGTTGAGACCGATTCTATGGACGGTTTTGCGATCAGAGACGCTCCCAACACACACAAACCCCTGTAAACACGGGGGTTTGCGTCTTCTTGGTTGAAACGTCTCTACCCGCTCGGTAGAGCGTTTCAAATAAGCGGAGAGGGCGGGATTCGAACCCGCGGTACCCCAAGGGGCACACCGGTTTTCGAAACCGGCTCGATCAGCCACTCCGACACCTCTCCGAATCCTATGAATTGTCAATTTGAGATCGGAAATTGCAAAAAAGCTTAGCTGATTTTCATTTCCATTGTAACCCGACAATCGGCAATTGGCAATCGAAAATTTCATCGGCTTACAACGGTTTGATGCGAACGTTGCGATACCACACATTGGCCCCGTGATCCTGGAACCCGATATGGCCTTCCCGCTTGAAATCCTTCAGCGCCGTACGAAACTTATTCGGCGAATTATCCGGATTCTTGCGGGATTCCGTCCAGCGGTTCAAATCCATATCGATAACCTGAACGCCGTTAAGAACGATGTCGATCTTATTATCCATTGCCGTGATCGTAACATGATTCCACTGGCCGTCCCTGGTCATTTCCTTGGTCGGCGCTAAAGCATCGTACACCGCTCCGCAACTATGCTTATTGGGCGTATCGACGCGCTTATACACCTGCATTTCGATTCCCGTCTGCACGGGGTCTTTAGGATTATCAGTGCGGAAGAAGACGCCGCTGTTGCCCTCGGTCTTGAATTCCAGATCGAGAATGAAGTCGCCGAAGCGCTCTTTGCTCCAAATCATGCCGGCCCTGGATTGTCGGGTCAATACACCGTTCTCGATGATCCAGCCGGGATTGGGCTTACCGCCGTCGGCACTCTGCCATTGACGCAAGTCCGCCCCATCGAAGAGGACCTGCCAGGCACCGCAATTCAAAAGAATATCCAATCGAGGCGATTTGTGATTGTACGGTTTCATCAGGATATCCAGGTCGTCATCGCCGTCAAAATCACCGAGTAGGCCCTCATGAATGCCCTGGCCTTCCGAAGCAATCGTCTCTTCGAAATGGCCTCTTCCATCGCCGTACCATATATAGGTTTTCGCCTTGTCGCCGGCACCGGGATTGCCCATTTCACCGATGAAAATGTCCGGGTTACCATCCCCATCGATATCTCTTATCTCACACGTATGACCGTGAACGACGTGGCGCAATGTACGTGCGATCCACTTTTGGCCGTTCCACTCGTACCACTTGGCATCACCGTCCATATCGCCGGGCGAGAAAACGATCTCAGGTCGGCCCCCTTTGACGAGCTGCCCGGCCGCACATTGCGTAAATGCCATCTCAGCATCAATCACATTCTCTTTGTATTCCGTTCCACCGATATGTTTGAACCAGCGCCCTCCACCGACAATATCGACTTTACCGTCCAGGTCGATATCCACGGGAATGGAGGGGAAACCTTCACGTTCGCGCCCGGATGACCATGCATAGATTGCGGCCGACGGCCAAGGCTCGGCGGATTTCGGGTTCGTGGGAATCTCGAAAAGAAGAAGTTGTTTCGCTCCCTGATTCCACGAGACAAATTCCACCTGACCGTCTCCGTCAAAATCTGCAACCGTCTGATCGTGATGCTTGCGGGCCCCCGCGTTTTTAATATGTCGGCACGTCCAGGGTCTTGAGAAATCCGGATAAGGATTCTCCCACCACCAGATGGCGTTGCCGCTGGCATCCTGGCCGAGGATGATATCCAGGTCGCCGTCCCGGTCGATATCACAGGATTCCCCCCCGGCCTCAGGATTTTTTCGCGTGTTATCGATCACAAACCTGTCCCAAGTCTTCCCGTTGTACTTATACCAAACCACCGACGGCGTTTGCGTCCGCTCGCCCACAACGAAATCGTCCACGCCGTCTTTATCAATATCCAGCACCAAACAGCACGTCTGTTGCTCACCGTCATTCGGAACCGGCATATCAGAGGTCGAACTGCTTTTGCGCTGCCAGGCAATGCCGGCATCCACAGGAGTTGCCAAAAAGGCGATCGTCAAGAACATTAACAGCACTCCGCTGAGGGGCGCTGTACGGTGGGGTAAATACGTTGCCCTTGCCACACGACACATTCTCTTTTCATTTGTATTCATTGGATACTCCACTTTAAAAATGGCTTCTCGACCAAAGTTCTGTGCATTCTACTACCGGTGTATATTATAACGCCGCTTTGTGATTGCTGCAATGGATTCTAAAATGCGTTTCGCAGGAAAGCTCTAACAAGATTTAAGGAAACCACAACTTTTAGCTTTGAGCGAGTTCGAGCGGGACAATGAAAACGCTCGTTCTTACAATCGAACCACGGATGCTCCTTTTTTTCATTCATTCCTAAAAGGCTCACAGTCTTTTCGGTTAGTCGAAACGACTATGAGCCTGATATGATAACAGTCTATGGGTATCGGCTTTTCCCGTTCTCTCGAGAGAATTTTTCACGCTCGGGCCCGACTATCGCTCTTGCGGGCTACGTTCTTCCAACAGCCGCGTTAGAAGCTCTCTCAACTCGCCCATCTGCTCGTTTACACTGTTCACCTGCATGCGCAGCTCTTCCACTTCGCGCTCCAGACCACCGCGTTCAGGTCTTCGTGGTTCCTCTCGATCGACGCTTTTGAGCTCACGCTCTGTCGCTTCCAGTTGCTCCTGGATAGCACGCATCTCTCGACCAAGGTTATGTGCGTGCTCGCTTTCACCTTTGCCATGTTGATTCAATTCGTGCAGCGCACGCTCTACCTTTTCCATCCGCTCATGAAGGTGTTCTCGTTGAACGTGCAGTTCCTCAACAGGAAATAGCGGACGCTCAAAGCGATCCGGCCCGCGCTCGATCTGTTCAATCCTTCTATGGATCTCATCCAATTGCCTCTCAAGCTTTTCCGCCCTCTCAGGTCTCTCGCCACCAAGCTCCCGAAGCTCAAGCTCAACCTGGTGAGCTTCGGCTTCAAGCCCTATTCGTTCCCGCATGATTGCTTCACGGACCGATTGTCGTTCATATTGAATTCGAGGCTCTCGAATCCTACCTCTTTCGCGTTCAACCTCTTCGATCTCTTCTTTCACCGCCTGCATCCGACCCTGAATTTCTTCCCACTCCCGGCGAATCACATGAGCGTCGTCAGTCTCGCCTTTTCCACGCTCTTCCAATTCACGCAACGCACGCTCCTTATCGCGAGCATTTATCTTCAATTCTTCAAGGTGCTTCACCAATTCCTGAATCCGATAGTCGATCTCGGGGCGCTCGCGATCCTCACGCTCTGATCTGTAGCGATCAGGATCCTGAAGTCGCTGTCTTAGAGCTTGCCTGACTTCCCCCATCTGCTCATTCAATTCTCTCATTCGCCTGTGCAAAGCAATCGCTTTTTCGCTCCGGCCGGGTTGTTGATCTTCAAGCCTCTCAAGCTCTACAGCCATTTCGTGTCCCAGTTCTTCAAGCCGACGAAGAGTGTCATGCTGCTCTTCCTGTATTCCGTGGAGTCGAATTTCGCCATGCTCATGCCGTTCTGCTTCAAATTCGTGAAACTCTCGCTCTATTTCAGCCATATTCCCGCTTATCTCGCGGAGTTCGGTTCGAAGCATACGTGCTTCTTCGCCCTCTCCTTTTCCGGATTCCTCAAGTCTTTCCAGTTCGTGTTTAACCTTGTCCATCCGGGCTTCAAGCTCGTGGGCCCGGTCCTCAAGTTTCTCCCTGTGCTCCGAGAGCATTCGTCGCTCCCGTTCCTCTTCGGCCCGCCATCGTTCATGTTCCCGCTCTTCGACTCGTTCCGGCCGCCTTTGGGCCAAGGCACCGCCAACCGTTAATGTGGTCGCAATGACCGTCATCGCCAAAGCCCATCGCACTCCGATACGCGGATCACCACACTTCTCTTTTACGATTCTGTAAATTCTCTCTTTCATCGGTTTTTCCTTTCCAATCATTGTCGGTAAAAACGCCATTTGAACCTTCGGTGACAAGTTCAGCAGCGACTGGGCATACTCCGTTCCGGCGCGTCCGCCGACCAAAACCCAATCATCACAGGCCTGCTCGCTTAACCTTACAACTCGTTTCCCGGCCCACCACAGAAACGGATTCCACGGGAGGATACACACAATGAATTCGGCGATGAGGCCGGTCAGGTGGTCCCGTCGTCTCCAGTGAGCCAACTCATGACATACGACATCCGCCCAATCCACGCGATCATCCCAACCCTCCGGAATCAGCAGAACGGGCAGCCGGCTCCAACACCAAATCATAGGACTCCGCACATTCGGACCGCTTCGAATCCGGAAATCTTTCGTGATTCCAAGTCTTGCCCGCGCAGAATATACGGCTCGTTGAATTCGCGCGTCGCATTGCGATTGAGCTCGTCGTAACAAACCAACGCCGCTTACAAACGCAATGAGCAATCGTACCAGTAAAGCAAGTCCCGCGATTATCCAACCACACAAGAAAACCGAGCGCCATGGGATATCCACGCTCTGAGAAGTCGTCTTCACTGGCACCGGCTCTTCGGGTATCACATCAGCCTGAACTTCTGCAGGCTCCATATTGAACTGAACATCCGGCGGGAGGATAGCCGGGAGCACGTCATAACCAACAATAGAAGATGGGTGCGTGCTTTTCGGCTCGAGCGTAATTGGTTCCGGAGCGAACAAACCCAGCCCAAAATGCGCGACCAAAGCACTCATAATAGGCACGAGAACAGCGGCAACCATAGCAAAGAACAATCCCTGAGAGGCCCTGGCCGGCCTATGCCGCAACAAAA
>Ga0272442_10000363_pt1 | contig 75065 bp, 60 predicted proteins | sample SSMForm2O_FD_200262 | JGI IMG/M metagenome (GOLD analysis project Ga0272442, IMG submission 200262) | Marine sediment archaeal communities from Little Sippewissett salt marsh, Falmouth, MA, United States - SSM-Form-2O | ecosystem: Environmental > Aquatic > Marine > Wetlands > Sediment ...
GCAACCAGGATGAGGACCGAGGATATGGAACCGATCCTCTCCAAGATGGACAAGGTCGGCTACTGGGCAGTCGAGATGTGGGGAGGCGCCACTTTCGATGTGCCGCTGAGGTTCCTTAACCAGAACCCCTGGGACAGGCTCAGACTCATAAGGAAGCTGATGCCCAACACGAAGCTGATGATGCTTCTTCGGGCCCAGAACATAGTGGCATACCGAAACTTTCCGGATGATATCGTCCAGAAGTTCGTGCACTACGCTAACAAGAACGGGATAGACGTGTTCAGGGTATTCGACGCCCTTAACGATCTTCGGAACATGGATACCCCCATGAAGGCTGTCAAGGCGGAGGGGGCACATCTCCAGGCCTGCGTGTCGTATACGATATCCCCCGTCCACACCACAGAATACTACATCAAGTTCATGCAGGACCTCGAGGAGAGGGGAGCGGACTCGATCTGTATAAAGGACATGGCGGGGATGATCTCGCCAAAGAGGGCCCATGACATAATCAAGGGATACAAGGACCAGGGCGGAAAGTGCCCGGTGGACCTGCATTCCCACTCCACCTCCGGGATGACCGGTCTTGCATATCAGAGAGCCGCTGAAGCCGGCGTGGATGTCGTCGATTGCGACATGTCCCCCGTGGCGGAGGGGACCGGGCATCCGGCCACCGAGTCCGTGGTGTATGCCTTCAAGGATACCGAATGGGACACCGGTATGAACATGGACCTGCTCATGGAGATAAGGGATTATTTCAGGAAGGTTGCAAAAAAATACAGGCATCTAATCAGGATGGAGGCGCTGAGACCCGACCCGTCCATAGTGATGCACCAGATCCCCGGGGGAATGATATCGAACCTGGTCTCCCAGCTCGAGATGCAGGGGGCCATCGACAGGCTCGATGACGTTCTGAAAGAGATCCCGGTGGTGAGAGAAGAGCTGGGTTACCCCCCGCTTGTTACACCAACCTCGCAGGTTGTCGGTGTTCAGGCCGTGATGAACGTTCTGTTCGGCAGATACAAGAACATCCCCAAGGAGACGGTGGATTATGTGAAGGGCATGTATGGAAAGTCCCCGGCACCCATAAAAGAAGAGATCTACCCCCTTGTCCTCGGGGAGAAATGGAAGGACGAGGTGATCACCTGCAGGCCGGCAGATCTTCTCGAGCCCGAATGGGACAAGCGTGAGAAGGAGTTAAAGGAGATGGGGTTGTACAAGGAGCCCGAGGACGTTCTCATCTACGCGATCTACCCACAGATAGGTCTGAAATACCTCAAGGGAGAGGCAAAGGCGGAATTCACATCCGAGGACCTTCCACTTCCCATCGATCATCCGGCGACCAGGGCATTCGTGAAATCCTTCTTCCCCGAGCTCAAGGACATCTATCTCTACGAGGAGGAGTGCAAGGGCGGAGGAGGTCCCGTCTCGATACCGACAGAGTTCGATGTGGAAGTTGACGGTGAGATGTTCGAGGTGAAGGTCAATCCCAAAGGCGGTTTCATGGTTGCAGGGGAAGGAAGCGGTGCTACAGCCCCTCCCGCCGATGTGGAGGGGGGTTTCAAGAGCCCCATGCAGGGAACGGTCCTTTCGGTAAAGGTGAAGGAAGGTGACAAGGTCGCGGAAGGCCAGGTCATTGCAACGGTAGAGGCAATGAAGATGGAGACAGAGGTCAAGGCCGACCACGGCGGAGAGGTCAAGAAGATATACGTAGGCGAGGGCGATGCAGTCGAGACCGGAACCCTGATGATGCAGATCCTCTGAGGTGATAAGGATGGCAAAGGAGGGTTTGATAAACAAGGTATTGATCGCCAACCGCGGTGAGATCGCCATAAGGATAATGAGGGCGTGCAAGGAGCTCGATATCGAGACCGTTGCCGTCTATTCCGATGCGGATAAAAACGCGCTTTTCGTGAGGTATGCCGACGAGGCTCACAACATCGGAAAAGGCCCGGCGAAGATGAGCTACCTTGTTCAGGATAATCTCATCGATGTGGCGCTCAAGACCGGTGCCGAGGGTATCCACCCTGGTTATGGCTTCCTTGCCGAGAACTCAGACTTCTGCAAGAAGTGCCACGACAACGGCATCGAGTTCATCGGGCCACCTGAATCCGCCATGAGGCTCATGGGTTCCAAGATCGATGCGAAGACCTCCATGATCGGGGCAGGTGTGAAGGTCGTGCCGGGTGTGGTCAAGGCAATTGCCGACCACGAGAAAGCAAAGGATATCGCGAACGAGGTAGGTTATCCGGTGATGCTGAAAGCATCCGCCGGCGGGGGCGGTATCGGCATCCAGAAAGTGGACAATGATGTGGAGATGGAGAAGGCCCTTGAATCCATCAGGGTCCTGGCAAGGAACTCCTTCGGGGATGACTCCGTGTTCATCGAGAAATACATCGACGATCCGCGGCATATCGAGTTCCAGGTGCTCGGGGACAAGAACGGACACACGATCCATCTATACGAGAGGGAATGTTCGGTACAGAGGAGGAACCAGAAGCTCATCGAGGAGACCCCTTCCTGTGCACTTACACCGGAACTGAGGGAAGAGATGGGTCGGCAGGCAGTGACCGCAGCAAAAACAGCCGGATACTGGAACGCAGGGACCTGCGAGTTCATGTTCAAGGACGGGAACTACTACTTCCTCGAGATGAACACAAGGCTCCAAGTGGAGCATCCCATTACAGAAGAAGTGACAAGGACCGACCTCGCAAGGGAGATGCTTTATGTCGCTTCCGGGCTCGATATAAGCTACGCCCAGGAGGATATCACCCAGACCGGGCACGCCATCGAGTTCAGGCTGAACGCGGAGGACCCGCTGAACCAGTTCGCACCCGCTCCGGGCAAGATAGTGAGATATGCTGAGGCTTCGGGCCCCGGGATCAGGATAGATTCGGGTGTCTATCCGGGATACACAATACCCCCATATTATGATTCGATGGTTGCGAAGCTCATCGTTTGGGGGGAGGACCGCAACTACTGCATTGCAAGGTCAAAGAGGGCCCTCTGGGAGATGCAGATCGGCGGGGTCAGGACGAATATACCATTCCACGAGGTCGTATTGGAGCACCCCGCATTCGTCAAGGGCGAATACACAACGTCCTTCATACCGAGATACAATATCCTGGAGAAGGTCGTCGAATACTACAAGTTGAAGAAATCCCAGCAGGGCGGCGCCAAGAGGGCCGCCGCAATGGCAGCGGTCGAAGCCGTGATAGCCGGGGTGGCTCAGCAGCAGAAATGATCATGTTCAACCCTATCTTTCTTGAAGTCGATTTCAAGAAAAACCGGGTTAAAATTGAAGTGGAGTTCAATTTTTCTCCGGCCATGGATCAAATTGTGGAAGGGTTCGAACGGATCGATACATTTCAAAATTTTCTTTCTGAAATGAAAATACATATAACTTTCCGGGGCACTATCTCACTTATGAAACCCAAGGTATTCTGGGGCTGGTTAGTCGCAGCCGGAATTCTCCTTGCGATCATCGGAGGATTTATAGCAATCTATCCTCCGGTCGGGTTACCGATAATGGGGCTTGGGCTTTTGATGATGATCGTCGGCATAGTAATGATGATACCGATCCTCATAAAGGAGATGAAAAAAGATGACGAGGATATGCGGCATAGCATCAAAGAGGAGGACCTGAGACCATGAGGATAACGAATCTGGACTTTGTTGCGGGTTACGAGATCGTCGAGGACCTCGGCCTCGTGAGGGCGAACGTCGTCCGCGCCAAGAACGTCGGCAAGGATATTATCGCGGGCCTCAAGAACATCGTCGGCGGGGAGCTCAAGGAATACACTGAGATGCTCTCCGAATCGAGGGAGATAGCAATATCCAGGATGTTAAAGAAAGCCGAGGAGCTTGGGGCTGACGCTGTCGTCAATGTTCGCTTCATGACATCTGCGATCATGGGCGGGGCCGCGGAGATAATGGCTTTCGGGACCGCTGTCAAGCTGAAGAGAAAATAGCATACATTCCATCTCTTTTTTGAGACCCTGTCCAATTTGCCTTTAAGATCGAAGATCCGGAAATGAATGGAATAATGGACAGCTCATTCTTCCATCAGGAATCTCCAGAGCGGGATGATGTCGATCTTCTTATTCCTGTGCGTCTCCACCCTGTCAATGTCCTTGTTGATGATAACCAGGTTGCTGCAGTTCAATTCTCTTGAAGCTTTAAGCAACGCCCTGATCTCCCGATCCCTGGTATCAGGATGGTTCAGATCGTAGCAGACCTGAACAAGTTTATCGACCCTGTCGTCCGACATCAGGACGAAATCCACCTCCCATCCCCTATCGTCACCCCAGTAGAACATACGCTCCCTGTATCCTCTCCTGAGAATCTCCACGGCAACACAATTCTCGTAGGACCTTCCCATATCCTTTCCATACCGTGTTGAAAGAGCCGTTATGAAACCGTTGTCGATGAAATAGGGTTTCCTGGGATATTGCATGGAGTCCTTTACCTTTCTGGAATGGATATTCAATGTGAACATGTAATAACTGGTCTTGATATATTCAATGTAATTGATCAATGTGCTTTTTCCAATAACGTGACCCTGGCTCTTGAGGGTATTGCAGAGCTTCGATACCGAGTATCGGGTGGAATTGATGAGAAGGGTCATCATCGCTTTCAGGGCTACCTCGTTCTGCACATGGAACCTCTCAATGATATCCGCTGCCACAATGGTCCTGTAGTAGTCCTGCAGGATATCCGTCTTTAGGGCAAGGGAAGCCTGGACAACCTCCGGCAAGCCTCCGTAGGTGAGGTATTCATCGAGTTTCTTCATCAACAGGGCAAATTCCCTTTTACGATGTTGAATGTCCTTGGGATCGATCGAGATGTCTTGAAACACAAGAAATTCTCTGAATGAAAGCGGGAAAAGCTCGACCTCAAGGGCCCTCCCCCGAAGCTCCGTGGGTATCTCCCTGCTCGAAACTTTGGAACTTGATCCGGTCACGAATATCTGAATGTCCTCGTTATCATTGATCCGCCTGAGCCATTTGCTCCAATCTGGCATCTCCTGTATCTCATCCATGAAAAGGAACTTGATATCTTTCTCGAAGGTGGACCGAAATACAGGCATGATCTCGGAAAGAAACTCTGTTCTTGGTGGTATTCTCTCATCATTGAAATTGATGTAGATGACCTCCTCCCTGGAATGATCCTTGAGGAGGTGCTTGATGAGATCGTAAACAAGAAATGTCTTCCCGGCCCTTCTGAATCCTGTAATGACAACGATCTTTCTGGATTCCATCCCGAGATATTTCCGAAGATCGATCGACCTCTTTCTTATTATGGGGAGATCTTTCTCGATCCAATAGAACAGAATGGTCTTTATTGTCTCATTCATAATACAATAAGTATATGTTATTGTTCTACTAATATTTTGCCATAAAAAGTTGAGCAGTCATATTACCTCAAGATATTGAAAAATGAAGCATATCATGGGTCATTCTCTCTCCGTACTCCTTTCCACTCCTCTTTTCTCATCTCCCTGACCTTTCCCAGAACATACGCCAGAGATCTTCCCTCCCAATCAGTCTCGTAGGTTCTGACCTGCTTCAGGGCCCGGATGAAACCGTCCGTGTCCTTGGGTCCGAAGAGAGCCAGGTCGACCCTTCTACCTTTCCGGATGATCTCGTAAACAACAAGGACCCATCTCTTGCAGCGTTTGTTACCGTATTTGCTGGGGTATAGAAGCTCTATCTCCGAGGCCCATTCCTCGATCATCCTGACCTCGTCTTCATCAACTTCTTTCACATACAGAAGTCTGTCGAGATCGATCACCCCTGCCATATCCCCGTTCTTGTGGGCCCTGAGCCTGTTGTCGGTCAATTTGTAGGTCCACCTTGCCATGAAGTAGACCGTAAGCGCTATGAAAAGCATCAAAAGAGCATACATCATGTCCCGAAGGGCAAGGATAATTCCATCCCACCAGCTTACTATGAGACCTACAATAATTAGGAATAGGACAAAGCAGGAGATGTAGGTAATCTTCATCAGCAGGGTGTGGGAAGCATGGAAGACCCATGTCTTCGAATCAAGAAGCTTTTCATCAACTTCCGGCCAGATGTATATCCTGTCCTTAACGACATCGATCTTTCTTGACCAGTGATCGGAGCTTTCCTTCAGAACCTTGAAGGGGTCATCACTGTCGATGAAAAACGGGAACCTGAAGTAATTTCTCAGAAGTACTCCTATCCTTTTCCTGGTCCGTATGGTTATCCGGTTCCCGTAGTATTTGTTACCGCCGTGTCTGTATGAGATGTATTCGATCTCCTCGATGGGGATATACAGGTTGTTCGCATGCCCGTTAACGAAGAGTTCGCTCTCCTGGAAAGTGATCCAATGGATCTTCCTCGTCGACATGTCCCAGAAGAACTTGATCATGAGCAGGACCATTGCAGAGAAGATGGTGAAGATCATTGGCCAGTAAACAAGATCCAATAGCATCAGAATTAATATGGAACAGATTACCCCCACGGCAAAGAGGAGCGGGAGTACTGAAACCAAATTCGGTCTCTTGTTCTCTATCTGCACCTATCTTCTCACCGCTCACTTGAAAGTTGAATGTGTTTAAAATATATTCTGCGGGTGGGCCCTCAAATAATTCCCGCAATCTGATTAATATATTTTCAATACAATCCGACATCTCCATGGAATTGACCCTCGACCTCTGCTGCGGTATTCTCATCTACGGCGCGGGTATCTTCGGGATTCTCGTGATGCTCTTAAGCATAATGCCGTTCTTTGAATACCGCAATGTGAAAAAGGACCCGGCAAGTCGGATCGACAGTATGGGGGGCGGAAAGGTAAAGGTCAAGGGGACCGCGAAATTCTTCAAAAATACCGGGCCCGAGGTCTTCTCGAGTCTCACAAGGGTCCCATGCATCTATCACAAGACAGAGGTCAAGAAGAAGATTCGGGTCAGGCACGCGGGGTGGAGGACCATCTGGAAGAACGAATACCACTGCTCCTTCATGATCTCGGACGGGACCGGGATGGTCATCATAGAAGGCAACGGAGCAACGGTCTTTCCGAAGACCAAGAAGCTCTACAACCCTCCCCTGTTCACAAAGGATTATTCCCAGGAGCAGGTCCAGTACTTCCTGGAAAAATTCCAGCTCAATAAGAAGGACCTCTTCGTTCTCGACCCCATATTGAAGATCCATGAGGAGTTCATCCCCGTCGACAGCGAGGTCATCGTTTACGGAGAGGTCATCGAAGAAGGAGTCGATTCCGGGCCCTACGGAGGACGGATGATAACCAACGTGATAAAGAAGAGGCGATCCTCCGGCGAGATATTCATCTCCGACAAGGAGGAGAAGTTCATGGTGAAATCTCTTTTCTGGCGCTTCTTCGGTTTCTTCCTTTTCGGTCTTATCATAACCCTGCCTGCGGTATTGGCATTGGCAATACAGCTCTCAACCCTGTTTTAAAACGAAAAATCACCTGGATTAAGTATAAATATTCTCTCCAGTTCTTACACGGCGGGGATATTACATGAACAGGTCCGCGTATGGCATAGCCATATCTTTATTGATCATAACTAGCATGCTTTCGGGAGTTCTCATCATTTTCAATGAAGCTACCAAAGCTGCCGATGCAGCTCCGACGAGAGCCGATGATCCCATCATAATAAACTCCCAGACGGATTTCGATGCCATGGTGGTATCCGAAGGGTGGCCCGGAACCGGGGTCCCGACGGACCCCTACATTATTTCTGGCTATACCATAGAGGCGAACGGAGGATACGCGGGAATATTCATAGGGAACGTCAGCTATCATTTCGTACTCAGGGATATCGATGTATCAAGGGTGGCATATTCCCACAAACCCTACAGGATCGGTGCGGGGATGCACCTCCACAACGTTCAAAATGTCTGGATCGATAACTGCAATGTAAAGAAGAACGAGATCGGCGTCTACATACTGACGGATGATGGGGAGTTCAACATAACCGGGTGCAACATATCGGAAAACAACCGGGGGGGTGTTCTTGGTTACGCCTCGGATGAACTGGATCTCTGGATGTTCTCCAATGAACTCTGGGCCAACGACGATTCCGGCCTCTCCTGGAACGGAGGCGGAGGAGTGAGGCTCCACGGCCTCGATGAGACGAAGACGGTTCTCAGGCTCCATGCACAGGACAACGTGTTCGACCAGTATGGTAACGATGGTGGAACGGTCAGGGTCGGATGGAACGATTTCAATATCACAGCCAGGGAATCATATGTCACCCTGGTGGGAAACAGCTTCAGCACTCCCTTGACCGAGGATAGCATAAGGATCAATGCGAAGGACAAGATCGATATCGATGCCAGGGGAAATACCTTTGAAACGACGGGTATCAGGCATGTGGAGATAGGATACGGCCTGCTATCCGCTGTGGATGAGGCCGAGTGGCCGAATGTCCTCTGCGACCGCGTGTATGTTTACTTCTGGAACAACAACCTCCATGACGGCCTTGCAGCGCAGTTCGCAGTACTGGCGGAGCATGATATCTATGCCGAGCTCATCGGTAACGACTTCGATAACTCGAACTCTGACGGAACCGTCCGGATCGGATGGGCGAGCCAGTTCTTCGACCACACGACACCGAACGTTGAGGCGGTGATCATCGATAATACCTTCACCGATGTCAAGGGAGGAGCGATCCACACCCAGGCATCGGAGATACTGGAAGTGAACATATCCAAGAACATCATCACATCGAACAACGATCCGGGCACCAGAGCTACAATAGAGGTCTACGGCAAGATGGACTGCTCCGTCGATGCTATCATAATGAACAATACCATAACGGATGTCGAGGGGGTGGGGATCAACGTCTACTCGGATACGGATTCATCATTCGCGAATATCACGGGCAACATCGTGACGGATGTGGAGCTCCCAACCTACTCATCCCGCTCCTGGGCGGACCCCGAATGGGTCGATGATGCCTATGGGATCTGGATAGAAAACAATGTCAACAGCATCATCAAGGATAACATCATCATGGACACTCAGTACTCCGGAATAAGTGTCCAGAGGAGCAAGGGCGTCATTGTAGAAGGGAACGAGGTGGGATTGATAGAATATGATACTCCTGATTCCCCCTATTTCGGCTCTGCGATCGATCTCGTGAATACGAACGATTCGAAGGTTATTGACAATCACGCCCACAATGCCGCATCGGGTGTGAACATCGTATCGAATTCCAACCGCAATCTGGTATCCGGTAATCTGGTCAATAAAACATATTTCGGAATGGCGGCCCAGGTAGGTTCCGAGGACAATATCTTCGAGAAAAATACAATCATAGACAATTCGGCCCTGGGAATCCTTGCCTTTGAGGCTGATAAGAATACCTTCAGGGAGAACTTCATGAATAATACTCGGTCGAACGGGATCGCGGCCTATCGAAGTGATGAGACAACGATACGCAACAATACCATCACCGTATCCGAGGGAGAAGGGATATTGCTTTTCTATTCTGAGTCAGGACGCATCGTATGGAACAGGATCGATGACTGCAGGGAAGGGATAGATCTTGCATACAGCAACCGGACGCTGGTCGGCAGCAATCAGGTCTGGAACTCCCTCAACGGCGGTATCATGGTCGAAAATTCCCACAACAACACGGTGATGTGGAACCTCGTGAGGGACACGGAAGAGTACGGTATGGTCTTCACCGATTCCAGGGACTGTATCATAACGGAAAATTCGCTGATGTACAACAACGGCTCCGGTGTAGGGATCGACGAGTCCCTCATCCAGGCTTACGACAACACCCTGGATAATTCATGGGACGGTAACTACTGGTCAGATATGCGCGGACCGGACGCCAACGGCGACAAGGTCGTTGACATCTCATACCCCCTTCACGGTGGGCCCGCCGTGGACTCGCAAGGACTGGTGTTCACACCTATAGTGAAACCACCGGAAGGGGTGAAAGCGGTCCCCGGAAATTCGGAGATCAACCTGAAGTGGGAGCATTCCCACTCCGAGGTCGGCGAGATCACAATGAGATACTGGATCTACAGAGAAGCCTCGACAAGAGCATTCACCCTCGTTGCAAACGTCCCTGGGACGCAGAATGAATGGAAGGACGAAACTGTCGAGAACGGGCTTGCCTATTCCTATTACCTCGTCACCGATTCCGATGCGGGGAGAACGGACAGGAGCGCTACTTCTTCTGCTGTACCGGACAATGTCCCGCCCGAGGTGAACTTCACATCCCCTTCCAACAACTCCATATTCGGTTCCGACCTGGTCGCCCTTTCCTGGGTGGGGTCCGACGACAACTCCGGGATAGATTTCTACAGATTGAAGCTCGACGAGACGGTTACTTTGAACGTCGGGAACGTGGAGACCTACGAGCTGCTGGAGATCCCCGATGGCGAGCACACCCTTGTCCTCACCGCATTCGATGCTGCAGGCAATTCGGCCTTCGATACATTGACGTTCACCACCGATTCAAAGGGCCCGCTTCTCGGCTTCATCTCCCCCGTTAACGGATCCTATGTCAATTCGAGCGATCTTAAGATCACCTGGAACGGTTCCGATGAGACAACGGGCATCAAGGATTATTCCATCAGGATCGACGGGGGCACGTGGAACACTGTCACCGACATGAACTTCACATTTACAGGTGTGAAGGACGGTTCTCATTTCATCGAACTGAAGGGCTACGACCTCGTGAACAACGAGGCCGATATCAACATGACAATTTTCGTCGATACGGTGGCTCCTGGGATCGATCTCAGGTCCCCGCAGGGAACCGATGTTCCAAGGAACACAAGGGTCCAGGTGAACTTCACGGAAGCGATGGACAACACGACCGTCAAGATATCCATTGACGGAGTGCAGGGGCCCCTTTCACAGAACGGAACGAGGTTCATATATTCTCTCTCCTCACTCCTCGAGTACAGGACATATTACACCGTATCCGTGGAGGGGACCGACCTCGCCGGGAACTGGCTGTATGACAGCTGGGAGTTCAGGACCAGGTCCAACTGGGGCACCCTCAATGGGATCGTCATGGATGAGAATGGTGACCCGATCGAGGGTGTGGTGGTGATAGGGACCGACGGTGGATCGGGCGAGAGCGATGAAAGCGGCGAGTTCTCATTCGAGATCCCTCCGGGAATGAGCCAGATATCCTTCTCGCACCAGATGTACTTTGCAAAGGTCGTAAATGTTACCGTTTCAGAGTTCGGGGAGCTCTCGGAGAACTTCACGCTGACCCTGAAGGATTATTTTACAATAACGGGAAGGCTCGTCTCCGGGAACGGGACCCCCATTGTCGAAGCGGAGGTATTCATCGACGGGGAGCTCTTGGCGAAGACGAATAGCACCGGTTACTTCAATGTCGAGAAGGTGTCGGTGGGGCAGCACAAGCTCGTGATAAAGGCTGACGGCTACAAGGACATAAAGAGGGATATCGAAGGGGATCCGGGAGATGTACTGGACTTCGGCACCGAGATCATGGATGTGAAGGAAGACAGGGAGCCATTCCCCTACTGGATAATATTCTTGATCATAATCGTATTGTTGCTCCTCGCTGCCATAGCCTATATAATTTACGTGAAGGCCACAGGGTTCGAGGAGATGAAGTGGGATGATATGGAGGAGTAAGGCTTCCATTATGGCGCGAATGGCAAACTTCCATGTTGATAGGGCGCATGTGGATCCGGGCAGTTTCGGGCCTGTTCATGGTATATTAAAAGATACCAGATATACCGTCAACAGAATTCCAGGTGTTATAAAAGCAAGCATCAACATGGGAAAGCGGTGAATGAAAATGATGTTCAAGTTCCTGCTGATACCGGCTGCTGCTTTACTTCTCCTCGGTTTCGGGGCCCTTGTGGTGGTAGGTATCGCAGATACTGCTGATGATATCCTACCTGACTGGGGAGGAAGAGGTGGTGGATGCCACGAAGGCGGTGGAAGAGGATATTATTCAGATTCCGACGATGAATGGGGGCCCCCGTGCCACGAAGCCCGGGAAGACGGTGGGGGGGAATACTGCCCCTATCATGATGAATACTTCACCGGGGCGGAATGGGAAGAGCACGGGGACGAGTGCCCTTATTATGATGGTATCTGAGTTCAGATATCATCTTTCTCGATCTTGGCGTTCGATACCATCTGTTCCAGGAAGTCTTCTTCAGGAGTTTCCATCTGCTGAAGGTCCTCGATGTCCTTTCTTATGGAATCTCTCAGCTCCTCCGTTGTCATCTCCTCCACCTTCTCCGGAGCGGGGGCCCCGTAGAGCGCCTCGTAATCGGGAGGGAGACTTTCCTCCTTTTTCTTCGCTTCCTCTTCCTCCTTCCGCTTCGCCTCTTCCTCGAGATTCTTCTTCTTTCTAAGGAGGAAGAATACACCTATCCCCACTCCTATCAATAGCACTGCCGGGATGATGATGTAGAGAAACACCAATGATGAGGAGGAGCTCGCTTCCTTCACCTCGATATCGAAGTCCACCGTGTTCGTATCGATCCCGTCTGTCACCAGGACCGTTACAAGATGGAGCCTGACCTGATCCTCTGTCGGTGTCCATCTTATCATCCCTGTCTCAACATTGATGGTCATCCCTTCGGGTGATTCGATGAGAGAGAACCTGAGGTTCGGAGGGTCCTCCGGGTCCCTGTCGGATGCCGTGATCTTCAACTTGAACTCCGAACCCGCATGGGCGGTCTCGACCTCCAATACGTCCTTGAAGGTGGGCTTGAAGTTCACTCTGAAAGACTGCACGCCCGAAGTACAGATCCCGTAGCTTCCCGTATCGAAAGGTCTCACTGTCCAGTAGTAGGTCCTTCCCTGCTCCAGACCTGTCACGGTAAGATTTATGCCCTCGTGATCCTCCAGGTACAGAGCCTCGTCCCTCCACCCCTCCACGAACGCCTGTGTTGGATGGAGGAAGATATCGTAGGTAAGCTGTTCATCCTCGGGATCTGACCCTTCCCATTCAAGAAGAATGTGATCGGAAGTGGATCTCCCGCCGTTCGCGGGCCCGATCAGTGTGGATGTCGGCGGTTGTGTCGGGATCACAGTGATGAAGAAGCTTGCCTTGTTGAAGAGCTCCCCGTCCGATACTCTGAGGAACACCTCCATGTCGTAGGGACTTCTCTCGAAGATCCTGATATCCGCTCTCCATTCGAGCATGCCCGTCTCGGCATCCATTGAGATATCGCTCTCGGGGTCCGATGTGACCGTGTAATCAAGGAAACCTTCCGGGTCCGGGTCCGTGGCATTCGCATCGAAGGAAAAAAGTGTCCCGTGTAGGATCTCGACATCGATCGGGACATCGATCCATTCCGGTTGGCTGTTGACGTCGAATATCTCGAGGTCGAAGATATTGCTTGCCATCAGGCCGCCCTCGTCCTTAACGGTGACATTGACAAAGAACACATCCACATCGTAGGGTCCGGGAGTTCCCTGTAATAACCCTGTGTCGTTGTCGATGGCAAGGAAATTAGCATTCGTTCTCAGCTCCCAGTGGAAATGATCGGTATTGTCGGGATCGTAAGCCTCGTAATCCCTGTAGTAGAGCTCGCCTTCGGTCCCGGTTGTGATATCGGTTGTAAGGATCCTCGGCTTCTCGTTCCTGTTGATGACGTTTAGCTGGAACTCGAGCGTCCCGGTGCCTCCGTTCCCGTCATCAACTATTACCGAAACAGTATGGTTCCCCACGTTGTCCCCTATGGGCCTGCCCATCAGCTCTCCCGATGTTTCCTTTATGGAGAGCCAGTCGTTCTGACCGATCGAGGACCAGGTGATGACACCCTGTCCGTCGTCATCCGAATCGAAGTCGACATAGTAATCATCCCCCTCGAGCACTTCCGTAACAGGGGGCGTGATTATCTTCGGAGGAGTGTTCGCAACATTGATCTTGAACTTCATCATGTCGGAGTGCCCCTTGCCATCGCTGATGGTGATCAGAACGTCCCAGGGGCCCACGTGATTGTTGTCCGGCGTACCTGTCAGATATCTCGTTCCCGGGTTCCAGCCGAGCCAGGTGGCGGTCTCGGAGACGGTCCAGGTCTCGGTCTCGTAGCCGAAATTCCAGAAGTAAGCGCTGTATTCCGAATCCTCTCTGGCATGGGTGATGTCATCGTTGGTCTTGATGAGGACCGGTGTGTGAACCATGAACTTTGTCCTCACGCTTTCCGTCCTGACCGAATAAATTGTGAAGTTCTGGAAGAACTCCGAATCCTCCGGAACCGTGAACTCACCCTTGTAGATGCCGGTCCCCGTACCCGTTTCCTCCAGTATAACGAGCTCCCTGAACCCGGGATCGAGATTTGTTGTGATATTTACGAAGGCAAAGTTCCTGGACACCGAATTTGCATCCACTCCCGTGATCTTGATGTACATCGTCTCTCCCTTGTCGAACTTGTCCCTTCTGTTCGTGAGGGCAGAATTCCCGAAGAGCTCGACGCTGCTCACGGACAGCGGCCTGAACGGCTTGTCGATGAAAAGGTTCGTGAATTTCGTATTGTCCTTTCTCGAGTATATCCTCAGCGTGTCCATGTAGAGGGTCGCAAGGGGAACGATGAAGTGCCCCAGATATCTGCCGGTGTTGTTCCCCGTCTCCTTGAGCGGCACGCTGATCCTCGGTAGCTGGCTCCATCCGAATGTGATATTCACAAGGGCTATATCTCGATGAGATAAGTTCCCGTCGAGACCCAGGAGTTCAATGAAGACGGTGTCGCCGAGGTCCGCGCTTTTTATCTCGTTCGAATAAATAGCATCCGAGAAGGTCTTCACGGAGTAGACCTTAAGAGGCTCGGTGTTCACCTGTCCCGTGACCACGTAGGCCCGCCCCCTTTCCGAATCGTGATGGTATGCGCAGAGCAGGATGTCGGGGCCGTTGTCACCGTTCACATCTCCCAATCCGGCGCCACCCTTCAGCCAGCTGTCCCCCTCCTCGCCGAGGAACGACGCATCGGCATTGGATAGATCGACGTTCCTGGACCACCCGGTGCCCTTTCCTCTTATGAAGTACACCTGTCCAGCATAGGTACCACCCTCGCTGTTCACCTCGGCGCCGATCATGATGTCATCATATTCGTCCCCGTTCAGGTCTCCCACGCCCGTGCAGGAAATGCCTGCCCTGTCCCCCCCGCTCTCACCGATGAAGGAAGCGTATGCGTTTGCGAGCGAGGTATCCATGCTCCATCCGGAGCTCTTGCCCCTTATCAGATAGACCTTTCCTGCATCCACTCCACCGTCATCGTTCATGAATGAGCCGATCAGGAAATCGTCGTAACCATCCTTGTTCACGTCCCCCGCTGCGCTCACAACGGAACCCGACCTGTCCTCCATGTTCTCCCCGATGAAAGAAGCGTCCGCGTTCGACAGGAGCACACCCATGTTCCATCCGGAGCCCTTTCCCATAATCAGATATGTCTGACCGGCGAACATGGCCCCTTCTCCGTTCTCCATGCAGCCGATAACGAGATCGTCATATCCGTCGTTGTTGACATCCCCGACGATGGCAAGGCTCGATCCGATCATATCATTGGGGTTCTCACCGAGAAAGGACGCCCCGGCGGCGGATGATATCGATGTGTCCATCGACCATCCCGATGATCTTCCGAAGACGATGTACACCTGCCCGGCGCCGGGATGCACAGCCTCGTCCATAGGAGCGCTGAAGACGAGATCGTCGTAACCGTCCCCGTTGAGGTCGCCTCCGCCGGCCACGGCCAGACCCAGCGCATCCCCGTCATCCTCTCCGATGAAGGAAGAGTCCACGGAGTTCAGGTTCTTGTCGGTGCTCCATCCGGAGCTCTTGCCCAGTATGAGGTAAACCTGACCGATGAAGTTTCCACCTTCTCCGTTTGTTTCCACGCCTATGAGAAAATCGTCATATCCGTCGTTGTTGACATCACCCGCTCCGCAGACCATGTCGCCGCTCCTCTCTCCGTGAGCTTCTCCCATGAAGGAAGCATCCGCATTGGAGATGTTCACTCCCTCCTCGAACTCTTCCCATGAACCGAGGATGAGGTAGGTCTTTCCCGAATCCACACCGTTGTCGGAGTTCATTTCGGCTCCAATGATGAAGTCGTCGTATCCGTCGTCGTTGACATCGCCAACTCCCGAGAAGGACATCCCGAGCCTGTCCCCGTCGTATTCTCCGTCGAACCAGCCTTCCGCCACGGCGGAAATGTTCATATCCATGGTCCAGTCAGCGGTGTTCCGGGTTGGTTTCCGGTCCGATCCGGATACGGTTCCTGTCATGCCAGCGATCTGAATCGCCGCCATCAGAAGGACCATGACCGTTGCATATGTGAATTCCTTGCCCATACGGATCCCCACCTGATCCAGGTTCCAAATAAGGAGATCTTGCGATCTCCTTTTTCTGCGACCGGGGACCATATGATTGCCTGAATTTATAATGGTTTTGAGAACGTCCAGTCAGCTCTCGATTCCATGCATCAAGTCATTTTTGGTCCAGACATGCAGTGGGATTTATCTACATCATCCGGATTTCACCACATGGACCAGGCCGCCGGATATGATTTCTCATCGATAGGCTGCGAAACGCAGGAAAGCCAGACAGCAGAGGATGTGATGAAAACCCCTCAAGCATTCCCCACAGGGATGTTCATAGCGATGCTCGTGACAGGGATACTCGGGGTCATCGTATCACCTTCAACCCTTGCCCCCATCGGATTGATAAGCGGAGTTTTGATATGGATCTCCCTTTTCGGATCGCTTGCCCTTGGCGGGGCCTCGGGTTTCCTCGGTGAGAGATTGATCAAGAAGAAGAGGAAGATCGGCTGGATCGGGATCGGTTTCACAGCTGTGATCATACTGATGATCATTCTACCCATTATCTTCGTATTCTTGGCCCCGTTCTAGGTTCGAGCAGATAAAAAATCGAACGCGAATGAGAATACATTCGCATTCGAACCAATGAACCCCCACCCCAATCCTTGGCGATAAAAGCATATAGTGGGTATTTAAAGAGCTGAACGACTGGATGCTTTAAAATTCCTATACAATAAAAAATATAACCGATCCGGGCAATCGGGCCCCGATGGCCCTTATTCCTTATCCCTACAGCAAAGGTACCGAAGAAGAGCTGATGAAGGACCGCAAATGGAACGGGGTCCCTCCGGTGGGGAGGCGCCCGATATCGAACAGGAACAGGTTCCTTCTGATGATATTGCTGGTTTTCATCGTCAAGATAATCGTCTGGGGCATCTACAGGTATATCACCGGCAGCGCATCCATTTTCACCGACACGAGCTACGGTGACGAGCTCAATTACTGGGTGGGAATGGTGGCTAAGCCCATCCTTCAATTGACACCGGTCTTCCTGCTGTGGTGGTTCCTCTTCAAGGAGAAAGGGATACCATTCAGGTTCACAAGGAAGAACATCGCATCCTCGCTTGCCTGGGGCCTCCTGGGGGCTATACTGTTCTTCGTCGTTGCCACGACAAGCATGGGCATACTGCTCAATCTCCTCGGATTCGGTGAGAACTTCAGGATAGTTGCAGGCTGGGACGATGTGGGGTGGGGCCTTGTCATCGCCATGATGTTCTCCTACATGATCGGAACCGGTCCGGCAGAGGAGCTCTTCTCGAGAGGCTTCCTCCAGGATCAGACCGCGAGGGCTTACCCCCTCTGGTTTGCCATGTGCTTCTCCGCCATCCTCTTCGCTGCCGGTCACCTTCCGATCTCGATCCTGATGCACAGGATGTCCTTCGAGGCGATCGTGTGGTACATGCTCGTACTCTTCATCATGGGGATGTTCTTTTCTTTGATCTACCAGTGGTCCAGGAACATTTTATTACCGATCCTGATCCATGGGCTCTGGGACTGGTATCTCACCCTCTTCTCGTTCAAAGGAGATTATTCGGAAGGTTTCATAGCCAATGCCGAGATTCTATTTCTCAGGGTGGACTTCTTCAACACCCTGATAACGCTTGCGATAATGCTTCCGATATTCTATTTCCTCTACATCAGGTTCTGGAGGAGGGACCATCTATCCACCGGATCACCAAGGGAGAGAAGGGGGAAGGACAACGCTGTGTTTCTTTGGCTGAAGGAAAGGGACCTCGGGAACTGGCCTGCAAGACCCTGGATAACCGTGGTCTCGATCACAACTGTGTTCTGCCTCCTCATGATCCCTGCGGCGGCCCTGGTGGGTGTGAATGATCCGGACAAGTTCTCGGACGGGATCAAGGATTTCAAGGGGGATCCCGTTGAGGTCAGGGTATGGGAGAAGATGATCGTTTCCGGCTACATGGGGGAAGGGGAGGATACGAACATCCTTCTCGAGAGGAACATTTCAATGATAACGAAGGTCAACGTCTCACTTGTATGGGTGGACGAGGCTGACGCCGGATTCAGATACACAAATGCCCCCGATCAGTTCCAGATAACCTTATACGACGGAGAGGGAAGGGAACTGAGAACCCATCAGAGCGGAAGCGGATATTCCTCCATCGTCTGGATCATACCGGATGAGACAGCTGACCTTGGCAATCTCTCGGTGGAGGTAAGAATGGTGAGAGCGGGGGACCAGGAGACGATGATAAGCATCCTGGGGCTCAGGGATATCGCCGACGAGGGGAATGATTACTCGCTCATGGTGGATTACGAGCTCCTGTCCATTCACTACACAGGGGAAGAGGGCGAAGCCGACGTCAGATGGTGATATTAGATACTGAGTATCATGTAGTTGATGGCATTCTCGGCGATGTCAGTGGAATACTCACCGGTCCTCAGGATCGAGTCGACGACCTTTCCTGTGGCTATGGCATGCTCTTCATTCATTGAATGTGAGAGGTTCTCGACCTTCTCGCAGAGGGCCCTGAGCTTAACGATGCTGTCCACTGTCTCGTTGGCTGCCCCGAGGTCCCTGTGGAACCATGAATAGATAGCCTTGTCAAGAAGCTCCAGGGAGAACTGGCTTGCATCCCGGAGGGGTGCCTCCAGACCCGTGGGGCCCTCGTGTTCGAGAAGTTGCTTGGATTGATTTGCTATCAGGACCGAATGGTCCCCGATCCTTTCCAGAATCTTTCCGGATACGAAGTAGAACTTCGAATCCTCCCCAGAAAAGTCCGTGGTCAGGGCGAGATTGGAATCGTTGATAATATTGTATTGATGCGCCAGGAACCAGTTCAACCTGTCGACCTCGAGGTCCCTCTGCTCGATATCGTCCACAAGGGATGTCCTTCCGTCAATGAAAGCTGCCATGGAGTCGGAGTGCATGTACCTGACAAGTATGTACATCCTTTCAAGGGTCTTGTCGAAAGGCATCTTTGTGGGATTAAGTAGATCCTTGATAACGATGGCATTCTCTCCTTCCTCTATGATCTCGGGCCCGATCGCCTTCTGGGTGAACTCCATGGCCGCGTCGATCACTTCCGGTGGAAGACCCCCCTTTTTCTTGATGGTCACGGACGAGAATCCCATCACGTAGGTGCCTATCAGAAGCCTGAAGGTTATGGGGATATCCGACTCATCGAGGTCGAACACCTTGCTCTTCTCGACCCTTCCCCTGTCAATATGGGGACAGACCAGGAGAGTGCCGTCCGACTGGATGCTGAGGCCCACAGGGCTGTTCTTCTCTATTGACTGCGCCCTTATCCAGTCCTTGGGGAGGCTGATCGTGAAGGAGGAGCCCCCTGTTATCTGCACTCTTCTTATGTCCATGGCATTCGCCTTTTGTCTCAAGAAGGTGCTCGATAATTACATTTGTCTATAGACATTCCGGATTATACTTATGTCTATATATTATATGGTTGGGCCGCATTAACATATGTCGATGCAATGGAATTCCAATCAGCAACATCGGCAAATTCCAAGTTTACCGATGTGGTTTAATTACTATAAATAATATTACTAAAGATAAAAATAATTAAAAATAATCACTATTTAATAATAATTAATGATTTCAGTCGATCCGACTTAAAGTATGTAAAATATATCTTACTATGTATCCAAATATAGTGTAAGTATGAATTCATATATTACGTTCAGAAATATTATAACCGCTCCGGCGATGGGAAGCTCGGTGATAGCTCTGAAACCGAACAAGAGTTGGTTGATTGCCGTATTGGGAATCTTCATCGTCGGGATCGTTGCCCTGGCCGGATGCCTCGGCGGCGATGATGATGAAGAAAAGACATTGAGCATTGAAGGTTCTACGACCGTTTTACCTGTTGCCCAGGCCATGGCCTCGGCATACATGGCAGACCATGATGACGTTACCATCACGGTCGGTGGCGGCGGATCCTCCGTGGGCGTCAAGTCCGCCGGGGACAAGACCGCAGATATCGGAATGGCCTCCAGGGAGGTCAAGAGCTCCGAGATGGATACCTATCCGGACCTCGTTTCGATACCGATAGCAAAGGATGGTATCGCATTGGTCGTTCACCCGTCCAATCCGATAACCGGATTGACAGAAGAACAGATCACAGCCATATACAAGGGTGAATACACAAACTGGAACGAGGTCGGAGGAGAAGATCTGGAGATAGTTGTGGTTGGAAGGGACTCCGCATCAGGAACAAGAGCGACCTTCGAGGAACTCCTCGACTGTGAGGATGCCTGCACCCCCCAGATGGAGGAGAAGGCCTCCAACGGTGCGGTCTTCGAGACCGTGAAGGGTAACGAGAACGCAATAGGATATGTTGGTCTCGGATACGTCAAGGAAGGTGTGAAGGGAGTGCCCGTCGGTGGTGTCACACCTTCTGTAGCTACCGTCCAGGACGGGACCTATCCGGTCTCCAGGAACCTGAACTTCATCACCGTTGGGCAGCCGACCGGACTCGCAAAGGAGTTCATCGACTTCGCTCTCAGCGCCGATGGACAGGCAATAGTCGAAGCCCAGAGCTTCGTCCCGTTGCCGTAAGGATGGCAAATAGAGACCTGATCCCCGTGGAGGGTGCATGAATGCTCGGCTTCGGAGTTAAAAAGGAAGAGGATGTGGCCAATAAGGCCACTTCCTCTCCCCGTGCACCAACCATCAGGGACAGAAAGATGACAGGCAGAACCCTCCTTGACAGCGGGATCAAGGGGGTTCTCCTTTTCACAGCTGTTTTTTCCATCATAGTACTCTTTTTCATCATATTCTTCCTTTTCACGAACGCCTACCCCGTCATCGATCAATACGGGATAGGCAACTTCTTCACCAACGACCATTGGCTCCCTGCACCTCATAAAGAGGGGGCCACGCCGGTATTCGGGGCCCAGGCTCTGATTGTGGGAACCATACTGGTTACCCTGGGAGCAATGGTATTCGCGATCCCGATTGGGATCGGGACATCGGTGTTTGTATCTCAACTAGCACCGGGGAGATTGAAGGATGTCCTGAAGACCGGAATAGAACTTCTTGCTGGCGTACCATCCGTGGTGTACGGTCTTTTCGGATTGATCATCCTTGTCAGGTGGATCAAGGTGGGTTTCGATGAACCATCAGGTCAGAGCTGGCTTGCAGGTTCGATCCTCCTTGGTGTCATGGCCCTCCCCACCATAATATCGGTTTCCGAGGACGCCATGACTTCCATACTGAGGGAGCAAAAAGAGGCTTCTTTGGCACTCGGTGCGACCAAGTGGCAAACCATCGTTAACGTGATCATACCCGGTTCCATATCCGGTATAACCGCCGCTGTCATTCTGGGAATGGGGAGGGCGGTCGGTGAGACCATGGCCGTGATGATGGTTACGGGGAACAAAGCCATCATACCGGACCCCCTATACGACATATTTTCAGGGGTCAAGACCCTTACAGGCGCCATAGGTATCGAGATGGGAGAGGCGGGCCCCGAGCATCAGAGTGCGCTCTTTTTCCTCGGTGTGCTTCTTTTCTTGATAGTCACCATCATCAATGTTGTGGCCATTTACATAATGGGCAAGATCAAGGCAAGGAACCTGGGCCAGGTCAAGAAGAGAAAGAAACTTATTAAACTCAAATTCGAGGTCCCTGATACTGTCAAGGAGTGGGCCAGGAGAATATTCATTGTCATCCTTGCCCTGATAGTCTTCAGGCTTCTCTCTATCTGGTTTGGTCTGGTGGTGGGGATCATCCTGATGGCGATGATCATTGTCTGGATGTTTTCAAGGGAGCTGCTGAAACCGAAGTATTACCAGTGGTTCGGATATTCATTGGTCACGATCTGCTTCCTTGCGACAATAACGATCCTTGGCATTATCCTCTATTACATATTCTCAGAGGGCATGCAGATAATGTCCTGGGAATTCGTGACGTCGGATCCTTACTACAATCCCATGGGTGAGCTGGAGGGAGGAATATGGCCGGCGATCGTAGGTACCTTGTATCTGATCATTGGTGGGATCCTGATAGCGACCCCCTTGGGTGTGGGAGCGGGTATATACCTTGCTGAATACGCGAAGGAAAGCCGATTCATTAAGTTCATTAGGTTGGGGATCGACAATCTAAATGGAACCCCCTCCATTGTTTTCGGTCTGTTCGCCTTCGCATTCTTCGTTCTCGGTTTCGATATAATGGGATGGGAGTTCAGCCTGGGGAAGAGCCTACTTACGGGGATATTGATCCTTTCAATAATGGTACTTCCCACGATAATCAGAACGACGGAGGAGGCTTTAAAAAGCGTACCTCATTCCATGAGAGAGGGAAGTCTTGCCCTTGGATCGACAAAATGGGAGACCATATGGAAGGTCGTTCTGCCGCCGTCGGTCCCGGGTATAATAACCGGAATAATACTGAGCATCGGCAGGATAGCTGGCGAATCCGCACCGATACTCTTCACGGCGGCAACATTCATCACCCAGAGAGGCCCCGTGGAAGACCTTTCGGAACCCAGCATGTTCCTCTCAACCCATGTGTTCTATGCATCTTCCGAGATGCCCGGAGGCATGGACGATGCATCGGGGACCGCACTGGTCCTCGTCATCATGATACTGATCATATATTCATTGGCAGCTGTGGCCCGGCGCCGTTTCCAAAAAAAGATGAAGTGGTAGGTGGAAGTTAGATGTTGAACAAGCTGATCGACGTAAACAAACTGAACCTCTGGTACAGCAAGAAGCAGGCATTGATAGATGTCTCCATGCCGATATACGAGAGGAAGGTCACCGCGCTCATTGGGCCCTCTGGATGCGGGAAATCCACACTTATAAGATGCTTCAACAGGATGAACGACACCATAGACAATGTATCCATTACCGGCTCCATAACCTTCGGGGGTAAGAACATCTACGACAGAAGGGTCGATGTCATGGATGTCAGGACCCAGATAGGTATGATCTTCCAGAAACCCAATCCCTTCCCGAAGTCCATATTCGATAACATTGCATACGGACCCAGGATCCACGGGATAAAGAAGAAGAAGAAGTTGAAGGATATTGTGGAGAAGAGCCTGCATCAGGCAGCACTATGGGAGGAGGTGAGCGACAGGTTGGATGATTCTGCAATGGGTCTCTCTGGCGGGCAGCAGCAGAGGCTCTGCATCGCAAGGACGCTTGCAATTGAACCCAATGTGATCTTGATGGATGAACCAACCTCGGCCCTGGATCCCCTGGCGACCTCGAAGATAGAGGACCTGATATTCGAGCTCAAGAAGAAATACACCGTCATCATAGTGACCCATAACATGCAGCAAGCTGCCCGTGTTTCGGATTATACCGGTTTCATGTATCTGGGAAAGATGATCGAGTTCGGTCCAACACGTCAGATATTCGAGAAGCCAAAGGAGGAACTTACGGAAAACTATATCACAGGTAGGTTTGGATAGGTGAGACCATGCCGGATAAGTTCGACAACGACATGAAAAGGATCAATGACGAGATCAGGGAGATGGGGAAGCTTGCTTTAGATATGCTGCTTGATGCTGTCGAATCACTGAAGACAAGGGATAGGGACCTGGCAAATGAGGTTCTGGGAAGGAAGGACAGACTCTACGAACTCGACTATGGGATCGAGGAGAAAGCCCTCAGAATGCTTGCCCTCTACCAGCCTGTGGCAAAGGACATGCGAAACCTTGCCTGCATCCTGAAGATGATCACATACCTCACCAGGATCGGAAGGTATGGATACGACATCGCAAAGGTGACCCTGGAGCTTGCGGACCAGCCCCATGTGAAGAAGCTGATCGACATTCCCAACATGGCAAAGATAGTTTCGGGAATGCTGGATGACGTTCTGAATGCATGGGAGAGCGAGGACCTCTCGCTGATCGCCGACCTCGAGGAGAGGGACGATATCCTTGACGAGGAGAGATATTCCATCTTCCGCGAATGCCTCACCTACATGATGGAGGACCCGAGGACCATCACACGCTGCACCCATTACATCATGGTGGCAAGGTATCTGGAAAGATGCGGTGACCACTGCTGCAAGATCGCGGAAAAGGTCGTCTACAAGGTGGAAGGAAAACACGTGGAGATAAGTTGATCGAATGAAAAGGAGAATACTCTTCCTCTGCACCCACAACTCCTGCCGGTCGCAGATGGCAGAAGCCCTGCTCCGCGATAGGTACGGTAATATTTACGAGGTCTACAGTGCTGGCACGGAGGCGACCGGGGTGAATCCGTATGCAATTGCCGCACTGGAAGAGAAGGGTATCGACACATCACCCCTATCATCCAAATCCGCAGAGGAATTTCTGGACCTTGACATGGATGAAGTGGTTACCGTCTGCGACCAAGCGAAGGAAGCGTGCCCCTTCTTTCCCGGAGCGAAGAAATACACACACCAGGGGTTCGTGGACCCGCCCGCTCTCATAGACGGGGGAGTTGAACCCATGGCAGCATTTCGCCAGGTAAGGGATCGGATCGACGAATGGTTGGTCCGCCATTTCTCACCTGTTCACGATCAAGGTCACTGATGGAGAATTCACTTTCTCCTCTCTCCCCGCCCGTGACCTTGATTTAGCCGATGTGTCTCAGAGGTCCAGTCAAATATATGTTCTTGTGTGGTAGTTATGAAGCCCAAGGTAATCATGCACAATCAGATAAGTATAGATGGAAAGCTCGACGGGTTCGAGGTGGACATGGGATCATACTACGGTGTCGCCGCCGGTTTCAGACCCGATGCGACACTCGTGGGTTCCGGAACCGTATTGAAGGCAGTTGCCGAGATACCGCCGGAGGAGCCCTCGGACTTCAGGAAGCCGGAGATATCCCCGGATGACCCGAACGGTTACGTGGTTTTCGTCGATAGCAGGGGCCTTATAAGGTGCCACCACATCTTCCGGAGGTTCGAGATGATAAAGGACGTGATCGTTCTGGTATCGAGCTCGACGCCGCGGGAATATATCCGGTATCTTGATGATAGGGAGTACGATCATATTGAGGCTGGAGAAGATAAAGTCGACCTGGAGAAGGCCATGGGTCTGTTGAATGAGAGGTACGGTTTCGAGACCATCAGGAATGATGCAGGGGCCATATTGAATTCGGTGATGCTCGAGAAGGGATTGATCGACGAGATAAGCCTCCTCCTATCTCCCGAGCTCGTGGGAAAGGAACATACCTCGATGTTCGGGCCCCTTTCATGCAGGGTGAAGCTCCGTCTCAAGAGCTCCGAGATCCTTGAGATGGGCCTGATCCACCTTCTCTACGAGGTAGTGAAATAGAAAGGTTCGGGATCACAGCGCGATCCCTCTGACCTGTGACATCCAGAATGTGGCAAACGATGCCCAGGCCAACCCCCACCTTGAGACCCTGAGCGACAGTTGATTGAACCTGTTCTCACCCTCCGTCTCTCTAGCCTTTGTTGCAACTGAATGGGCAAGGAATGAGAGGGGCAGGATGATGAGACCGATGAAAGCGAGGTATGTGGAGAGGATGGAATCCCTGAACCTGTCGAGGCCCTTCGGGTTCTCCGGTATAACGCTGAGCCAGTCCACATTATCCCAGTCAGAAAGAACCTTCATTTTGGTGACTTCATGCCATTTCAGGGACCTTTCCGAAGTCCTCCTCTTTCTCGAGAACGGTCTCAGGGCCCCTTTTAGGATCACGGCGAATGACCATTCCGCGGATCCCTTGAAATCTTTTCTCTCCCAGAGAAGGAGTAGAAAATGCCAGGTCAATATCGATGAGACCATGGCAAGGACGGAGAGGAAAAGCCCCGTCTTTCCGGTGACCACGTTCACTCCGGTGAAACAACGGATGATGTTCAGCGGTATCGCATCGATGTACTGGAATGTATAGATTGTGAGAGATACCATTGCGAATCGTCTGAAAAAAGTTGTCTTTTTCGCAAATTCGGCCGCTGCTCCCCGGTACTCAACGAGCCTGAGCGCCATCATCAGGAAAACGAGCTGGCCACCCGTGGTCAGGAGCAATACGGGGAACCAGATGTTCAGTCTCAGGACCAGGTATGTGTTATCGATGAGGTTCCCGACCGAATCTATCCCCGTGAGCCACATGAAGGCAACCCCTAGTATACCTGCGAGCACCATCACCCCTCCGATCTTCATCCCCTTGTGCGGGAGGTATTTCGGGGGGCGGTCCATGGAGAGGAAGATCCCGACCACCGCCCCTATGAACGAGATGAAGAGGAACGGGAAGAGGGGCTCCGTCTGTCCCGCAAGGGGCCCCAGCAAGAAGAGTTTCACATAATCTAGGAGGCCCGATGTTCCAGCAAGGGGATACTGCACCATCAGGTTGGTACCCGGATGAGTGGCGAACGGGTAACCGGGGACCAACCATTCTGCGAACATCCACGCGAAAGGGGTCAGTAATACGACGGCCACGGTCAGCCCGATGTAGACCTTCACGTTCCTTGCGACCTTTGATATGCCCCCCTTCCTGTAGAGGAAATACTGGATGATGGAATTGATGATCACACTCCAGGCGATGGTATGCAGTGTCATGAAATGATATCCCCTGTAGAGGATCCTCGATGAGTTGGAGCTTGCGGCCTCCATGAATGAGCTGCTTCCAAACGGGTCGAAATATGCCATCCTCCCGATGAAACCGTGGTGCCCTATCACAGCTTCGACCATGAACGCGAACAGTAGCAGAAGGGCCCCGGCCATCAACTGCCGTAATATGACACCCTCGATCTTCTGGCCTTTTTTCAATTGCCCCTGAATGGAGATCGTATGGGATATGATTGATACCATGAGGAACAGCCCAGCCATGCCTCCGAAGTACGCGAGCGAAAGCAGGAAAACTATGTGGAGCAGGGACCTGTCCGACATGGCATCCGTTCCCATCCAGGAGCTGTCGTATACCCGGCCGAAGACATGCAGGCCAGCCATCCCAATGATACTCAGCCCCCTGATGAAATCAAGTGTGGCGACCCTCTTCAATCACACACCTCCCCGGGTGGATGAAATGCCCCCGGTCCCTGGATCCCCGGCCTCGAGCATCGTTCCTGCAATCTCATCAGGATATGTATCACACAGGAAATATTTATAGTTTATTTTCATACATAAAATATATGAATGACAATTACAAAATGTATGGCATGACACAGATTTAACTTCTCCTATTTGGAAACAGTTATTAGACGAGACATTCATTCCAGGGTGGAGTTGTACATGGCAAGGACCATGCCAGACGTGCCCCGTATCAGCTGGTTCGAGATGGAGATACTCTTCTACCTTCTGGAGACCAGGCGCTACGGGAACGAGATCAGGCTGATGCTCAACAGACATCTCGGGATTGAGGCCGTCACCACCGGGAAGCTTTATCCAGTCCTGAAGAAGCTCGAGAAGACGGGGCTGATAAAACGGCTCAAGATGAAGAAAAAAGATATCCAGGAGATGGAAACTGGGATGAGCAACATCCTCACCCGGGGTGTGGAGAGGATATATTTCGAGATAACGGAGAAGGGAATAGAGGAGCTTCAGAAGGCCGTTCACTTCGCAAGCTTCATGCTTTATGAGAGGAACATGTCCGAACTGAACAAGAGGGTCAAGAAGAGGCTGGGTGATATCCTCGACCCCCTGAGTGATGAGCCCATCATCGGGGTCATGCACCATTCAAACAGCGAGGGGGTGGAGATGTCGGTGGAGCTGCTCCCCGATATCGATGACGCCGAATTCATATTCCTGCCGATGAGTGCGAAACGGGATATTGAATTCCAGTTCCCCGAGGAGATACTGAAGCAGCACAGCTCCTTCCCTTCCAGGTACGACGACATACCTCTGAAAACCGGTTATCTGAGCGCGGCGATTTCGGTCGTTCATCTCTCTGATATCCACGATCCTTCGACGTATCTCTCAGAGGTGTTGAGGACCATCAGGCCCGGAGGATATCTTGTCATCGTTACGCTTGCGAAGCTCGACTCCTCCATTCTGAAGGAGATCTACGATCACCATGCGGGGCCCGGAGGGTCGGTCGATCACATCGGGGACGATCCCGAAGCGATACTCCCATTCCTTGAAGGGCCCCTCGTGGATATCGAGGTCGAGAGGCTGAAGGAGTACCTCCTCATTCACGGTAGGAGGAAGAAAAAGCCCAGGAAGCACGGGGATTGAAGGAAAGAGACTACGATCGGATGAGGACAATTAGTTGCAAACAGGTTTGCACCACAAACCATTAATATGCCTCAGAATATTTGCTCACCATGGAAAGCAATACCGTTGTTCGTGATGACGACCTGAAAGCACTGGAGAGGCGGGTATGGTCCCGTTTCTTCCGGGACGGTTTCTGGGAGATATTCTTCGGTATGATGTTTGTTGGCATGGGCCTCAGGGAGCTTGCGGACAATATCATGTTCACTTTCTTGATATTCATGGGGATACTCGTCATGATATTCGGGAAGAGGTTCATCACAACACCCAGAATGGGCCTTGTCAGGTTCAATGAGAGGAGAAGGACGCGGCGCAAATGGGTACTTTTCGTCATACTCGGAGCGAACCTTCTCACCGGTGCTCTTCTGGTCGTTACTCTTTTCACCGGATTCAAACCCGGACCGGAAGTATCCGCTCCGATCATTGGAGGGTCGATCCTTTTGATCTTCCTGCTGATAGCCTACCTTCTCGATTACTGGAAGTTCGCCGTTTACGGCGGTGTACTGGTAGTCGGGATAGTCCTCATGGAGCTGGGGGCAGAGATGGCTGCTTCGCTGTTTCTCATCACAGGTGGAGCTGCCCTGATCGCCTATGGCGGTTACCTGATCATCACCTTCCTGAGGGAGAACCCCCTTAAGGAGGAGGGATGATAACTTGGGCGGGGTCGGTGGAAAGCTCAAACTTGCGGCGGAGGTGGACAGATTGGTCCACGAACCGGCCAGGTATATGGTACTAGCTTATCTCTACGTGGTCGAGAGCGCCGATTTCCTATTCATACTCAACGAGACGGGCCTCACCAAGGGGAATCTCTCTTCACATATGAGCAAGCTCGAGGATGTCGGTTACATCAGGGTAAAGAAGGATTTCAGAGGAAAGAAGCCCCATACGATGCTGAAGATCACAGTAAAAGGCAGGAGAGCTTTCGAGGAATACAGAAAGACGATGTCGAAAATGCTCTCTCCCCTGGACCTGAAATGAACTTCACTTGATGAACGGGACGTTCCTGAGCCATTCAACGTCCGATATGTAGAGGTCCCTGATGTCCTTGAGATCGAGTACCATCATTGCGAGCCTCTCGAGTCCCAATCCCCACGCGAGCACAGGTTCCTTGATCCCGGCGGGGAGCGTCACCTCGGGACGGAATATTCCCGCTCCCCCGAGCTCCATCCACTTGTCGTTGTAGAAAACATCCACCTCGATGGAGGGCTCCGTGTAGGGGAAGTAACCGGGTCTTATCCTGATCTCCTCGAATCCCATCTTCCTGTAGAATTCTTTCAGGATGCCGACAAGCATGTCCATTGTGGCTCCTTTTTCCGAGAGTATTCCTTCTATCTGGTAGAACTCGGGGAGATGTGTTGAATCTATTGCCTCGTTCCTGAAGACCTTCTCCAGCGAGAACACCTTGATGGGGGGCTCCGGGTGGTCGTAAACGTATCTGATCGTGTTGACGGTTGTGTGGGTTCTGAGTATCGGTTTGTTGGCCTTCTCTTCCGACCATTTGTACTCCCACCCTCTGGACCCCGTTTCCCCGCCGTTCTCGTGGACCTCCCCGAATACCTTGTAGGGGTCCATCTCCTTCCTTTCATTGAACTCCATGGGGCCCAGTTTTCCAACGGTTTCCAGGTAGAAGGTATCATGCTCTTCCCTTGCGGGGTGGTCCTGGGGTATGAAGAGTGCGTCCATGTTCCACAGCTCGAGCTCTGCGTAGTTTCCCGTTATCTCCTGGAACCCCATCTCCAGGAAGATGAGCCGTATCTTCTCCATTATCTGCGTGAGCGGATGGATCCTGCCCCCCGCTGGCATCGGAGCGAAGGTCTGGACATCATACCTCCTGAACTCGACATCCTTCCACCTTCCGGATTTCAGCATCTCGGAGGTGAGCTGGGTTGCTTCTCTCTTCAGGACTATACCGCTTTCAGCGATGCGCATTCCGTCATCTGTGAGCTCCAGCCTTCTCACCACCTCCTCCCTTTCCGAGATCACATCCTTTCTCCCTTTCAGGGCCTTGTAGATGTCTTCCGGGATGTCCGATACATCCATCTCCTTCCTGGCAAGTATGTCGATGAGCTTCTCGTCCTCGCCCTTCTTTCCAACGGCCTTCTTACCGAGCTCGCTAATTAAGAGATAGGTCTCCTCTCCTTCCTTCTTGACCCGGGCCCATTTCTTTCTGTTGAGCCATCCGATTGCGATGCCGACTTCCTGCTTGGTGAGCCCTCCCTTTTGCTCCAGTTCCGTGAGGGATGCTGCCCCGTCGTTCTTGGCAATGTATTCCAGGACCTTTCTTTCGGGGAGCCCCTGGGTTGAATATGTCTTTCTTCCGAGGGTCACCTTCCTGAATACCTCCTCTTGGATCTCGAGGAGCCCCTTGGACCTGAGCCAGGAGGCTGCGTTCATTACCTCGACCTCCTGTGAGAAACCGCCCTTTCTCATGGCCTTGTCGGGCCTGAGCGATCTCTCGTCCATGAGCGCAAGGACAAGCCTCTTCTCGTTGTGACTGAGCTCGTCCTTGATCCTGAGAAGTCTTTCATCGTCCAGTTCGGGCAATAGCTCACCAGCCTGCTTTACGGGAAAGAGGACCATATTTAAACCTATTTCGTAAGGAGGAGTTCCAGGTACGATCTCCTCTCAAGCCGTGTCCATCCTAGTCTATTCAGGACCGCAAGTATCCTGTCCTCGGCCTTCCCGACCTCGTCCGAACCGAGCTCCACCTCGATGAAGAGTCCGAGTCCCAAAACAAGGTCAAGGGAGATCTCCATTTCATCAAGACGGTAGCGCTCCCTCACCTTCTCCACTGCCATAACTTCGGAGAAACCAAGGCCCTTGAACAGTTCCAGGAGCTCAGAGGGGGGGCTTCCCTCCACATCAATTTCCCTCTCGATCCTCGCCTTCGACCTCGAAGATACCTTGGGACCCTTGTACGTGATCATCGTTCTCACATCGCCTGTCCCGGCCTCCCACTCCGTCCTTATCCTGAAAGCCTCGTCGGTCTCGGAAAAGTCCCTGCAGGGGTGTGACAGATAGACATCCTTCTGCCGGATGGTCCCTTCCTCGACCGCACCGATCTCCAAGAGCCTTATTCTCGCCTCGTCAAGCTCCTTCTCGAGGTCTCTTTCTTCATCAGCGATGAACGCCTTCACCTCGACCTCGTACAGGGACATATCCGTGAATCGGGGCCCCGGATAATATCCTTTTCACCCCGAACGTACCCCGACAACACCGCGAAGAGTTATATCCAAAATATCCGTTCAAGATTGAAAGGAGGCACGAAATGGCCCCGAAGGAAAAAGGAAAGGAAGAAAAGCTCTCCATGAAGAAGAGGTCCATCTGGGAGCAGGCAACGGCGAAGGAGAAGGAGGAGATAATGGAGATCTCAAGGGAGTACATGGATTTCATCTCCGTGGCGAAGACCGAGAGAATGGTCACCGAAGATCTCGTCTCCATGCTGGAAAATAGAGGCTTCAGACAGATCGACACCATAAAGAAATGGAGGGCCGGGACAAAGGTCTACATGGTGAACCGTGGCAAGAACGTCGCCGCTGCCATCCTCGGAAAGGAACCTCTGGAGAAAGGTGCCAATCTGGTCGCCTCCCACAGCGATTCGCCAAGGCTCGATCTCAAGCAGAACCCGCTCTACGAGGACGCGGAAACCAAACTGGCTCTCTTCAAGACACACTACTACGGAGGGATAAAAAAGTACCAGTGGGTCAACATTCCACTCTCCATCCATGGTACAGTTATACTCTCCGACGGTAAGAAGGTGGATATACACATAGGCGAGGACCCGGCGGACCCTGTCTTCACCATATGCGACCTCCTCCCCCATCTCTACAGAAAAAAACAGGCTGACAGGAAGCTCCAGGAGGGAATAACCGGAGAGGAGCTGAACGTCCTTATGGCATCCCTTCCCTTCGAGGAGGACAAAGCGAAGAAGAAGGTCAAGCTCTGGGTGCTCGAGCATCTCAACAAGACCTACGGAATGGTCGAGGAGGATTTCGTTTCCGCCGAGTTCGAGGTCGTACCAGCAGGCAACGCGAGGGAAGTGGGTTTCGACAGGTCCATGATCGGCGCCTACGGGCAGGATGACAGGATATGCGCCTTCACCTCGATAAGGGCCCTCCTGGAGGTCAAGGCTCCGAAAAGGACCCCGATCGCCCTCGTCGTGGACAAGGAGGAGATAGGCTCCGACGGTCCGACCTCCATAAAATCAAGGTTCCTCGAGGAGTTCTATTCAAGGCTTCTCGAGCTGAGGGACCCCGATTATCCGGACAGAAAGCTCAGGCAGGCCCTCAGCAAAACCTATGCCATTTCATCCGACGTCAACGGAGCGGTCAACCCCGCCTTCAAGGACGTCCACGAGCTCCAGAACGCCGCAAGGCTCGGGTGGGGCATATGCATCACCAAATATACGGGCTCCGGAGGCAAGTACTCCTCCAACGATGCAAGCGCAGAGTTCATGGGAATGATCAGGAAACTGCTAAACGACAACAGGGTCCCGTGGCAGACAGGGGAGCTGGGAAAGGTCGATGAGGGCGGTGGAGGGACCATAGCCAAGTTCCTGGCGGAGCTCAACATGGATGTCGTCGATGCGGGCCCCGCATTGATATCGATGCATTCCCCCATGGAGATATCGTCAAAGGCCGACGTATGGTCTACATACATGGCTTACAGGGCTTTCTTTGCCATGGAGTAGTTAATATCTTCTCCTAAAGGAGCCCATCGCGCTTGAAACAACCACCCGATCATTTTCATTCCATGCCCTCCATGGTAAGGTCTTTCGGGAAAGAGAACAGGTTCTGTCCAGATATGCATGTCCATTATATATTTGAAGTCCAATTACACGACGAATGGATCTCTCCAATGCACTGACCAATCCCATTATTACCTTCAGTATCATTCTGATCATAGCCCTCATAATACCAGAATTCCTGAAAAGATACAAGATCACCTCGGTTCCTTTTTACATCATTGCAGGTATTATACTTGGCCCCTTCGGGATCGGGCTTCATCTGGGGGAGGGACTCATCTTCCTGGGAGAGGTGGGGCTGCTGTTCCTCATCTTCATAGCAGGAATGGAGATATATGAGATGGGCAACCTCCACATCAGCAAGATCGTCCTTTTCACGATCATCTCTGCATTCGTCTGTTTTACCGGCGGTTTCCTTCTGGGCCTTGGACTGGGGTATTCCATTCTGACGGCGCTGCTTCTGGGAACCGTTCTGATCTCCTCTTCCATCGGTGAGATAATACCCATGGTAAATTCCACCCCCTCGGTGAAACGTAGATTGGCCCACATCATCTTTCCGAGTATAGTGCTACTGGATGCCGCAAGCCTCATCCTGCTTGGTATTATTATCAAAACGGAGCAGCCGATACTTCAGATATTCCTCTTCATTTTCGAGCTGGCCCTTCTCGTCGTAATATCATTTACCGTGCTCCCAAAGGTCCTGAGATTTTTCTTCAACAGGACCTCAAGAAAACCCAAGGAAGGTGACCTCAAGTTCATAATCACCATCCTGATGTTCGTGGTCGCGGCGGGTTATGCAATAGGGGTCCATGGTATTGTAACAGCCTTCATAGCCGGGGTGATCGTCGGAAGACATATTCCTAACCAGATGGTTTTCGACAAGATCAATGCAATAGGCTATGGTATGTTGATACCGGTGTTCTTCATCGTACTCGGGATGGAACTGGATGTGGGAATATTGTTCGAGGGAACGGGTAACCTCATCCTTCCCATACTGCTTATCATGACCTTGATAGTAACAAAAATCATTGGGGGTTTGGTCTTTGCTTTGGTGAAGAAGATGCCCTTCAGGGACGGGGTCATCCTGGGGATGGTCCTCTGGCCTCAGCTTTCCGCTACCATTGCAGCCACGGCCGTTGGTTACGAGACCGGGATCATCAAACAGGAGGTACTGGTTTCCGTGGTCATAATGGCTCTATTCTCGGCTCTCGGTACACCTTTCATCCTCAAAAGGTTCGTTAGAAAAGACGTCGAGAGGATATCCGTCAAGGACCATATAATAATCTCCGGATACGGTCGGACCACATCCAAGCTTACCTACATACTTGAGGGCATGGGTTTCCCCCTGGTGGTCATTGACAAGGACCATTCCCGATTGAGGGAGATAGAGGAGAGGGGAGTGCCCACCGTTTTCGGTAATGCCGCATCCAGGTCCGTCCTCAAAGATGCGGGTGTGGAAAAGGCCAGGATGGCCATCCTCTCCATATCGGATGAGCATGATCTGTACATAACCGCGAGGAACATACGACAGATCAATCCAAATTGCCATATCATTGCAAAGGTCCACACCGAAAGGGTCCACAACAAACTGATGGACCAGAAACTGATAGATGATTACATCTGGCCCGAAAAACGCTCGGCATCTGAGATGTCAAAGAAGGTGATAAATATGATATCCGGATGATGCCGATGGACCCATGCTCCTGCCTCCACCGGGAAAAAAATGACCCCGAAGGGCTTGAGAAAATATCGAGCGCCCTGGTCGGGGTTCTGCATTTTCTGTATTGATATCGTTCAAGACCGTTCAGAGCGAGAGCGCCTGGACAGGGCAAACTCCCACGCAGGCTCCGCAGTCGACGCAGGTGCCGGCGTCCACGTCGGCTTTTCCATCGACCATCGAAAGTGCCTGGACAGGGCATGTTTCCACGCAGGCTCCGCATCCTATGCAGGTATCCTTGTCTATCTTGACTGCCATATTATTTCCTCCTGGATATGTTCATGAACCGGATTTGACACCTTTTCCATAAAGAGCGGGGATATTTAACTGTGTGGGAGGTTTTCAGTACTTTTCGGGAGCGAACCGAGCACCTCTTTTTCCATGTCCGGAGAGCTCCAGTTCATCGGTCCATTCTCCCAACAGGAATGATAGCTCGCCGTGGCGGGAGCCCGGATTCCCCACCAGGGAGTTCCCGAGACGCTCCACCATGGAACCCGATCTTTCGGGCGCTTCATGAATATGTCCCGATAGGACTGCGATGGGCCCCTGCTCTTAAATTGCAGATCTCAGGTCCCTCGACCCCTCCCTCGAGCAGGAAGGAGTCGCCTTCGAAGGGCTTCAACCCGGGGCAAAGAACGGGAAAACGGGCAGCAACGTATTCCCAATCATTGTTGCCGAATATCGTGCGAACCTCTCCGGGGAACTCTTCGAAGATGGGTCGGATGTGTTCCTTCAGAAAGTCCTCCTGGGCTTCGATGGTGCTCTCCCTTCCGGACCTGAACAGGTCCCCTCCTAAGATAATCACGGGAGAACCCAGCTCGATAGCTTTTTTGACCAGATCCCGCATTCTTGTAACATCACCGTGGAGGTCCGTTGCGAAGATGAATGCGGGTCCCATGGGAGGCTTGAGCGTGGTCAAACAAAATAATGTTCATGGCACCCTCGAAAATAACGGGCTCCGGGAAGCTATTCTTAACTCGCCCATGGACAAAGGTGAGATCGGGAAACACTTCATGATGGAGATCCTCCCACTGCTCACATTCGACAGCTGGCTCTCGGACCTCCTCCGCAGGGTTGACGAGGGTTACGCGACCACCTTCGGAGCGCTGGCCTCTGCCCTCGGAACAAGGACCGCCTCGAGGGCTGTAGGGGAAAGGATCGTATCGGGCCGAATAAAGGGGCCCGTCCACAGGGTCGTATATTCCGATATGAGGGTGCCGGGAAGATCCATCGAGCTTCTGGAGAGGGAGATGGAGCTCGAGAGAAAGGGTCCTCATTTCAAGGTGGAAGAAGGAAGGATCATCAACTTCATGGAGAGCAAGGGCCCGCTATGTCATCTGAAAGACCTCCAGAGGATGATGAGGCCGCTCCTCTCGACGAAACCCCGGAGAAAGATCAAAACCGTGGCCGGCATGGATATCTCATCGGGAGAGAACATCCACATGGCCGGCCTCGGCCCCATGGACCTTGAAGGGAACGGGCTCGGTGAGCTCTGTCTCCGGGGTGAGCCGCCCCTTCCTTACATCCCCGGACTTCTGTTCTACAGGGAAGCTCCACTTCTGCTCCCTCTGTTATGGAAGGCTGAAAGCATGGGACTGGTCGATGAGGGAACTCTGCTGGTCCTCGACGGCAACGGCACATTGCATCCGGAGAAGATGGGGATCGCCTGCCATCTTGGGATCGCATCCGGTATGATGACATCGGGGGTTGCAAAAAAACTGCACGTCGGGAGGCAGATACCAACCACCGAGGAGGTCAACGGCTCCATATTCTCTGACATTATTCTAAATGATGAGACGGTTGGAGCTGCGATGTGGGGACCCGAAGGATCAAAACCCGTTTACATCTCCCCCGGAGATGGATCGGACCTGAAAACGGTCAAGATCATTCTTTCCGGACTCAGAAGAACCAGGATACCCGAACCCACGAGAAGGGCCCACGAGATCTGCAACAGATGCAGAAGATCAGAAACCGTACCTTGATACTTTTAGGTCCCTGCGCTTCTTTTCCATGTAGGAATAGACCGAGGAATGCTCGGACCCCGAAAGGAGCATTGTCACGGCCTTGGAGGCGACCTTCAATCCCTCCAGGTCCCCGATAATGGCAACCGTATTTCCCTTGATGGAGATCAGACAATCTGTGAGCTCCGTGATCAATCTCCGGGTCTTTCCCCCAGAGCCTATCAGCCTGGACCTTACCTGCATGACCCTCTTGCTGGACTTCCCCGAGTATTCCCTTATATCGAACTCCTCGTAGTACATCTCATCCTCCAGAAGGAGAAGTGCATGCTCGGGAGAGAAGCCGCGTCCGATGGCTCTAAGAACATCTCTCATCCTGAAGGAGAGATAGGCATCCTCGGACATGTCATCGAGTATCGTGATCTCCCCTGTTGGGGAATCCACCTCGATCTCGACCTTGCCCCTTTTCTGGAGCATCCGAAGGGTCTCACCCTTCGTTCCTATCAGGACCCCTACCCTGTCCTGGGGGATCTTGAACCTGTAAACCATGTACTGTCCCTGTCCATGTAAAATGGAGCCGTATATAAATTAATGGTCCCTTCCGTGCCAGGATCGGGGGGTAAGACAACAATTTTATAGATGGATAATATACCAATCGATGGGACCGGGATTGGATTGTAACTTGTCTGGATCCGATATTTCCCTTTGTTAAAAATCAAGGGGAAACGATTATAAGACAAACGATCCAATTTCACATACCTGGCAGTCATAGTAAGACGGGGAGGAAAGACCCGCATGGTCGATATTGAGGTCCAGCAGATAAAGAAAACCCTTGAGGAAGCCCTTTGGCAGGTGGAAGAAGCCAAGGGGCTGGGTCTTTCCATCACCAGGGCAATGAACTACATCAATCTGTCCAGGGAAGCGCAGGGTTTCGGCAACAAGAGGCTTGCACTGGGACTGCTCGGCAAAGCGAAGGACCAGCTCTTCAGCGACATGGTCGACCTCGCGATAAAGGGGCTCAAGGATGAAAATGATGTGATCTCAAAGATGAGGCTCGAGCGGACCGTGAGGGAGGCAAGGGACAAGTACCGTAAGGGAGACATCGCCGGAGCCTACGAGGCCCTCATGGAAAACGGCAGCGATGAAGAAAAGAAGGAACACGGGGAGATATCGGAGGACATCCCCCATCTCTATTCCGAAGCCCTTGACTCACTCCAGAAGGTCTGGCTCAAGATGAAGCAGGAGGAGGAGAAGGGCAAGGATATGAGAAAAGCCCAGAAACTGGTCAAGGATGCCAAGGCCACCCTGGCAAGAGGCGACTACCACCAGGTAATGCTTCTCTGCAGCGAGGTCATGGGTGCAATACAATCACCACAGGATAGGCTGAAGGAGGAGGTGGAGGATACCGTCGAGGAAATTACAAAGACCCTCAAGGGTCTGTTCCCCGAGGATCCGGGATCACCGAAGGAGCGTTTCTTCAAGAAACAGATAGAGGAGCTTCTGGTCAGTGCGAGGAAGAACCTGCAGTCCGACAAGCCCATCGAGGCGATCAACAGCTCCAGGAGAGCCAGAGAGATACTGAAGAAGCTGGAGCACGAGACGATAAAGGGCGATATTCCAAAGCTCATCATCGAGCTCAGGGCATCGATAGAGGATCTTAAGAAAAACGGTGTGGACATCTCATACGAGGAGTATCTGCTGAAGCAGGTCGAGGAGACCTTCTGGAATGGCGAGTACATAAAGGCCCGCAGGATCGCGAACAAGCTGAGCTCGATCACCAGGAATGCGAAGGTGCACCTCCAGGTGAACCAGATCACCGTGCAGCTCAACGATCTCAATGTGAAGTTGAAAGAAAGGGCCGGAAAAGAGGGATACCTCGAGGCCCGGGAGTATATCGAGAAGGCGAAGATGCTTCTCGAGCAGTCCGCCTTCGACATGGCCCAGTCTTTCCTCGACAAGGCCGGAAACGTGCTCGAGGCTTGAACTCTTTTATTTCCAGTTCTCTTTGCCCCGTATCCATGATTCGAAGCTGGGCGTGGGTGGGAATATCCGGTTGCGGAAGGCGGCCACGGCTATGCCGTCCATGAGCCTTCCTATGCTGTGCTGAAGGGCATTTATCTGGTCCTCGGTGAAGCAGCCCGCTGACTCGAGGTCCTTCCTCAAAACATCCAAAAGCTCCCTCCGATCTCTTTCCATATCCAAGCAGGTCACCGGTGCGGGTATCCGGCAGGGGTGGATAATTAATGTTCGCTTAAATGTCGGGGTTCCCGGGAAAATTGCGGAGCGCCATCCGATCAAAGGGAAGCGGTTTCAGCAGAAATCATTAATATGATGTCTTGACCAGGACATTTACGACCTCTGTCATAATCCTTTTAATTCCCTACCGGGATCTTTTCATTATCGCCTTTGATGCTTAAAAGACCAACAAGCATCGGAGATCCCTCCGGAATTGATCCGGGAAAGACGAGGCATTCATTTTCGGGGGATCTTGAATGTGTAACAGGGAAGGTTGAGAAGATGAGGAGAACAGGGTTCATTGTAATGATGGCATTTTGGGTAATATCATCTCCGCTGGTATTTACCTCATTGGGAGACCATCAAGTTACGGATACAATTGAGGGATCCGGGGACATGCCATTCCAGGGATTACCGGATGACCTGCATTTCATCCAGAACCGCGGTCAGCTGACAAGGGAAGATATACTATTCTACACGAGGGAGCCCATCACGGTGGGCCTATGTTCTGATTCAGTGGTCCATGTGCTCTCGAATGAAGGGCGTTGTTCATCCTCCTTCGAGGTTGAACTTCAGGGATGCAATGAAGTGGAACCCGTCGGTCTTGCCCCCCTGGAGACCGTCTACAATTTCCTCGTGGGGGAGGAGGATCGCTGGAGAACCCATGTACCCGCCTATTCGAAGGTTCTATATGAGAACATATGGGACGGCATAGATATGGAATATTATTCCACCGGGGACGGTCTGAAATACGATCTCATTGTCCATCCCGGAGCGGACCCCGGCCAGATCCGTTTCCGGTACGTGGGAATAGAGGATATCTACATCGACAAGGATTGCAACCTGATCCTGGAAACCCCCCTTGGTAAAGTCATGGATAAAGGCCTGATGTCCTGTCAGGGTTCAGAAAGGATAGACACCTGGTTCAGGATAGAGGACGGCAGCACTGTCGGTATCGAGCTGGGTGGCTATGATGAGGAGGATATACTGGTCATCGATCCGCTGGTGCTGCACTCCACGTTCCTGGAGGGCTCCAGGGTGGATGAACTGGAGGGGGGTATCGATACATTCAACGGTTACATATACGCTTCGGGCAAGACAAGATCGACGGATTTCCCACTGACACCGGGGGCACTGGATTCCACCTTCAGCAATGACGAGGGTTTCATAACCAAGTTGAAGAGCGATCTCTCTGGCCTCGAGTTCTCCACATTCATTGGAGGATCCGAATACGAGGAGATAAGTTGTATGACCTTTGATGGTAACGGGGACATCTATATCGGAGGAGTCACCGAATCAAAGGATTATCCTACGACCCCCGGAGCACTGAACGAGACCTCCAACATATGGACCGATCCACGTACCTCTGACCCCTACGATGATATAACACATTCCGATGCTTTCATCTCCAAACTGGACCCGGATGCAACCGGTTTTATTTTCTCCACGTTCCTGGGGGGCCATGGCGGTGAATCGGTAAAGGATATCGAGGTGGGTCCTTCGGGTAACGTGTATCTGTCGGGCTACGTGAGATCCAGCGATTTCCCCGTGAAGGACCCCATCAAGGATCATCTGACAGGAGACTCCGACTATTTTCTTCTGAAACTTAGCTCGGCGGGGTCGGATATAATCTACTCAACCTATTTCGGATTCGATAATGCGATATGGAAGATGGAATGTGACGAGATCACCGACATCGAGGTGGATGATCTGGGAAGGTTGATCTTCTGCGGGTGTACGGATGACCCCGAATTCCCCATCATGGAGGGCGCCTACAACAGTATTGGGGGCTGGAACAACGGATATCTGGCAATGCTCTATCCAAATGGATCTGCTCTGGAGTTCTGCACCTACCTCGAATCGGATATGTCCCCCCAGGACCTAGAAATAGGATCGTATCAGGACATCTATGTGGCCGGAATATCGACCAAGGATACACTGACCGTATCGGAGAGTGCGCCTGATAAGACCTTCGTCGGACAATGGGAAGGTTTCCTTTTAATAATGGATTTCAACGGGACGGATATAAAATTCGCCACATACCTGGGGGGGACCTACGTTGACAGGGTGAAGGACCTTTTTGTCGTGGACAATACATACGTATGGATCTGTGGAGAGACGAAATCGTATGATTTCCCGCTCACGGATGATGCCTATAAAGATGAACTCGAAGGCAACAGTGAGGGCTTCATCACATGCTTTTCCGCCTCGGGGGGTTCCATTTTCTTTTCCACCTACTTCGGGGGAGATGACAAGGATTCGATATTCAATGTCATCCCCCTCAATGTTAACGAATTCTACGTTGCCGGTGAGACCGAATCCACTGATTTCCCGCTGACCGATGATGCCTTCGATAACGAGAACAACTCCACCTCGAGCAACATTTTCATCTCCCGGGTCAAGATAAATTCCAGGATGCCCTCCGCTCCTGTTTCGGTAATTCTGGATGAGGGAGACGGTTTCATAAACATCTCATGGTCCCGTCCCTACGATACCGGAAACGAGGAGATCTTGAATTACAGGATCCTCCGCTCCACGGACGATATCGACTATCAGGAACTCTCTATAAATGATGGGGAGACCCTGTACCTCAACGACACGGGATTGACAAACGGAGAGCTCTATTTTTACAAGATCTCCGCTTTGAACATAGTTGGAGAGGGTCCATACTTCGGTCCGGTAAAAGGGATCCCGGGAAAGGTCCCGGACCCTCCGGCAAACATCGAGATCCAGCGGGGGGGCCATTTCCTTAACATCAGTTGGGAAGAACCTTACAACAACGGAGGGAGGGAGGTGCTCGCTTACGCGATATACTACGGAGAGGACCCCGGGGACCTGGATAGGATCCAGGTAGATCATACCACTTTCTGGTACAATCTCACAGGTCTTACAAATGGCGTCACATACCATTTGGTAATGTCATCTTTGAATGAGTTCGGGGAAGGTCCCGTTTTCGACGTCTTCACTCCGGTTCCAATGGGAATACCATCTTCGCCGTTGATCGTCAGAACCACCGTTGGAGGGGATTTCTGTCTGATCGAATGGGACGAACCCGAAGATGACGGCGGGGCCCCTTCCCTTTCATACAATATCTATTCGGCGGACGAGAGCCTGGAGTTCGACCTATTGGCTTCGGATCTCGAGGTGTTGAGTTACAATCTGACCCCATTCGAGAAGGGGACCTTCATGGCTTTCAAGATCACAGCACTGAACGAAATGGGCGAGAGCGATCTTTCCGATCCGGGCTTCTCATACGAGCTCGGTTATCCGTCCCCTCCGATAGACCCGGTGGTTGAAACTGACAGCAGGTCTGCGGTCCTGACCTGGTCCAATCCAGAATCCTTCGGGGGAACCAGTCGAGTTGAATTCAATGTATACATGGGTCAGATACCGATCGAACTCGTCCTCATTGAAGAGAACCTTGAAGACCTCAGGTTGGAGGTCACGGGACTGGAGAACGGGATAACTTATTACTTCGCCGTATCCGCTGTCAACATCAACGGGGAGGGGCCCAGATCGAAGATGGTCGGAGGGACTCCCTACGGAATTCCGTCAGCACCCGTCAACCTCATCTGCTACCGTGGTGACGGCAATGTTACGTTGTTCTGGGGGGCCCCGGATGATTGGGGTGGTTACACCAACCTCCTTAATCTCATATACGCGGGTACAGATCCTTCATCCTTGACAGAGGTGTCCCAGTATTCCGGAACCTCGATTACGATAGAGGATCTCGAGAACGGGAGGATATATTACTTCAAAGTAAGAGCACAGAATCCCACAGGATCCGGTCCGTTCTCGAATCTGGTATCGGCTGTTCCCCTGGGTCTGCCCGGAATTCCAGAAAATGTATTGTTGGACCCGGGTGATGCCTCGATCAACATATCATGGGAGCCCTCTGCGGACACAGGAGGTTCGGAAGTGGTCTCTTATGAGGTGATGGTGGCCCCGGCTCAAGGAGGATCAGACCTGGTCCTCATGGATGATACCAAGAACCATCTCATCGTGACCGGTCTCATCAACGGTTTGGAGTATGTGGTGCAGGTAAGGGCGATCAACGAGGTCGGACCCGGTCCGTACACCGAAGGGATGACCATTATCCCGTACGGCCTCCCGTCAGCACCCTCATCGTTCATCCCATTCCTGGAGAATGGGAAGGTTAATCTGAATTGGACCGCTCCACTGGAAGGTGGAGGAACCGGTTACATTGCTATAAGGATCTACAGAGGGACGGCCGCGAACGAGATGGCGGTCCTCGTGGAGCTCCCTCCGGGGGTGTTTGCATACATCGATGATGATGTCATCAAAGGAAAGGCATACTTCTACGAGGTCAGATATGTCACGGATCTCGGGGAAGGGGCCCCTTCCCAGCTTGTGAGGGTCGAGATCACCGGGGATGATGATACCCCGGGCAATGGGATAGGGACGGCCCAGGTGGTCATAGGTGCCATCATAATGCTCCTGTTGGTCATCCTCATCATCGTATCGCTTATCAGGTCCCGTAGAGGACGGGATGGCGACATATCCGGAGAAGGGTCCCAGCGAGTCCCTGAAACCGCCGGAAAAGGGACCTATCCGGGGGATATGGAGATGTAACAAATCGGGTGGGCCGGAAGTTCCCATCCCCGATCCCCGGGTATCTCCAGGCAATAAGGATTTATCCGAGTTCCCTTTTCGAAACCCGTGTTCAAGAGGATCGCCGGGATCCAGGTCCTGGCAAGCGGGGCGTTCCTGGCCTGCTTTACATACATCGCCATCTATGCCGATGAATCCGGGCTCTCCAGGTTCGAGATATCGCTGATGGCATCTGTCTATTCGGCCGCGACCTTCTTCTCCGCATACATCTACGGCAGGCTGGCGGACCAGTACGGAAAGAGGAGGGTTCTGATATCGGGTCTTTTCGTTCTCGTCTTCCTGGTCGCGGCCCAGGCCCTCGCACGGGATATGTTCTCTTTCATTTCCTTCAGGTTCCTCGCCGGGATCGGTTTCGGGATGTATCCTGCGGCCCTTGCCGCCTACGCCTTCGATGCCAGGGTGAAGATGGGAAGGTTTTCCGCCTACGGTGCTCTTGGGTGGGGCCTGTCGCTTCTCTCCGCGGGTTTCGTGGCCGAGAGATTCGGCGTGTATTCCATCTTCATCTTCGCAGCTGCCATGGTCCTTATCGCACTTCTGATCTCGATGAAGCTCGGGCCTATTCCGGAGATCAGGGTAAAGACCCCCCTCTTCCCCCTGAAGATGATCTTGAAGAACTACCGGATACTTCTTCCCTTCATACTTCGCCACTCCACTGCCTCTGCCATCTGGGTCCTCTGGCCGATCTTCCTCCACGATAGGATAGGGCTCGATCTCTGGGAGATAGGTGTGGTCCAGGCCGTCAACGCACTCACACAGGTAATATCCATGTACGGGATAGGGGATCGTTTGAGACCGAAGGTCTCAATAATCATCGGTCTTGTATCTTCCGCCGCCGCCTTCATCAGCTTCCCACTGATCCAGACCTTTCCACTCTTCCTCATAACCCAGGTTCTACTGGGCTTCTCCTGGGCCAATCTGTACGTGGGTTCTCTCAGGCTGATGCTGGACCGAAACAGGGAGAGGGCCACCGCCGCTGGACTCCTGACCTCTTCCATGTCTTTTTCTTCCCTTCTGGGCCCCATCATCTCGATGATCATCGTTCAGCTGCTTCCCCGTTCGTCCTTCGAAGCGCCAATGTATCTTGCATTTTTTGTATCTATTATGGCATCTATCTTCTTCCTGTCTCAAATGAGAAGGATAAAGTGTGTCGAACAGGGATGATGACATCAAATTTTCCCAATAGTTTTATCTATTCCGCCCCCAATCAACCGGGGCATGTCTCCCGAAGCCATTCCTCTCTACCATCATTCCGATTACGAGAGGCACACACAGGGTCCAGGTCATCCGGAATCTCCGGAGAGGGTCAAGGAGATACTCCGTTTCATCAGGGATTGGAAGCTACCGGTTGAATACATGGAGCCTGTTCCGGTGGACCAGAGCGACATCCAGCTGGTCCATTCCATGTCGCATATCGAAAAGGTGAGGGATTTCGGGGTGGGCTACATGGACCCCGATACCTTCCACACCGATGAGACATTCGACCACTCTCTCAGGGCGGCGGGGGGTGTCCTCGGGGCCGCCAGGCAGTGCGTGAAGGAGAACAGGCCCACCTTCGCCATACCACGACCACCAGGTCATCATGCCGGTTTCGATTACAATATGGGATTCTGCTACTTCAACAACGTGGCGTTCGCCGCCCGGTCCATCCAGAAAGAGTTCGAGGATATCTCAAGGGTGGCCATCGTGGACATAGACGCTCACCACGGAAACGGCACCAACGACATTTTCTACGAGGACCCGTCGGTCCTTTACATCTCCACCCATCAATGGGGGATATTCCCCGGAACCGGGCACTTCAGGGAGGTGGGCAGGCTGAAGGGTGTCGGAAAGACCGTTAATATTCCCATGAGATGGGGAGCGGGGGACCCGACCTTCGAATCCTCACTTACAGAGATCATACTGCCCATACTGAAACAGTACGGACCGGACATGGTATTCGTATCGCTGGGGGTGGATTCTCATCTCATGGACCCACTCACCGGGCTGACCCTTTCATCAAATGGCTTCATGGATATCAACAGGACGCTTATCGAATATGCCAAAAAAGAGCTGGGTTTCAGGATATGCTTCGAACTCGAAGGCGGTTATCATACGTATTCGCTGGGAGAGGTGTTCGCGGGGACCATGGCCATTGCGGCGGGAATGGATGACAGTCCCATGAGGTATATCGAGACAAGGGACCTCAACGGAGACCCGAATCTTATGAGCGAGGTAAAGGACAACATCGCAAGCTACTGGAAGGTCTGATCTATCTCTTGCGTTTCTTGCCGATGTCCTTTGTCACTGCCTTCTCGATGTTCTGGAAAGCATTGTATATCGCGATCTTAAGGTCCCAGTCGTAGGATTCCCTGGCAAAGACCTCGGTTCTGGTGGAGAGCTTGACGTTCACTGTGTACTTGTCATCGTCGGAATCGTGATGATGATGCCTGATTCTCACCGTCACCGCGGAAACCTCGGAATGCTTCTCGACCCTGGCCACACCCTTCAAGATGGCATCATTTAGCTCACCGGCATCCATGAGCTTTGCATCCTCGATCCCGGCTATCTGTATGAGCGGCCCTCTCCTTGCAGGCTCTCTCAGCAGGACCTCGAGAAGATCGACCTCGTTCACGGAGCCAGCCAGCTTGTATCCGTCCATGATGTAGACGGTCGGGACCTTCTCCTTGAGCATGACCTCGATGACATCCTTCAATCCGTCGTCCCTCGTCAGGGTCTTTGGCATCGCCGCCAGGGAGGAGACCGATCTGTCCCTGTGAGTCTTCTCCCCGTGGAAATCTCCCGTATGCATCTTTGTGGGAGGCGTTGTCAATACCGAGAGCATGTCCCTGTGGCTCACAACACCCAGGAACCTGTCGCTGTCATCCACGATGGCGACATAGCTCTCCCTGGTTAGATCCATCATGTTCATGGCCTTCTTGACGCCCATGTTGCCGTTGATCGTCGTTGGAGCGAAGTTCATCACCGCCTCCACCGAGACACTTCTCAACTCGGGGTCGTCCTTCATGGCCCCGATGATGTCCCTCCTTGAAACCATTCCCCTGAGATTGGTACGGTGGGTGATGGGCAGGGAGGTGAAATCCCTGTTGATCAACCATTCCGCTATGATCGCAAGTTTGTCGGTAGGCCCTATCTTGGGAGGTGAGATCATGAAGCTCTTGACCTGGGCTGTTATCGGCATCTTCCTTCTCCTTGCTAGTGTCCTGAAGGTCAGAAGCCCCTTGAGCTTCCCCTTCTCCACCACCGGAAGTTCCTGTACCTCATACTTCTTCATCTTGCCCAGAGCCTCGGAAAGAGGGTCCGTGGGCCCGACCATCAGGTCAGCCCTTGACATTATCTCCTCCACGCGTTTGTTGTGGAAATCAGGGTTCAGCATGCTGCTCGCCTCCGTTGCAACCGGGCCCCCAAAGACCAGGTCATATATAAAATACGGGCCGGGACCCTATTAATCCTTTACCTGAAAAAGCTTTTCAGATCACTGTTCCCTGCCCCCCCACATTCTTCTGCCTCGCGTAAGGTCGACCCTTGAGGGATAATCCTTTTTATCTTCAACGGCATCCCGCCCTTCATGGTGCAAGATGAGATGAAGTTGGGTGAAGGCCGTTATCTCGTTGACGGTGGCAAGGCCAGGGTTCACATCCTGATGGGATCGAAGAGTGATCTTGCGATCGCCATGAAGGGGGTGAGGATACTCGAGGAATTCGGGATACCTTACGCGGTAACCGTTGCATCTGCTCATCGAACCCCCGATCTTGTGGAGGAGACGGTCAAGAACTCGGATGCCAGCGTGTTCATCGCCATCGCGGGACTCTCCGCAGCCCTTCCCGGAGTGGTGGCAGCCCACACTCAGATGCCCGTGATCGGTGTCCCCGTCTCTGGCAAGATCAACCTGGATGCCATACTTTCCATAGTCCAGATGCCTCCGGGGATCCCCGTTGGAGGGGTGGGTCTCGACCGCGGTGACAACGCAGCCCTTCTTGCAGTGAGGATCCTCGCAACCTCGGATGCAGAATGCAGAAAGAAGCTTGATACCTACCTTCAGGAGATGCGGGACAAGGTCATGAGGTCGGGTGAAGAGGTGCTGTCATAATGGCAGGCCATGACACGATAGCCGTGGTCGACAACGGAGGGCAGTTCGCCCACCTCATCGCTACCAGGATCCGGGACAGGGTGAACGTCAAGACGATCATACTCGATCCCCGGGCCGATGTCTCCGAGTTCCAGGGGATAAAGGGCATCATACTCTCCGGTGGGCCCGATTCGATACATGAGGAGGGATCCGTACAGCTGAACGAGAGCATACTTGACCTTGATATCCCGGTTCTGGGTCTCTGCTACGGTATGCACGAGATAGCGATGAAATACGGAGGCAAGGTGGAGGGTTCCGACTTCAAGGAGTACGGTTTTGCATCCCTACATATCAAGGAGGACCCAGTATTCGGAAACATACCGCAGGATGACAGGGTATGGATGAGCCACGGTGACAAGGTCACTAGGCTTCCAGAAGGTTTCCGAACCATCGGTGTCACGGACAACTGCCCGGTGGCGGCCTTCGCCGACCCTGTCAGGAAGAGATGGGGTTTCCAGTTCCACCCCGAGGTCGAAGATACTCTGCACGGGGTGGAGATGCTCAGGAACTTCGTTCAGGACATCTGCGGCGCAAAACCGGATTGGACCACGGAAGCGAACCTCGAGGAGATACTCGATGGTATCAGGAAGGAGGTTGGAGACCGCCGGGTACTCTGCCTTGTCTCGGGAGGGGTCGACTCCACAGTGGTCGCGGCACTTTTATCACGGGCTCTCCCACCGGAGAGGACCAGGTATATTCATGTCGATACCGGATTGATGAGGAAGGATGAATCGAAAAAGGTCATGGAAGCACTGCTTGTCCATGGCCTCAAAGGTCTCAAGGTGATCGACGCATCAGTGAGGTACCTTTCAGTCCTTGAAGGAAAGACAGACCCCGAGGAGAAGAGGAAGATCATTGGCAGACTCTTCATCGATCTCATCAACGAAGAGGCCGCTGAGGCGTCCTCGGGGGATTGGGTCCTTGCTCAGGGAACACTCTATCCAGACACCATAGAGAGTGGAGGAACGAAGAACGCAGACGTTATAAAGACGCATCACAACAGGGTAGATGTCATCATGAAGATGATAGCCGACGGGAGGGTAATAGAGCCCGTCAAGGATCTCTACAAGGCCGAGGTAAGGCAGGTCGGCGAGAGGCTCGGTCTCCCGGGTGAACTCGTTCACCGGCATCCGTTCCCCGGTCCGGGGCTCGGAATAAGGGCACTCTGCCAGGACCAAGATGTCATCCGAAGGAACGTCGAGGAAGCGGAGCGGATCTCGAGGGATGTTGACATGGGTATCATGAACGACACCTGGGCAAGGGATAAACTCCGTGGTATAGCCCTTCCTGTGAGGTCCGTCGGGGTTAAGGGAGATGCGAGGTCCTACGAGCATCCGGTGGCACTCTGGATCGAGGGAAGGGTTCCCTGGAAGGAGATCAAGCTCTTCTCGACGAGACTAGTGAACCGGACCAAGGGAATAAACAGATGTATTCTCGTACTCTCCCCGGGGTCCCTCTCTCGCCCATCACCGATCGAGGGTTACATAACCGAAGAACGAATGGACCGACTGAGGGAGGCCGATGCCATCGTCATGGATGGTTTGAGGTCCCACGGGCTTTACGATTCGATCTGGCAGTGTCCCACGGTCCTCGTCCCCGTGGGTTTTAAAGGCGGGGAGATGATCGTGATCCGACCTGTATGGTCCAGGCGGGCGATGACAGCCGAGGTTTCTGAACTTCCCGATGATTTCTATGACGAAACGGTTCCAGAGCTCCTCTCTCTGAAGGGCATTGATTCTGTGGCGGTGGACGTAACATCGAAACCCCCCGGAACGATCGAATGGGAATGAGCCTACCCTGCAGGTGAATCACTTTGAAGCTGGTCCTTGCATCAACATCCCCGAGGAGGACAGCCCTCCTGGATGAAGCGGGATTCAGGTATGAGACCAGGCCGCATTCCGTGGTGGAGGAGAATGCGGGTAACTCCTTCAAAGTAGTCGTTGACAATGCATTGGGAAAAGCAAGGTCCGCGGTATCCGGCCCGGGCGAGATCATCCTGGGTTTCGATACTCTGGTGATATGCAATGGAGAGCTTTTAGGCAAGCCCCGGGACGGGGAGGAAGCGCGCCGGATGCTGAAACTGCAACTTCAACACCCCCAGGAAGTGGTCACCGGCGTTGCCGTCATTGATACTACAAAAGACCGTGAGTACACCGGTTATGAGATCTCGAAAGTTGTAATGAATGGGTCGGAAGAGGTGCTGGATGATTACCTGGGATCCGAACTTTGGAAGGGAAAGGCAGGAGCCTTCGGGATCCAGGACAGGGGACAGCTACAGACGGAGCTTGTTTTCGGAGAAGAGGACAACGTGATGGGACTTCCAATGACCCTGCTGAAAAGAATGCTTGCACTTGTGGGTTTCGAATACCCAGGGAGAACCCCGTCCGGGGAGTGATTCAGGTCTTCACTCCCCCGCTCTTCGAGCGGGGGGAGGAAAGCTTTTTCTCCAGAGCGTCCAGTGAAGAGCACAGTTCATATTCGAGAAGGCTCTAGACCAGTTCGGTCTCCTCGGGCCAGAGAATTTCCTATGGCTCCATGCTTTCAAGTTCTCCCGTATTTCCCCATTATTCACTGGGGCCGGTCTTCCCCCGGTCGACCTTCATTGCCACCACTGTGTTTTCACAACCCTGAAGGGTGTTTAAAAATGACCCGTCCGGTCGCAAAACTTGAACACAGGGGACACAGCAACTGTATTGTAGATGAGCTGCCAATCGGTTCGGGAGCTTGGATGGAATATCATGTGTTCCTGATCATTTGCCCCCTTCTTGGCGCAGTCTTGCTGACCCCCCCGGTCATCCGGAGGTTGTTCTCGGCCAACAGAGTGGCAATGAAACCTCTGAAAGCGGGAAACATCAGGGTTCCCAATGAGAGGAAAGTACAATGGAAACGGACCTCAAGGGAGATGGAGCGGACGGTTGACCGCTGGGCATCGCTGAAGGTCCCGGATTGGAAAACCTCGGGAAAGACCGATGCTCCCAGGGTGCTTCTGGCAAAGCTCGCTTCAGGGACAGGGATCAGGACCGCCAACCGTTACATCCGCTCCGTTCATCCATGGGGGAGATGCGGTTCGACCTGGCTCCTGAACCCGCATGGGGATTACGATTTTACCCTGGTCCCGCTCACAGCCCTGCTTTACCTCTTCGGGGATGATAAGACAAGACTGGAAGGGGAAACAAGGAAGCATCTTCTCAACAGATTACTTACCGAAGAAGGAGGCAGGCCCGGGACCTCGGTTCCGGGGACCCTGTTCGTGATCAAGGAGACCGAGAACCACATACTGATGAGGGAGGGCTCGAGGTATCTCAAGAACAGATGGCTCCGGAAACATGGGAGCACGGATCGGTCCCATGACAACAGAAAGAACGGCATGGAGCACTGGATGAGATTGCATCTCGATGAGCTTCGCAAGTGTGGTCTTTACGAATTCAATTCCCAGCCGTATCTCGGATTCACGATCGCCGCGCTCCTGAACCTCGAGGCCTTCGGCTCACGGGAGGTAAAGGAAGCTTCAGGAAAGGTCCTTGACATGATCTGCTTCATCTCTGCCCTCGGGACATACAAGGGGAGGAGGTATCCACCCTTCAGAAGGCAGAAGGTTCGGGCAGCATCCAATTCACTTAATAAGGAGCTGCCTCTGGAATTACTCAACCTGTGGCTTTCCGCCCACCCCGCGTTCGCCGACGGGATCGATGTCAAGACGGAGAGTCCCCATGGCATACTTGCCGCTCTTCTTCCCTACAGGCCGCCGGACAAGGTAGCGGAACTGCTTCTTCGCAACGATCACGAATATTACGTCAGGATCGGGCACGGCAGATGCTCCACCCCTGAGATCTACTCAAAGGGCCCGGGATACTTGATCTCCGCCGGCGGCTCCGGAAGGGGACCCCTGTCGAGGATAGCCGCCAGGCCGATCACGGTGATGTTCGATGACGATGCCCGGGAGTTGAAGGATGTGATCCATCTTTATGGTCCCGGTGAGAACAGGTCCGGTTGGAACGACACCGGTGTCTTCCGGAGATTCGCTGTAGCAGCCGGGTCCGTTCACGTTCCCCGGGAATGGAAGCCTGTTGTGGAGAGCGCCAGATTCAGGATATACAGGAAGGGAAAATGGTCCTTATGTGTACATTCCCGGGAGGGACTGGGTATTGTAGTCCTTTCCACGGACAGGCCGGATGTGGCCCTTGCCATCATCGAGCACGACAATCCAAATGACCACGACCTTTTCCACTCCTTCATCCTTCCCGGAGGCGAGCGTGTTTGCTACGATCCACTGTCCAGAAGGTCCAGGTGGGTGATAAGCTCGGTCTCGGATGAGGATGTCGAGAGGGAGTTCGACCGGTGGCCCCGGATATCGGGTGTGTTTTCCGGGTGATATTTCAGGTTCCGAAAATTTGATCACCTTAATCTTCCTTGTCCCGGGCAAGAGGGACACAGGAATGGTTACGCTCCTGACATGGGCCCTGCTGATAATACTGCCCTCGGCCATCTTCCTGGTGATGGCAATATCGCTCTGGGTCTCCTACTCGAGATACTTGGACGACCTGAGGGAGAGCAGGGGCCCTGTGGAGGAGGTCGGAAAGGCGAAGCGGGGAAAGGTGATCATTTTCACTTCCCTTCTTTTCACACCTGTTATCTACGGAATGATAGTGATCGGGCTCCTCCTCTCCCAAAGCGGAGACCCCACGGACATCCAGGAGAGGGCTATCGATTCCGGGACATGGCTTCTGGGCGCGTCTCTCTGCTCGGCCTTGGTCGCCCAGGGGCTTCTGACAACCTTCTCCCTGAAGGCCTACATGAAGGAGAGGGAGCCCACCCCCGAAGAGTTGCGCGAAGCAATGGACAGGCAGAGAAATGCCACCTTTTTTGCCCGAAAAGCTGCGGTTCAGGGACTGCCGAATCCGTTCGGAAGAACCGTGGTGGTATTGACCATCCCCAATACCGTTGCCACTTACGGACTGCTGATGTGCCTGATGCTTCTATCCGTGAGCGGGGTGCTGGGTGGAGACGCAGGCGAGTCTGCTGAATCCGGCGAGGAGTTCGAGAACCAGTACAGGAGCAGCATAGATACTGATAATATACATAGCATCGAGGCCTCGGCCTGGGGTTATGCCGGGCTTGCACTCGTATCCGTGGCATCGGGCATCCTGCCGCTGTTCAAGAAAGGGAGCATTATGGAGAAGAAGGTGTTCGGATGGAGGATCGCCCTATCAGCTGCTGGGACACTCCCGGTGATCGCGGGGTTGATGATAATGATATTATCAATGAACTAGCATCCTGGAATGTCCAAAAAAAAAGGTTGTGTGGTATGATGGAAGTTGACGAGGAGGTCATCGACAGGATAGAAGAGCAGCTTGACAGGATCTGCTGCAAGCCCTTCTTTCTATGCATCAGCGGGAGCGATAACTACGGGTTCGCATCTCAGAACAACTCCGATGTGGACATTAGAGGGGCTTATTTCTACACCGACCCGGACGATATATTCTCCCCGGGGCTCGAGAGGAAGTTGACGAGAGAGGGAGAGCACTATTTCGAGGGTTTGAAGTACGAGTGGCAGATCCACGAGATCTCGAAGTTCCTCCGTCTCATGGGTAAGTCCAACATGAACATATTCGACTGGATCTTCTCCAACGATTGGATCCTGCTTCCGCCGGATTTCATGGAATGGCCGCTTAAGAGGTTCAGGGAGACAGCCCCGCAGTTCCTGTCGCAGTCGCTCATAGAGCACGCCTTTGGCTGGTGCAAGCACATGTACAATCAGGACTGGAGGGACCCGAAGAAGGTCCTGCATTCAATAAGGCCTCTCATGACCTGCCTGCATTACATGGGTTCGGGCGAGTACCAGCCAAACATACAACTTCTCGTGAAAGGGGAAGACCTTTACGTCTACTCCGGACTTGTTCATTCCCTGATCGATCTGAAGATAGAGGGAGCTCCGGTCAATGATCAGGTCAAGATGCTCTCGCTCGAGTGCTACGACGAGCTGAAGGAGAGGATAGAGAAAGGAAGGGCCGATGTCCCGAAGAGAACGGATAGTGATGTGATGGTGAAAAAGATGATAACAGAGATCAGACTCAGGACCCTTGAGCATCTCCCTTTCAACAGGTGATCTTCTTGAAGATCGAGATGACACCCATCGGATACGTGAGGTCGCCCTTCGAGGACCCAAAGGGAATACCGATCCAGACAAGAGGGGGGGACGATTTTGTTGGTGAGGTTGAGGTTCTCGACCAATACGCAGAGGGCCTGGAGGATCTCGACGGTTTCTCGCATATCATCCTGTTGACATATTTCCACAAAGCCAGAGGTTACGACCTGAAGGTCACACCCTTCCTGGACGAGGTCGAGAGGGGAGTTTTCTCAACAAGGGGCCCGAGAAGGCCAAATCCCATAGGACTCCACATTGTGAGGCTGGAGAAAGTGGAGGGAAGCATCCTTCGAATAAGGGGCCTCGACATGATCGACGGGACACCTGTCCTTGACATCAAACCGTACCTCCCCCATGAGTGTGATGAATTGAGGCTGGGTTGGCTCGAGGGGAAGATCCACCATTTCGGATCGAAGCTATCGGACGGCAGGTTCGATGATAATGAACCTTCGGTAGGACGTGAAGGGAACCCGGAAAGATAACCGAACGGATCCCGGACCGGATCATTTGTCCGACCCGCAGTTCAAACCTTCGTAAAGATAAAATAAGACCTGTTAGCCAGCGTCCGATATTTTCCCTTCGTAATATTATTTACCGAAATCAGCGGTATTACCCGGTGCAAATATGTTCGGGGGAGAAAAGATGTTCAAAAAGATAGGTGCCTTGGTCCTTGTTGTGTTGCTTGTGTCAGGATCCCTTGTACTGATCTCAAAGGAGTCGGAAGTCAAAGCTTTCGAGATTGAGTATCTCTATGTTGGTGAAGGAAAGGAGCACTCCACAATATCAAGTGCCCTGGAAAATGCCTCGGACGGGGACCGGATATTGGTTTCTGAAGGATACTATACGGAGAGCCTCATCTTGAACAAGAGCATATACCTTCTTGGTTCCGGGCAGGAAAGGTCGGCAATATCGGGCCAGAATGAGCCCATTCTTCTGGGTGTAACCGCCGACGGATGCCACATATCAGATCTGGCATTCCTCGGTGTCGAGGAGACCGAGATCGGTATTCTGCTTGGATCAGATGCCAACACGGTAAAGAACTGCAGGTTCCACGGTATAAGGCTGCCTCTCAAGCTGGAAGGTTCATCCGACAATCTAATAGAGAACAATACATTCGTATACAACGGAGACCCGGTATCCTCCGATGATGATAATCGGATCACGACGGGACTTATGGCGTACTGGGCAATGGAAGATGATAACTGGATAGGTGCATCGGGAGAGGTCAGGGATTCATCGGGAAACGACCTTCACGGAACGGCAATGAAAGGAGCCAACCTCTCCAAAGACGGAATGTTCGGGAGGGCGGGACATTTCGATGGGACCGATGATTATGTGGATTTCGATAACGTTGAGCCCCTGAACTTCGGTACCGGGCCTTTCTCAGCTTCCGTGTGGATCAATATGGATCCGGACGCTCCCTATCAGGTCGGGAACAAGATAGTCCAGAAAAGAGGCGGGAGGGACAAGAGCTGGGGTGAGATCCCGGGATGGATGATGGCCGTGCAGCGGCTCGGCAGCTCGGTTTACGTGAAGAACACCGGGGTCGATGAGAACGATGAGGTTGATGTGGATGTCCAGGAGGACGGTAGGATCGAGATCCACCCGAGGTGTGAATGGGACGGATCAGCGGATATCATCGTTCATGAGGATACTGGAGGTATAACCAGAACCATCAAGATCGTGGAGGTCGGAAGCGAGAATGGGAAACTCCATTTCCCCGGGAGCGGCGATCAGATATTGTTGGCCTATGTAAGCCCTGGATCTGATCTGCAACCTCCTTATACATACAGGTGGAACATAAAGAACTGGGGCGATGTCGGCTCACGTCAAATGCTCAAACTGGACCTTGTACCGGGTGATTATCTTCTGACAGTGGAGATCACCGACACCATGGCAAAAAAGGTATCGGGTGAATTCGATATCTCCATTGGAGATGATAACCGGGCATCGGAAAGTGAACCTGCACTCACCTTGGGGCAGGTCCTTTACGGGTTCTTTTTCACTTCAATAATGGTAATGCTGGCAATCGTTGTGATCACATTGATCATCATCAAGAATAGACAGATACAGATCGGTCCGAAAAAGCAACCGGGCTCGGCTATCGATCTGGCTATCTGTGACGGAGGGGCTGTCCAGTGGAATGAGAGGGATGGACCATCTCCGGGAGCACCCGGAGGTGGTCCAAACAACCATCCCTCTCATTTTCAGGAGTTCGACCATCTCGTTGTCGGTGGTATACTCGAGGATAAGCAGACTCCCTCGAACGGTCCCTCTCATGCGCCAGAGTTACATCAGGGGGTCTTTTTCGGGTCCCTTCGGAGGGAATCGATCGAGTGGGAGGGGGAAGCCGGAATGGGTATGGATGATGAGCAGATCCGCCTGGCTCTGAAGAGGAGATTGGTGGACGGAGACCTATCAAGGAAAACCTACAACAAGGTACTGGAGAAGATGCAACAGCAGTAACATATTAATGAAAACAGGGTTTATTCCTAACAGGTTGGATAATGAGGACGGACGATACCAAAGATCTCATTTACAGGCATATCCTGGAGTACCCAGGTGTATCCTTCCAGCTTCTGAAAGGTATCTTCAGGATGAGCGAGGGGAACCTCAGGTACCACCTCAATGTTCTCGAATCCAGGGAAAAGGTACGTTCCAAGATAGTGAAAAAGAACAGATGCTATTATCCATATGAAATGAGGGAGATGTTCAGGTTCAGAGGGGTTGATCATTCTTCTCTTTCCAGGAACCAGAGCAGGATCCTGACACTGCTGCGTCGATAAGGGCTGTCGAGTTGAAAAGATATAATGGAAAACATGACCATCGACAGGAAAGAACTGACAAGGGAGATCAGTAGACTGTGCACAATTGGTATGGTAATGCAGGAGACGATCGACGGTGAAAAGAGATATCTCCTTGTTACGGAAGATGCCCTGAAAAAGAGGGTACTAAGGCTTCTGTTGGTCAAAATGGCTCGAAGGGAGATCGACGAGGACACATTTCTCCATCTGGAAGAAGAGCTATTGAAATGAATGAAGAGGGTCTTCACCAGTATCCGATATACGAGTATTGTGATATCAGGTTCATTCGATCCTCTCACCGTTGACTGTAATCTCGTAGGAGATATCCACGGCAGGCTTCAGCATCGCGGACACAGAGCAGTATCTGTCCTTGGAGAGGTAAACAGCCTTCTTCAGTTTGTCAAGGTCCAGGTCCTTGCCCGCGAACTTGAATATCAGGTGTATCTTCGTGTACACCTTGGGATGCTCCTCGGCACTTTCGTGTGTTTCATGCACCTCGAAGAGATCGTATTCCACTTTCATCTTCTTCAGGATGGAGACAACGTCCATGGCCGTACAGCCGAGAAGCGACTGCAGCAGTATCTCCATGGGGGAACCTGCCGTTTCAAATCCTCCCACGATCTTCCTGGTATCCATGGGGACCTGGTGCCCGCTGTCGGTGAATCCGACCATGGCGAGGCCCTGCGTTGGTTTGACATAGGCCATAGTTCTCATCTCCGTTGGTTTTCCTTGTATTTGAACTCCCGATATTAACCTTTCTCCATGAAAATTCCGGGCACATTCAACCCTGGTAGGGGTTATATAGGATACCTTCTTTCACCACTTCGTAACCCGGAACAATGTACTCACGGGAGGAATTCGTTTGGAAGAAGCCGAAAATGCAAAGGAAACCAGGGCCAGCGGATCGGTCGCCCTCGAAGAGGAGGTGCTCAAGCGCTGGAGGGACCTGGATATTATCAGGCGTCTTCTGTCCCACAACAGGGGAAAGGATTACTTCAGGTTCCTTGAAGGGCCCCCTACCGCAAATGCGAGACCCGGGGTCCACCACATCTTCTCGAGGACCGTCAAGGACACGGTCTGCAGGTACCGGAATATGAAGGGGTTCTATGTTCCGAGGATGGGGGGATGGGACTGCCACGGTCTTCCGGTTGAGATATCCGTGGAAAAGGAGCTCGGCATCGAGCACAAGGAACAGATCGAGGAGTACGGAATCCAGCCTTTCATAGAGAAGTGCAAGGAGTCCGTGTTCTCGCACATCGATCAGTGGTCCGAGATGACAGAGAGGATAGGATACATCCTGGACCTCGACGATCCCTACATTACCATGAAGGACAGCTATATCGAATCTGTATGGTGGTCCCTCAAGGAGATATGGAAAAAGGGGCTTCTGAACGAGGGGCACACCATCGTCCCCTTCTGCCCCAGATGCGGGACATCGCTCTCATCTCATGAGGTAGCCCAGGGGTACAGGGAGGTGGAGGAACCCTCCATCTTCATCAAGTTCAGGGTAATTGGACAGGAGGATACCTACATCCTCGCATGGACCACCACACCTTGGACCTTGATATCCAACGTGGCTCTCGCGGTCCACCCGGATGAGTTCTACGTCCGGGTCAGGATGAACGGGAATACCCTCATCCTTGCGGAGGCCAGGGCCAAGGTTCTCCTGAAGGAGGGGGAGTACGAGGTGATCCAGAGGTTGATGGGATCGGACCTCGAGGGGGTCAGGTACGAACCCCTCTTCGATTTCGTCAAACCCGACAAGCCCTCCCATTACGTTGCAACCGCCATGTTCGTCACCATGGATGACGGAACGGGCGTCGTTCACATAGCACCGGCCTTCGGCGAGGACGACTACAATCTCGGGGTCATGTATGACCTTCCCATGGTCCAGCCGGTGAACTCCGACGGTACCTTCAGCGATGAGGTCACACCCTGGAAGGGTATCTTCGTGAAGGAAGCAGACCCTTCCATCATAAAGAACCTCGAAGAAAGGGGGCTCCTTGAGGGCGTACATCATTATGCCCACCAGTATCCCTTCTGCTGGAGATGCGACACTCCTCTTCTATACTATGCACGTAAGGGCATCTACATCAGGATGTCCCGGCTGAGGAAGAACCTCATGGATAACAACGATATGATCTCCTGGTATCCCTCGAATATCAAAAAGGGGAGGTTCGGCAACTTCCTCGAGGAGGTCAAGGACTGGAACCTCTCCAGGGAGAGGTACTGGGGAACACCCCTTCCGCTGTGGAGATGCGAATGCGGCGGTGAGCACATGGTGGGCTCCATCGAGGAGCTCAAGGAACTCTCCGGTCTGGATCACATACCGGAGCTCCACCGTCCCTACGTCGATGAGGTCACGATCCCGTGTCCGTCCTGTGGGAAGGACATGAAGAGGGTGGAATATGTGATCGACTGCTGGTATGACTCGGGCTCGGCCCCTATCGCTTCTCTTCACTATCCCTTCGAGAACAGAGAAGAGTTCGAGAAACAGTTCCCGAGGGACTTCATCGCGGAAGGGATCGATCAGACAAGGGGATGGTTCTACTCCCTTCTGGCCGTGTCAACGGCCGTTTTCGACAAACCATCTTACCTTTCGGTGATCTGCCATGCACACGTTCTCGACGGAGAGGGCAAGAAGATGTCAAAATCCAAGGGAAATGTCGTTGACCCGTGGGAGGTCTTCGCATCCGACGGCGCAGATGCCATAAGATGGTATCTGCTCTCTTCCTCGGCTCCCTGGAGGCCCAAGCTCTTCTCCAAGGAGGCGGTGATGGAAGCCAACAGGTCCTTCCTCGGGACCCTCAGGAACGTCATGGGGTTCTACAGGACATACGCCGACCTTGATTGCTACACCTACAGCGAACCGACCGGGCCGAGGTCGAGACCGGAGGTTGACAGGTGGCTTCTCTCCAGGTTGAACCTCCTGGTCAGGGATGTTGACGCCAGGATGGAGGTGAACGACCTGAACGGAGCAACCGGTCTTCTCCACTACTTCGTTGTTGAAGACCTATCCAACTGGTATGTCAGGGTCAACAGGAGGAGGTTCTGGGGCAGTGAGGACTCCATGGAGAAGAAGACGGCGTACGACACACTGCACGAGAGCCTCATGACAGTTGCTAGGCTTTGTGCCCCCATGATACCCTTCCACTCGGAGAAGATCTTCATCACACTGGGAGGCGAGGGTGATTCCATACATTTCGAACCCTATCCGGTATCGGACCCATCTCTCATCGATGAGGAACTTATGTTAAAGATGGACCTCCTGAAAAAGGTGGTGGAGCTCGGAAGAGCAGCCAGGGGCGCAAAAAATACGAAGATAAGGCAGCCTCTGAGAGCGGCTGTCATCAAGGGAGCCGATCCCTTCGGGGGGGACCTTGAATCCATCATAAGGTCGGAACTTAACGTGAAGTCGGTGCGGTTCGAGAACGACCTTTCAAATTTCTTTGAAATAACAGCCGAGCCCGATCCCAAAAAGCTCGGGCCCAAGCTCAAGGCTGCGTCCGGTAAGGTAAAAGAAGAGCTCGTGAAGATGGACCCGCGGGAGCTTGCCCGTGTGGTCAAGGAGACAGGTGTCGATGTGGAGGTGGAAGGGCAGTCCTACCACCTCGATTCCGAGGATTTCCGTTTTCACGAGGTACTCGGTGAGAGGTGGGCCCTCGGTAGCGAGGGTGATATCGAGGTTATCCTGGACCTTCACCTGGATGCCGGTCTCGTCAGGGAAGGCATCGCAAGGGAGGTTGTGAGGAGGATCCAGACCATGAGAAAGGACATGGACCTTCAATACGACGCCCGGATAGAACTTAGGATCTTCGGCGACAAGGATATTATCGATGGAGTGGAGTCTTTCAGGAACTACATCATGCACGAGACACTGGCGGAAAGCATGGAGATCGATGAAACCATTGACGGAAAGGGGTGGGACCTGGATCAGGGCTCCTTGAAAATCTCCATCTCACCCCGTACGTGATGCCTTGCCCTTACATGCATTGTTGTACTTTCACATTTCCTGCAGAAACCTATAACTATGAAATTGCAATATCTAACCAATACGGGGAGGATAATGTCAAGATATGAAAAGGACATAAAGGTCCAGGTTCCCCCGGACGTTCTGAGGGTGACATGCGAGAATGCACTCCAGGAGCTCGATCTGCTCCTCGACGAGAAGGGAATCGACTCTCTCCGGTCCCACGAGAAGTTCAGGTTCGATGCTTACAACCCCGTTGATATCGAGATATCCATAGAGGAGGACGAATCGGGCTCGAACCTCCACATCTCGGGGATAAGCGATGGCTTTGGTCCGCTTCAGGATATACATGTCAGGAACAAGATACTGGAGCTCCTAAGTCGGATCCAGATCGATACGGATTACGGTCCCCCCTCATCCCGGATGAACGGGTCCCCCAACCTGATAAACGAACTCGAGCTTTTATCCCGCCTGCATTCCCGGGGGGTGCTCAGCGACTTCGAGTTCCAGAGGGCAAAGGAAAAGCTCCTCGGGGAACATTGAGCCGTTTTCAAGATCGAGGTTCAAGGTTTTCCGTGCTTTGATCCAAATCTTGGTCCCATTGTTGATTATTATTGGGATTTGTGACATCCAGTGATAATCACTACAGATATTTTATATGCAAAAAGGGGATAATTTTAAATCATGCGTTCCCGAGGCAACTTCGACGGGTGCCCCCCCATACCGGTATATGTCCTGCACGGATATGGATGGAAGCCCGTACCCGATCCAGTATGGGACGGGGTCAAAACGTTGTTTCCAGGGGTTTCGCATGAAAAAGTATCAAGTGTGATGGCCGGGACCCAATGAGAGGATTGAGTGCGTTGATACCAAAAATATCAAGGCCCCGGCCATCACCGGAATCATGAGACTGTGAGTTTAAAAAGTTAGCGCTTCACCACCCTGCAGGAAGCCTTCTCGCTGTGTGCACCCAATTATTTCGGGTCGATCCTGAAATCGGAACATTATTGCATTATCATTCTTCCCAACACTCATCCTTCTTCCTCAGGGCAAGGAAAAGGACAATTGCTATCACAATGAAGAGGAGAAGGGATATTCCGCATATCATGAGAACCCATGTCAGGACACTTCCGGGCTCTCCATCGTCATCCGTTTCATCGTCATCGGTATCATCATCTCCGGGTTCTTCCGGTGTTGTTAAGGCACCGCTGTATGCTGGCCACATGTCCATTCCGCCGTCGGTATCGGAGAAGTGATAGCCATATGTGGTGTCCCATTCCAGGAGTTCCCCGCTGACCGTGGTTGTGTATGCTCCGGGTTCCTCTTCCCCGAGTTCGAAGGAGCCAATGCCGTCGATAACGATGAAGACGGTCTGTCCCTCTCCCCCCGTGACCTCAACATCCACCGACCTGTCGGTCGACACCCGGACATCTGCCGAATCGAGGTGCCACAAAAGGGCCTCCGTTCCGGTTTTGAAGGTCCATCCGAAACCCGCGGGATCCTCCATGGGCATTCCCAATGAAGAGATAACATATCCGGGAATGGTCACCGTGTAGTTTGTTTCTGCCAGGAGATCGTCATGGTGGATCATTATCCTGGTCCCTTCCTCGTTCCACTCCATCGCGGTGATAATTATGGTGGGGGAGAACCGGACCGCCTCTTCCACGCTGGCCCGGTCCATCTCCTCCGAGAACTCGATCCAGATCACCTCGTTGATGGCGACATCCTCTCCAACAGGCCACCATTCCGTGACGGTGACCAGATCCTCGTTCTGGACATCGATGTAGGGAAGGACGATGTTCAGCTCATTCATGAACATGGACACGGAAACATTCACCGTGGAGTTCTCGAGATATCCGGACCTGATGTCCGGTATGCCCGCATGATCTTCCGGAGGCATGACCTTCATTGTCCAGTTCTCCGCATACGGCACGTCCCCGATCATGTATTCTCCATTTTCATCCGTGGTTGCGTTTGGCTCCATTTCGATCACGGGATGGAACAGAGTTACCTTTGAACCGGGGATACCTTCCCCCAGGGGCCCTCCCGAACCTGTTACCTTGCCGAAGAGCGTCCCTTCGGTCCGGTTGAGAAGAACTATATCCGAGTATACGGGTTCCCAGCCGAGCGTCACTATCGGCTCGCTCGAATATGCCTGGTAGAGTTCCGTTTCATCGATGAAAAGACCATATGAACCCCGGCCCACCTCGAAGGAAAAAGACCCGTCCGCTCCTGTGATCGCCCACTCGACCGCCATCACCGGAGTGTCATACCTGTCCTCCAACGTCACATTAAGATCCGATACGGGATCTCCTTTCCAGTCCTTTACCGTCCCGTTGATGAAGGTGCTGGGAGCCAGAACGAGCTGAAGCCCCTCTATACCCTCCGGAGGCACCGCGATATCGACGAAGTCCCACAAAGACTCGTTTCCAAAGAGGGTCCGGAGATCCCCAGGGTAGCATTCCAGCGAGAATTTTCCCGTATCGTTCACCATCATCTCTTCCACGATGAAATGGTCGTGCGGGACATCGAGTAGAGCCACGAACCCCGATAACGGTATGCCATCCTGGTCGACGAGTGTCCCGTTCACGTGTGTTGTGTGGTCAGGGATGGGCTCGAGAAGTATGTCGTGTGAGACATCCCCCCTTGTCGAGAGGTCGACCACTTCATCATAATAGTAATATCCCTCCCTGTCTGTATAGAGTACGATCTTGTCCGCTCCCCAGACCCTGAAGAAACCATCGTCCCTTGATCCGGAATTCGAGTTCCAGAAGAAGTATATCTTTTCCTCATCGAGATCCAGGAACTGCTCGAAGTATTCCATAACGTAGGGTACCTGCCTCGTGGGTTCTTCTTCCAGATCGTGGTATGATGAACCGTAGACCTGCTCCTGGAGGATCACTTCCCCCGTTGCGGCATCCCTGATGAAACCCTCGATGGACCTCAGAGGCTTGGTCGGGTAGAGAACGATGTCCTGCAGGGTGCCCCCCGATGTGACGCTTATCTCGACCTCCCTGGATGTCCATGATGATCTGAGCCCCCTGATGCAATCATATTCCGCATCGACATATACTCTGTACGTTCCGGGCAGGGTCCAGAGGCTGACCCTGCCGTTTGCGTCCGAGATCGGTTCATGGGTCCCCGGGGTTTCCCCGGTCCCCGACAAAGTGACTGGTTGGTTTGGAACCGGAATGCCTCCGGTGTCGACCAGGTCGAAGGATAACTCCACCGGGTCCGGCGGAAAATCCCTTCTCGCTATTGAACCTTCATAGGAATTGACACCCGTCTCCAGGATCGTAACGTTTTTGATGGTCCCCGTCCCCAGGGTCGATTCCAGGAACATTTCTGGATAGAAACCCGCATCAACGCTCTTGTTGAGATATCCATCTGCGGACGTGATACCGTAGATGCTGATCCAGTACCCCTCCTCACTGAGGTAAGTATTTGCACTCACCCTTGTGCCGGGTACGGAGAGCCCCGTCACTTCGTCGGTGACAAGCAGTGATAACTCTCCGGTTGGAGGTGTGAAAATTCCCACATATTCCAGTGTCTCCTCGACCGTGACCGTTGAGGTCGGAGGTCCTGGTGCGATGGTCACGTATTTACGTTCATAGCTGTAATCCCAGACATCGACCTGGACCTCGGTCCATGCGGGAATGAACATAACCGCATCGCCCGATGTGTCCGTATGCGTCTCTCCTCTCAACATCAACCCATCGAGGTTCAGATAGTAATCCGCGTATCCGTAATAAAGAGGCCCGCTCTCGTCTTCCAGGTGGATCTTCACCTGTCTCCATTCAGCGGGCAACGGGAACTGGACATGATGGTATACATCGGTGTCGTTGACAACCGCAAAGTTGTAGATCTCGAAGGAGACGTTCAGTATGGGAACCAGGCTGGTGGAGACCCTGATGCTGTATTCTCCTTTTCCGACCTCCAGCTGGTGATACCCGGTGACGCTGTCCGGTGTGTAGGAATAATCATTGACATCGGTGTGGTCAGCAAGTGAATCCAGGCCGTAGATCGAGACACTGGAGAGTATCATCTCCTCACCAGTTGTGGAGTTGAAGCCCTTCACGTTCAGGATGTTGGGAGGTGTATAGACCGGGTTCATCCAGATGTCAAGGGTGATATCGTCCTTCACCGACGGGATATAAGCCTCTGCCGAGCACTCCTCGTAACCGGCGAATGTTGCAGTGAGATCATAAGGTCCGAAGGATTCCGGGAGCATGAAGGAATAGGACCCGTCCCCGCCGGACAGTGTGTCTTCAATTATGGTCCTACCCTTTGCATCCAGACCTTTCATTTCCACCTCCACACCTGAAATACCGGATCCCGTAACCGCATCCTTGACGATGCCGTGGAGCTGGTTGTCCAATGGAAGGGACGGGAGGACCGTACCGTTGACATAGTAAATGCCCTTGGGTTCCGCCAGAAGGTCAATGGTCCAGAAATGGTCCTCGGTAGTATCGTAAGCCCAGAGCTTGCAGGGGCCCCAGTTCGGAGCGTCGATCTGGAAGGACACTTCCCCCCCCGCATCCGTCGGGAACTCCCGCACCTCCGGCGGGTTTCTGTAGTAATTGTGGAACTTGACCGTGAAACCGGAGGCAGGCGTGGAATTCTCATATTCAAGGGTCAGGTGAACCTTTGCAGGGTATGGGTAGAATACCCGTGTGTCCCCGCCACCCTGCTTATCGGCTGTTGTGTTGAGAGAACCTGCCGTGATCAGAAGTACGACTGCCATTGAAAAGATAGCTTTGAAACCCCCGTTTTCCATAGTATGCCCCTCAGGAAGATAATGACTATGAATTCTATTTGAACTTTACAGCACCAAGGAGCAAAAATAACGATCTCTTGCCAAAAAACCAGGCCAAAGGTCATGCCGCATCCAGAGCCAGGTTGACAAGCTCATCACATCTCGATATCCACCGGTCGGTCCTTGAATGGTGCTGAACGCTCCATCTCATCCCCCGGAGAAGCTCCGTGGCCTTTTCATGAAGGGGAATTATGTTGGCCGCTTTCACCCTGTAGCTTCCCTGCAACTGCCTGACCATCAGCTGGGAATCCGAATGCAGGCGGATATCGTGAAAGCCCCGGGATATCGCCCAGGTCAATCCCATTATCAAAGCCCTGTACTCGGCCTCGTTGTTGGTACATCTGCCCACCAGTTCGGTCCTCTTGCCGAGAACCCTCTCTTCTCCCACATTATCCCTGACCGCTATGAACGCGGAAGCTCCGGGCCCTGGATTCCCCCTGCTTCCTCCATCTGTATAGATGTCCACGATCATGCTCACTCCCTCAGCTGTCTCCAGAAGTAAGAGACATCTTCAACCGCAGCATCCAGGTGCTTCTTCTTGATCCCCATGGCACCGCAGGCGACGATCAGCGCGTTACATGTCCTCTCCGTTATCCTGGTCCTCATGCAGTCCCTGTGGGGGTAGAGGTGGATCACACCTTCGTCATCCGCCAGCACGGGTATGCCTTCATCGAGCTCGGAATCGACACCCCCGATCCCGACGAACCTCTCCCCCGACCCGGCGGACCTGAGCACCAGGTCCCCCTTGATCCGGTCCATGTCGTATATTCCGATGGGTATGATCGTCCTGACAGAAGCCAGATTGCCCGCATCCACAAGATTGTTGATCATCGGCAGCTCCTTCTTGAGCAGTCTGCGGAGCAGTGCCTCGGAAGAGGGCCTGGTCTTGGTGGGATCGATGCCGATGCTCCAGTAGAACTGCCTCAATGCCCTGACCGTCCTGTCTTCCCTGACATGGTCGAGGGTGGGGAATCTTCCTTTCATCTCCAGTTTCAACTCCCGGGTCAGTGCCTTGAAGGATTCCTTTCTGCTGGGCTTCACATCGAGTTCCTGGAGCTTGCCCGTGCTCACCATGATCCCTTTCTTCACGAGCCCGGGAAGGATCTCTACATGCATATCCCTCCATCGCTACCCTTTTATTTCAAATGGGGGGAAAAGCAGCGGATCAGGGAGAAAGCCAAATAAAGGATAAAGCTCGATGATGGACCGATGAGTTTCAGCTTGTGGGATCTCAAGAGGATCTTACCGGGAGTTCTGGCGGTCGTGTTGATCCTCGGGACGACCGCGGTGCTTCTCTTCCTCTCGATGGATGATGACCGGCCCCCCCAGGCGGTCATATCCATGTCAAGCCAAATTGTCGTTGCTGGAGATCCCGTATTCTTTGATGGAAGCGGCTCGAGCGATCCTGACGGGGATGATCTGGAATACCAGTGGATCGTGAACGAAACGGTTTTCGTATACGAACCGAAATTCCATTATGCATTTCCGATAAAGGGTAATATCACCGTGGTCCTCAGGGTCACGGACCCGTCGGGAAAATTCGATACGGAAACCGTTTTCGTGGACGTCAGATAGGGTTTTTTACGGTACAGGTCCCGCCCGTTCGCATCTTTGTGATCTATTTGGAAACAGATAAATAATCGCCCTCCGTTTCCGGGGCTTACTAGGTAAAGGGGATATGGATATGTTTTTGGATGAACACATTCCCCGGGGATCAGGAAAACTCCGGGAGCTTGTACTTGAGATCGCTTCCCTTTCGAAGCTGATCGCATCCGGTTTCATCTCGAGACAGGGAGTGGCCGATACACATAACATCTACGGCGAGACACAGGTGGAGATGGATAAATGGGCCGACAGGGTTCTGGTCGAGGGAATTTCGAAGCTTCCATACGTCGCATCCGTGGCCTCCGAGGAGCAGGATGATGTGATCGGTGTGAACGATGGAGGTGAGTTCTCCGTGGTCTTCGACCCCCTCGATGGATCATCACTCATGGGGGTCGATCTGACCGTGGGGACGATCGTCGGTATATTCGGCTCGAAGGACCCCTTCAGGCCGGGAAAGGAGCTAAAGGGAGCGATGTACATCCTTTACGGACCCTTGACGGTCCTTGTTTACACCATAGGCGATGGCGTTCACGAATTCGTACTGGACGAAAAAGGCAATTTCATCCTCCAGCATGAGGGACTGAAGATGGGAGATGGCAAGGTATATTCCCCCGGAGGCCTCAGGAAGGAATACCTTCCCGCTCACCGAAGGTTCATCGAAAGACTGGAGGACGGATCCTACAAGCTGAGGTTCGCAGGCGCCTTCGTCGCCGACATTCATCAGATCATTCACAAAGGCGGCGTATTCACGTATCCCGCCACGGAAAAGAAACCGGATGGAAAACTGCGCCTTCTCTTCGAGGCGATACCCATGGGTTTCATTATCTGCCATGCTGGAGGCGCCATATCGGATGGAAAAATGGATATTCTGGAGATCGTCCCTGACAGGGTTGACCGGAGGGTCCCGATCTATATCGGCGGAAAGAGGGAGATCCGGATGATAGAAGAGGAGAACATGAGGAAGTGAATCCATGAGCCACAGGAAACCGGTTCCGGGAGATGTTGTGTTCAAGGCCCTGAAAGGGGCCCCGACCATCGTGATGGCAGCCAATGTGAGGATGCCGAAGGGAATAGCCAGAGGAATAATGAGAGCCGCCAGGGACAGCGATGCGGTTGTTATGTTCGAGATCGCGAGGTCAGAATCCGATCTTTCGGGAGGATATACGGGTATGACCCCTGCGGATTACCGCGATGAGATCCTGCAGGCCGCCCACGAGGTTGACCACGACATGTACGTCCTTCATGCAGATCACATCAGCATCAAGAAGGGCGACGGGGAGGAACTCGAGTCAACCCGGAAGCTGATACAGGCCCAGATACATGCAGGCTACACGTCATTTGCCATCGATGCTTCCCATCTCTTCGATTTCAAGGGAAAGGACCTGAGAGAGGAACTCTCGGAAAACATACGCTGCACCACCGAGATGGCACATTATATAATGGATAACATGGGAAAAAATACCTTCGGGCTCGAGGTCGAGGTCGGCGAGATCGGGAAGACGGATGCCAGCGGAAGGGTTCTGACGAGCCCGAAAGAGGCTGCAACATTCCTCACTGCCCTGGATGAGAACCGCGTTCATCCGAACCTTCTGGCCATTGCAAACGGATCCGCCCACGGGAACACCTTCGACGAGCAGGGTAACCTTCTTCCCCAGGTCTCGATAGATATTCCCCAGACCATCGCGGTCGCCAAGGTAATAAGGGATGCGGGATTCGACGTCGGGATTGCACAGCACGGGATCACCGGCACCCCGCGGGAGACGATCAATCTCCACTTCCCCAAAGGGGACATAATCAAGGGAAATGTCGGGACGCACTGGCAAAACGTATTTTACGATGTGGTCAAGGTGTTCGAGCCGGAGCTCTACGATGAGATGAGGCAGTGGACCATCGACACCTTCGGCCCCAAGAACCCGGGGATCCCTGACGGTGTGGTGTTCGGAAAGAACTGCAAGAAAGCGTTCAAGCCGTTCAAGAAGCGAACCTTCACCCTCGACAGCGACACGCTGAGGGCCATGGAGGCTGTGGCCTATGCCGAGGCGACCATGTTCTTCAGGGCTTTCTCATCGGAGGGGACCGCTTCAGTGGTGCGCGACCATCTGGAGGGCCAGTAGGGCAGGTGGTATCATGAGGCTTCCGGCGATCATACTCAATTTCAAGACCTATTCTCAGGTGGACGGTGACAGGGCAATGGACCTTGCAAGGATATGCCAGGAAGTTGCCGATGCGACAGGTAAGAGCATAATTGCCTGTCCCCCCATGGTGGAGCTTTCGAGAATATCCGGGGAGCTTGAAATTCCAGTTTTCGCCCAGAACGCGGATATCTGGGACGGGACCGTCAGAACAGGGGCTACCACGCTTACCGAGATAAAAGCTGCCGGTGCTTCCGGTCTTCTCATAAACCATTCAGAATGCAGGAGGAAGCTCTCCGATATCGAGGCGCTGGTGAAGGAAGCGAGAAGGCACGGACTCACCACCATTGTATGCTCGAACAACGTGGAAACCTCCAAAGCTGTGTCGGTCCTCGGACCCGACTTCGTTGCCATGGAACCCCCCGAGCTGATAGGGGGTGACATCTCCGTCACATCCGCGGACCCGGATATTGTCAGGAACACCGTTTCGGAGTTACGGAGGCTCGCTCCAGAGGTGAAGGTCCTGACCGGTGCAGGTGTGAAAACCGGGGAAGATGCGAGAATGGCCATCGAGCTCGGAACCTTCGGTGTACTTCTGGCATCGGGTGTGGTCAAGGCAAAGGACCCCAAAGCGGTCCTCATGTCCCTTGCCGATGGCCTATAGCCTGCTCCCACCGTAAAGGATAATAACAATGCTACCTTGGTCCGAACCAGGGTATCTTTCGGGGAATGTCAATGGGCGATATCCACGAATTCTGCGGTATATGTGCAGCCTCCACTCCGGGAAAGAACGCGGGCTATGACCTTTACCAGATGATGAAGGACCTCCAGCACCGGGGTCAGGCAGGGGCCGGTTTCTCCACATACGACCCGGAAAGGAAGATACTCCTTCGGACATACAAGAACACGGGTCTCGTGGAGGAGGTATTCGGAGGTGCTGATGAGCTTCGTTTCCGGGAGATACTAGATGATTTCGGGGGAAGCCGGGGGATCGGGCATACCCGTTACGGCACCTCGGGATCCCTGACATCGAGGCATGTTCAACCATTCGAGAGGATTCACGGGGTGACCTACAAGTGGTTCGCGTTCGGTTTCAACGGACATATTGCCAACAGACAGGAGCTCGAGGCCAGGATCTCCTCGCAGGGATACCATCTGATGCTGGATACCGATACAGAGGTCATGATGCATTATCTGTCAAAACACCTGTCGGATACAAAGGGTGATCTTCCCGAGATATTCTCCAGATTGTCCCGGGATTTCGACGGGGCATACAACATCATATTCATCGATGCTCTTGGCAATATCGCTGCCATCAGGGACCCCTGGGGAATACGCCCCCTGTCTTCCGTTGTCACGGAGAGAGGTTCCTTTGTTGCATCGGAGACCTGTGCCCTTTATCGGCAGGGCACCGAGGGTCTGAGACCCATCGAACCCGGCGAGATGGCGATCCTGAGCGAAGGGGAGATCGAGTACCGTAGATATGCTCCTGCCAGAAGAAAGGCCATTTGCTTCTTCGAGTTCCTGTATTTTGCTGCCGTTACATCAACTCTCGACAACGTCTCCGTTTACGAGACACGAAAGAGATGCGGGGAAGAGCTTGCAAGAATAGAGACACAGAATATTAACGACAGGGACTGGGTGGTGATACCGGTCCCCAACACGGCCCGCCCCATTGCGAACTCATATGCCAAGGCCATCGGTTATCCGCAGATATACGATGAGGGGCTAATCGCCGTCGGCAAGGGCCGCACGTTCATAGACGAGGGCGACAGGTCTGCCAAGGTCAGAAGGAAATTCCTTCCCATACCCTCGGTGATCAAGGGCAAGAAGGTGATAGTGATCGATGATTCCATTGTTCGGTCCACAACCATGGCGACGCTGGTGAGGTATCATCTCAAGGAGATCGGCGGGGCCAAGGAGGTCCACGTGAGGATAGCAACCCCCCCGATCATCGCACCCTGCTACTACGGGATAGACATGCGCTCCTTCGAGGAGCTGATCGGTTCGGGGTATCAGGACCGCATCCATAACGGTGAAATGGAGCAGCCCGCCCTGGATGAGATCGCGGGCAGGCTCGATGCAGACAGCCTCATCTATATGACACACGAAGGTTTGATAAAAGCCCTGGGTCTGAAAAGGAGCGAGATATGCATGGCATGTCTTGATCGGAATTATCCCACCCCATGCGGGAAGAGGTTGGATGAGGAGTCATACAAGGCCTTCCTCGAAAAGGGGCATTCCAAGCCCACTTCAGAGTGTTGATTTTTATATAATCAGAATCAAATCAAAACTTACATATATGTACACTTTCTTCATAATCCGGTAATCAATAATTTCATGTTCGGGGGATGTTAATGGCAAGGATAATAACCATTGTCAACCAGAAGGGCGGAGTGGGCAAAACGACTACGGCGATCAACCTTTCCGCATCGCTTTCCTTCCTCGGAAAGAGGGTTCTTCTCGTGGACACCGACACCCAGGGGAACACGTCTTCCGGTCTGGGATTCGACAAGAACGAACTTGAATACACGGTCTACGAGGTGATCACCGGTCAGTGCGGCATCAGGGATGCCATTCTCCATACCGAACTCGAGAACCTGGACCTGATCGGATCCAACATCAATCTCGCGGGCGCATCCGTCGAGCTTGTCAACGTTGCGGAGAGGGAGAGGATAATCAAGAACGCGCTAGAGGAGGTCTCGGACGAATACGATTACATAATGATCGATTCACCGCCATCTCTGGGTCTCATCACACTGAACAACCTGACAGCGGCCGAATCCGTTCTGATCCCGCTACAGTGCGAGTACTATGCCCTCGAGGGAATGTCCGAGCTTCTGGACACCATATTCCTCGTTCAGAAGAACCTCAACCCCGAACTGACCATCGAGGGTATCCTGATGACCATGTACGACAGGAGGACAAATCTGTCAAAACAGGTTGTGTCCGAGGTCAAGAACTACTTCGGGGACAAGGTTTACAACACAATAATTCCAAGGAACGTGAAGCTCGGGGAAGCACCGTCCTTCGGGAAGCCGTCGATAATTTACTCCCCCGAGTCAACAGGGGCCCAGTCCTACATGGAACTTGCAAGAGAGTTGATAACCCATGGGTAAACCCGCGCTCGGAAAAGGAATGAAGGATCTGATAGCAAAGAAATTTGGCGTGGCCGAGAAGGACGCCTCCATCGGAGAGACCGGGTCCAGGGAGGAGCTGAAGATCAATATCGAGAGATACCAGGCCCAGGGTTACGATACCAGGCTGCTCAAGGACCTCAAGGGCCAGAGCCTGGAAGATATGCAAAAAGGCATTGAATCGTTCAGGAATGCCGTGAAGAGACTGAACTCCGCGAGAACGATCCTCAGGTCCATTGAAGGTTTCGGCTACACCAAGGAGATCGAGTCCCTGGAAGAGAGATTGATGGACCCTTCCAGGGCCGACAAGGTCCTGAGGGAGGTGGAGAACCTCAGGGACAGGGCGATGGCGGAGCACAACATGCCCCTCGAGAAGAAGGAGACCCCAAGGGTGAAGCTACCCAAATCCCTCAGAGAACAATCCGAAAAGCTCAACAGGCAGGGGAGCGGCCCCCAGGAGGGTTCCGAGGGGGGGACGGACCTGGATGAATCCGAACTGGATGAAATGCTCAGCAGACTCGAGGACCTGGGCGGATCCCTTTCCCTCGAGGCCCTGGAGCAGGAAGATGATGAGCTCCTCCAGAAGATCAAGTCATGGGAGACGGAGGGCTTCTTCGTTGACAGGCTGGTCACATTACTTTCCGAGGACAGGCCCCAGGCCGAGATGGAGATCGAGGCCTTCGAGCAGGGGATCGGGGAGATGAGGGAACTGATGAAGCGGATGGACAGAATGGACCTGTCGGAGTTCGAGAAGGAGGCCGAGGAGATCCGTGTGAAACTCCAGTACCCGCACATGTCAAGCGAGATAAAAAATGAGCTGGACGAGATCGACCGAAGGGTGGAGGAATCCCTGAAGGTTGAGGTCCCCGAAGAAGTGTCTCCGGAGGAGATCAAGGAAGAGTTGGAGCCCGGTCCGGGACCCGAAGAGGAGGAGGTGCCGGTCCCCTCCGGGGAAGGAGAGGTTCCCCCTGAATATATACCGGAAACCGGGATAGAGGAGAAGATCCAGCCGAAAGAGGAGGCCCCTGTCGTGGAGAAGCCCCTTATCGAAGGCGATGTTCCAGAGGGTATCCCGGAAGCGGAGACGGTCACAGGTCTCGAAGGAGTGCCCCTCGAGGAGCTGATGGAAAGGGCCAAGGATGCTTACCGCGACGGGGATCTCGGATCTTCACTGCACATATTCGAGGAGATCCTGAAGAGAGATCCCGAGAACTCCAAGGCGCGCTTCATGATAAGGCGCCTGTCTCAGAAAAAATGAGAGTCCGGGCCCCTCGGGGTGCAGGCCAAGGCAGATCGAATCAATTAATCTATGATGAGACCATGCCTTGAACATGGCATTTTCCCTTATCGATGTTCTGAAATTATACAGGCTTCATACCGCAATGGCAACCGCCTCGGTTGCTGGTATCGCGGTCCATCTGGCAGGTGGAGGCCTGTTCATTGTTGCAAGCGCTGCCCTGGGAGCCATCTTCCATCATGCCTGGGCATTCTCCCTCAACGAGGTTGTAGACATCGAGGTGGACAGGAGGAACCCGGAGCTTGCACACAAACCTCTCGTGAGCGGAAGGATATCCCGAAGCGGGGGTGTAATGCTTTCCTTTCTTGCACTTGGCCTCTCCTTCCTGTTCTTTTCAACCGGAGCTCTGCTCGGGGGCGGGGAGATACTTCCCTCTCTTGTACTACTCGGACTGGCAACGATGAGCGGAAGCATATACGACCTTTGGGGGAAGAGATTCCCGCTCTCCGATATCTTCGTGGCTCTCTGGATGGGACTGCTTGTCATGGCATCCGCAGGGGGGGTCGACGGATGGGGTCCGTTCGATCTCGGGGTTATTGCCATCGCCTTGCTATCTTCGGTTCACATACTGTTCAACAATTCCGTCGAGGGAGGTCTGAAGGACGTCGAGAACGATGCGGGTTCGGGTTCACGGACCCTTGCCGTCGCCACTGAATGCAGGATCGATCAGGGGAAGCTTGTGGTATCGCCAGTCTTCTTTTTATGGGCCGTTCTTCTCAGGGCATTTTTCGTTATCGGTTCGGCGGTGTTCTCTCTTTTAATCGCAGAGGAGGCCGGTTGGGGGACATGGGTCGTTGTTTTTGTATCCATACTGGGGGCGGGTCTGTTCACCCACGCCCTTGCCTTTCTTCGGAGCGGAAAGGAGGTGGAGAGAAAGGTAATGCTTCGGACCTTTTCACTCCACGAGCTTTCATCCTACGGTATAAGCCTGATGGTTATACTCCCCGCAACGGGCATCCTTCCCGCTTTGATGGCGTTCATCGCTCCGGTTCTGTGGATGCTTTTCTTCAACAGGTTGATATTCGGGACCGGTCTGGCCCCGAAGGTATGAGTGAAGTCGCTCACTCCTCATCGAGGTCTTCTCGGGTTCTCCTCGAGCTAACCACAAGAAGGATCACCAATGCGAACAGTATCACGGCCACAAGGATCAGGATGATGATCCAGAGCGGGAAATCATCATCCTGCTCTTCCTTTAACGAAGGCAGGGATCCGCTCCAGGCATCTTCCAGGGTGTCGCCGTTCTCGGTATCCGAGATCCAGTAGTCGTAACCTTTTTCGGCATCTTCC